>Ga0214542_1010267_pt1 | contig 13788 bp, 1 predicted proteins | sample CNSS1metaG_FD_160096 | JGI IMG/M metagenome (GOLD analysis project Ga0214542, IMG submission 160096) | Root nodule microbial communities from cowpea collected in UCLA plant growth center, Los Angeles, California, USA - CNSS1 | ecosystem: Host-associated > Plants > Roots > Nodule | place: USA...
TATATATTCTTGCGTTTTTATTACATCCATTTAAAATATAAATCACTCTATTTTTTGTGTAGTACTAATTAATATTATTTTTTAAATGTATTTGGTGTAAAAATTAAAATTCCTTCCGTCTTAAGTGCATTCATTTTTTAAATATAAATCACTCTTTTTTTTCATTGAAACAATTAAGTACATTCATTTTTCAATATAAATTTATTCAATATTTGACTGTTGTGGACATAACATTGACTATTTAATAAATATTATTGATGTGATATAATTAATTATTTGTTAAATATAATAACGGTTACTAAATTTAAAATTAATTATAAAATTTCCTCCTTAAGTTTGTTCAAATTAAAAAGGTAGTTTTTTAACATACAAATTTTCTAATTTTTTAATAATTTTATTACTGTTGCAGATCCTTCTTGTAAACAATTAGCGTGTTAAAAAAAGAAAGAAAGATAGAAAGTACACATATAATTAGAGTAAACATAAGGAGATATTAATGTGATTACAACAGTTTTCATTTGTTTTTTTACATTAGACCATTATCATAGAATTTATGTTTCTATAGGTGATTATAACATTTTTATATCTCTTTTTATTATATATATATATATATATATATATATATATATATATATATATATATATAATGTTATTATACTGTTTAATATTATAATTTAATATGAAACTGAATAAGTTTTAAACATAAATATATAATTAAATATTCTTTTAAATCTATTTTAAAATAACTAACTTAAATAATAAATTTAATATAAACATTAAAATAGCATTTAATGTTGTTTTAGAACATAATATTTAATATTTAGTTTTTTTAGTATTATTTTTTATTTAAAAATTCATATTATTAAAGAGAATGTTAATCCGTGTCCATTGGTGTTTTTAAGACAGTCTTGAATGTATAATTAATAAATATTCAATTTTTTGAAAGTTCATACTAATGTATAATATTAATTTTCACTTTAATAATTATTAGTACATCTTTATTTTATGGGTCATGTTAATTAATACTCTAAGGAGTTAATACTTAATATGCATTGAATATAACAAAATTTCATAGTTAATTGTGATATTAAATGAAATCTGATCTAATAACTGTAATGCGATTCATTTTATTTAAAGGACAAAAATATTCATAAGTGTTGATGGGATACAATTATGTTTAATATTTTATTTAATGTTCACCAATCAAAGTTAAAAAATAATAAAATAATAATATTTTAATATTTGTAAAAAATAAAATATAATTAAATATAAAAAGGTTTAAATTAATAGAAAAACCAACAAAAAATAATGTTAAAAATCTAAAATGTTAAAAAAAAACAATTAGAGTATAAATTAGAGACTTCATTGAGTTTCCTTTTTATAACTTATTGACAACCTTTCATAACATTCATCTTAGCTTAACAAAATCTCTCGTACTAAAGAAAAAGACAATATTTCAATATCTGAAATTATTAATTATAAATAAATAAAGCTAATAATATGTTAGAGATATTTTGTTTTTACTTTCTAGCTATGATGCATGGATACGGTGCGTGTATCGGATACAACACGTATCCGACACGTTGATACATTTATTTTGAAAATAATAGGATACGATACATGATAGATACGAGATATATGAATATTGAAAATTAAAAACATAATAAATATATAATTGTTATTGCGTGAATCCAAATTAAAACTATATGTACTAAAGTTGTCAACATAAAAAAGTATATAAATTATTGTCATCGTAAAAGTACTACTATAACAAAACTCTCAAATAATGACCAATTTTAGTAACAAAAAATATGTTAGAGACCAATTTTCTAATTAGAGACCAATTATTTTGGTAGTCAAAACCTTGGTAGCTAATGTTAGTGACTAATTTAGAAACCAATTCATAATGAAAACAATTTTAATTATCAATTTAGAGACCAATTATAAATTTTTGAAACTATTTTAGTTGCCAATAATTTTTAGTTTTTAAATTGGTCACTATATAATGACTAATTATTTTTTGTCACTAAAATTAATCATTATTCAAATATTTTCTTCTACTGTACTATGACTTTATAAATTAGATATTTCATTGATAAGTATTGATAAAGTATCCTAAAGTATCAGACACGGGTAGGTGTCGGACACGGATACGTGACCCAAGTTGAAATATCCGTGCATCATAGTTCTAGTAGATACCTTACAATTCCAAAATGCTTATTTTGTGTAGGGGAGTGATTGCTCAAAAATTTCAAAGGATATTTTTGTCTTTATAAAATATATTATATGCATTTATATTATTTTAATTAGTGGAGTTAATTATTTCAACTTTCAATATAAAATGATGTAATTAATGCACATTAATTATTTATGGGCACGTCTTAGCATTCTCCTTATTTTATTTAGAAGACAAAAATATCCACTAGTGTTATACATATGTAATTCATAATTTATTTCATGTATACAAAAAAGGTTAACAAATAATTAAACAATAAAATAATTATATTTTAATGTTAGTAAAAATTAAAATATAATTAAATGCAAACAAAATTCAAAAAAAATATTATTTCTTTTTAATTCCAAGAATAGTATATTAATTAATTTTTATCCTTTAATTAAACAAACAAACAAACAATATTTTATTTTCTGTTAATTTAACTTTTTTATGTTTAATTATATTTTAATTTTTAACAACATTAAAATATAGTTATTTTACTAATTTTTTTTTTACTTTTTTTTGTGTGTATAATTAGGGATGGCAACATGTTGGGTTGGACACAGATAGTGTCTACACGCAACCAGACCTGTAACGAAAAAATTCACCTGCTACTCACCCCGCAGGTAGATACTCATTTAAAAAACACTTATCGGTATTTTAAAACCCGCGGATACCGGTCCGCAAATATTTAAAAAAAATATTTTATAAATATTTAAAATTAAATTTAAATAAAATTACAAAAAAAAAGTAAAATAAAACATAAATTTAATTTAATCGAAAAAAATAAAAATATATATAATTTTAATTAAATTTAACTTAATAAAACATAAATTTATTTTTAATTTTAACTTTTTATAGATAACGGGTACCCGCAGATACGGATAGTATGATACTTGCACCCGACTCGTTTATAAATGGATATTAAAATACCCATTACCCACTACCCGCAGGTACGAAATATCCGTGGGTACCAATTATCTATCACGAATTTTATCCGTGGATACCCAAATATACGAATATTTTTACATCCAATCAATTATCAATTATAATTATGTAATACTTATGACAATTTTGTCCTCTAAATAAAATAAAAATACATTAATAACTATTAAGATAAAAATGTATTTAATATTACAATTAACTATAAATTTTTACAAAATTTAATATTCATTAAATACAGATTAAAAAGTATCCTAAAGACACTTATTAACAACACAAATTATTAATACTAACAAAAATTCGAGTATTGTAACGCTTACCGTTCTAATTTTCAAAAAAAAAATAAAATATAGTTTGAGTAATTTATAAATATTTCAATTTTATAAAGAGTTTAATGTCTTTTCTTCATATATTTTTCTTAATAAAATTTTATGTAATGAGAATTATACTTAGTATGAATTTATTTAGAAATATTATAATTAAAATTTATAAAAAAATCTTTAAAACATATTTTAACTTTTCATCCTTATTTATTTAATGTGGGAGATGTAAAAAAAAAAAAAAAAAAAAAAAACAATAGAATGAAGCAGTCGTAAAAAAAATCAGCTATAGTTATATAAAATATATGTAGAGAAAATACTTGTATACATACAATAATAAAATTATTAAACTAAATATAAATTATTTTTATAAATATTATAAATATTTTTTATTTATTTTTGTGGATAATAGTTTTTTATATAAATAGCTATTTTTGTTTTAAAAAATAGTTTAACTTAATAATCAAATAAAAAATGATTAAATTAAAAAAGTATCACTTAAATATATATATATATATATATATATATATATATATATATATATATATATATATATATATATATATATGTGAAAAGAGAACATTTTAGCGAAAACACAGATGTAATAATATTTGTGTGTTCATATTTTTTAATTTTTATAGAAATTTGAGTTAAAATCAATACAAAATATATAATTAATTTTTAAAATAATTGTTAAATGTAAAATTAAAAAAATAAAATATGTATAGAAAAGAAGTTTTTCAAATAATGGTTAAAGATGAAACAAAGTTTTTAGAATAACAATTAAAGATACATTATTTATAAAATAATTAATTTTAATATAATAATTAAGGATAAAATTGGGAAAAAAAAGAATATTATCTTATATATGATTATAAATATAAATAACAATTATTAAAATAGTAGATTATTATTCAAATTTATATTGAAATTAAAAAATATTAGTATAAAAAAATTATTAAATTTCAAAAAATATCACTTAAAATTAAAACAGATAAAAATAATTATTTTAGTTTAAAAAAAATACTTAAAGGTTAAAATTTATATATATATATATATATATATATATATATATATATATATATATATATATATATATATATATATATATAAATAGAGCATTCGATATAGATTACAATGATTAAAATAATATACAATTAAAATTTATATTGAAATTTACAAAATATTAGTAGAGAAAACAATTATAGAAAAAATAATTTTTATTAACTTATATCATATTATAATCATAATAAGTCTTCTTGTAAACAAATCAAAATGGATCCTCTTTAGAAGGTAATAAAAAATGTAGAAGGTAAATATAAATAAGTTCAATAAAATAATCTTCTTTCTTTATAAAATATAGATAAAAAATTAGAAAATAAATATTTTTATTAATTTTTAATATTATTATCATAAAGCACTTGAAAATAATGATTATCATCAGTTACTTTTTTATTAAACATATCAGTAAAATGGATTATGTTTAGAAAGAAATAAATACAAAAAAAAAAAAAGTTCATTTCAAAACCATAAAAAAAATCTTCATTATCAATAATTATAAAGTTTTAAAGTAGTTGAACCAAATTTAATAACATACTTCCAGTTTTATAAGTAATTATTTTGCACACGTAAAATATATAACTTAGCTTATATAACATATTTTCTCCTCCTTTAGAATTTAAACATGATTATACTTGTGGTATGATAAATATTTGTTTAAGTTTATATTTTGATTTTTAAAAATTTGATATAGATTTAATTAGAATGTAAATTTATGAAATTTTAACAATTATATGACAATATAAAATATTAAAAGTTATATAATATAATTACAATATGAAAATATTATAAATATTAAATTTTTTAAAAAATTTGAAAATATAAATATATAACATATATAAAAGATATGTTATAAAAAAGAAATTTGTTATTTTATTTTATTCGTACTATGTATATAATAAAATATAAATTTAAATAAATTTACGTAAATTTTTTTTTTAAATAAAGTGACTTCAATTTTTTTAAATATAAATGTAGATTTAAACGAATTTATTTTTATTATATGTAGAATATTTTATTGGTCTCTTCAATTTAGTTAATTTCAATTTAAATCCATTCCTCTGTTTGGTCATTATCTTCCCTAATAGAAAAGTCTCTAATTTGGGTGATCAATAGAGTCATTAATAAGTACTTCAATGCTCTCTCTGAAGAAGCAGAATGAAATAACTACATCTGCATTAAAAGGACGAACTTGATGCATTATATTCTGCAAAAAATAGGGTTCTTTATAGAAAGTTTTGGGGTCCTCATAAAATAGACGCGTTTGATTTTGGTTTTTACTTCAATTTTGGTCGGTGCAATCACAGAAGGATAAGGAGTTTTGATTTTGCTGATGCTGTTTTTCAATTGCGTGAAGATGGTCCCTCTTGTTTCATATGTATTATGTTAACTGCGGAAGCAATTGAATCTTTTGTCTCCTTCTTAATTACCTGTCGGCAACACTCAACCACAGATTAGAGTTTGAGTATATGAAATGGAACAGTCACAACTTCAGATATGTTTTTAACATCGATTCAATACTAATTAATTATTATTAAGGATGAGCTCAGCCGGTTGCAAGTTACTTAACCTGCTTTTACTTACCTTCTTTATCCTTTTCTTTTACGGAAAGCTACTCTTCCCTCTTGTATACTCTAGTGAAACACATACGCATTGTATTAATTTTTTTATAGTAAAAAATAATAATTATTTTCTTATTACAAATATGAAATTTAAATTAATAATTTTTATTATTTTGTAGGTTATTTTTTATTGAAAAAATTATTAAGTTTAAAAACATGTTCAAATTAAGAAAAACAGTTAAATAAAAAAAATTGTTTGAAGGGTAAAATTGGTAATAAAAATATGAATACCAAAATGGAAAATCCAATTTATAGTTATGATGCATATATACGATATATAATGAATATGACACCTACCTAATACATTAATATATTTATTTTGAAAATAATAGGATGTGATACATGATATATACATATTTGTATACGATATATGTACTGGATATGATACATACCTGATACGTTAATATATTTATTTTGAAAATAATAGGATGTGATATATGATATATACATATTGAAAAGTGAAAAGTGTAGGATAATTCTTAATAACATGATAAATATATTATTGTTATCGTGTGAGTCAAAATTAAAATTATATGTATTAAAGTTGTCAATATAACAAACTATGAATTATTATCATCACAAAAGTATTATTGCTTTATAGATTAAATATTTTATTGATAAGTATCTTACACATGTATGTTCTGGACATAAATATGTGATTGAAATTAAAGTATCAGTGCTTTTTAATAGATAAGTATAGATTTAAAGAAAAAGTTAAATGAAAAAAATAGTTAAATCTAATAAATCAATTACTTAAAATATAAAATGTAAAATAATTGTTTAATTTAAAAAAACAATTTTTTAGTAAAGGGTAAATTGAAAATAAAAAAGTGGATAAAAAAATTGTAAAATCCCCTTATTAAAAGTAAAGAGTTAAATGAAAACAATAATTAATCTAACGGATTACTTAAAAGATAAAATGTAAAATAATTATTTTATTTAAAAAAATAGTTATTTATTAAATAATAAAATTTAAAATAGAGATGTAAACATCAAAATGAAAATTTCTCTTTTTATATATATATATATATATATATATATATATATATATATATATATATATAAAGACTTAATTTTCTTTTTATTGCACATTCTAAACTTTTTTTTTGAATATCTATTATTTATTTTTTTGTGAGGTAAGTGTTATTTTGTTCCGTCATTATTTTCAAGTGTTAAAAATGTGAATGTTTATGATTCTTATAAAATAATATTAAAAGAATAAAAATATTTCTTATTTTATATTAATTATATTATTATTTTGTTAATCACAAAATTTTACATATTTTATTATATAGAAATAAATGAAAAGATGACGAGACAAATTCTCACAATAATCCGATTAATTAAAAAATAAATAAATATCAGATATTCAGTTGGAAAATATAAAAACTTTGAAGTGAAGACTTAAAACTTAGTTAAACCTAAAATAAACTAATTTAAATATTATTTTGAAAAATAAACTCATTTGACATAATTTAATAAAACTATTTTCAAACTGTTATTTATAAAAAAGAGAAGAAGTTAGTACAATAAAAAACTATTAACTAAACCAACAGTTATCCCTTAATCAGTGTAAATTGACTTTATTATTTATATTCGAGTCTGAGTATTATTTAGTAAGCAAAGAATTTTTTAATCATTTTTTTCATTCTCTTAAGATGTTATTTCGAGTATATTTTTTATAAACACTAGCTAGCTAGGTTATATCTTTTTTTTTTTCGTTTTTATCTTTAAAATATTTATTAAATTTCTCCATTACTTTTTTTTATATTACATTTTTTATTTACCACTATACTGCTTATGCTAATTATATTATTATTTTTGGTATTTTCAATATAGTAATAGTGAACGGTTATTCATTAATTTTATTTTATTTTTAGTATTATATTATATTACATTAGTATTTAATTATTACAATATTTAGTTTGTAATGTTAATATTATAATTCAAAATATTTTAACTATCGTTCTAGTCAACATAATTTAAAAGGTGATGTTGATTTCAGTATATGTTAATTTATTTTATTCTGAAAATAAGGTAGCTCGGGTTTTCTAGTAGTATTTATAAGTTATTGTAAACTTTTCAGTTTAACTTCGCTCTTGTATATATTTGTGTACAACCCACAAACGAAGTTTGTTGGTTTTGGAGTTCAGTAAATATATAGCTGATTTTTTTTCTTTATTTTGTTTTCTGATTTGAAGTTTGATGTTGTCATTATTGAAAAGACAACACATATTATATATTCATTTAAATTATTATTATTTTAATTCATTTATAGTTTTATTATATATTAATTGATTGCATTTTCTACTTTTAGTTTTAATTAATAATAAATTAGATTTATTAGTAAAAATTATTTTAATTTTGTATTTAATTTTTGTTAAATAGTCATATTTTTTTAGATAATGTCCATTCTAAATTGGCATCTCGTCTAACCTCTTGGAGTGAGGAAAAAAAATTCGTTAAACATTGTTTTTAAATGATGCGCCTTTGTTTATATCTAAGTCTATATTTTAAAAACTCGATCGACCACATGTCATCCTCCCCACCAATTCCAGTTTTTGAGGATCTTGTTGATTGGATAATCAATATTTACAATGACCTTATAACTTTAGAAGTACGAATATCATCGATGGGCTGTGTGCACCAAATCCAATGCTACTTTTTCTACTAGACATTATTGGGTCTCGATATCTTGTAATACCCTATTGGTGAAGTATATGGGTCATTGCTAAGAGTCCCTTTGGACCAAGGCAACACTGATGGCTTCTGACAACACTAAATAGTATAACTGAAGCGGTTGGTGAGGTTGCAACTTATGTAATATGACGGGGAGGAGAAGACTTCTTTCACTTTGGGAATGTTGCTCAGCCTTGTCGTCCCATATGAACTTGTTGGCTTTCTTCATGATCTTAAGGATGGGTTTGATGTGGTTGGCCATTCGTGGCAGGAACTGAGAAAATATGAGAAAAGCACAACATGAAGATAGAGATAAAGACACCACAATTTATCATATTGGTGAGTCAATGAAGATTCGCTACAAAGATTTCTATTTTTGATCAGAATTAGGGTAACCAAGAGAAATCATCTCTTTGATGAATTCAAAGTTCATATGATGACTAGCAAAAGTGTTTACATATGTTTTTTATGCAAGTATATATAAACCACAAGGGTTTCAGCAACCCTAGAAACCCGAAAAGAAAGTCCAAAGACATCGGACCGCAAAAATAACTAAAAAGCACAGTTTGCAAATGTGTACATCCCTTCCTCCTTCCACCCTCTGAAGTGCCTTTTAAAGACAAAACTGGAGCACAAGCTCCAAAGTGGACAATACCTCGGATGAGGGGTGATTGACCCTAACGATGTCCTGGGATCAGAACATTAGTGCCTACCTTGGGGTCGATAACGAGGTTCTAAGATGAACCATCGGTTTCTTAAGCCCTCCATTTTGGATGAATAACCATTTCCCTTAGAGCTCGACTGGGGGGGCTTATATTCCTACCGCACCCAATAGTTCCACATTACTTAGAAGTTGAGACCTAAAGCAGTTTAAATACCCCTTCCTCCTTTCACCCTTCGAGACACCTTTTAAGGGAAAAATCGTGATGGAATCGACTCTCCAAAGTGGACAATACCTCAATTGTATGGTGATCAACAACGATTTCATCATCAAACTTGGGATCGGAACAATACCTAAAGAAATATAAAAGTTAAAAACTCAATTATTTGATGTGATACTTACCATGAAAATTTTTAAATTTTCATACCAACCCATGAAACTATTAAATACATATAACGTTACTATTTCAAATACGTACAATGATGTGGGTAAAACCATAAACACGACAAACAATGACTTTTCGATATTTAATCATTATCGAACAAGACTTTAAGTTTTATATTATAAACAGAAATATGATCCATTACTAAACTTTAACAAACTTTTTTAAAAAGACACATAAGGTATGTTTTCTCTAGAAGTAGTTACTTTCTACCTTAGTTTCAATTTATCCATTTAATAAGGAATACATGACATGTTAGGTCAATTGAATTAAGTTACATAATTTAATTGACCTGCTACCGGTTTAAGTACATACATATATACTTAAACCAGTAACAGGTCAATTAAATTATGTAAGTTGATTCAATTGGCCTAACATGTCACATATTCCTTATATATAGTTGTTGAGTATTACGTTTCATTATTATAAATATACATTAAATTAAATGGATAAAATCATAAAGATGACAAATAATAACTTTTAGTTTATGATCACTATTAAACAAGACTCTTTAAGTTATATACAAAAGAATATGGTTGATTATCGAATCTTGAAATATTTTACATAAAAAAAAGTATTGTGTTTTTTCTCCATAAAGAATTGTTATATGTTTATTTATTAATTATTCCAATGGTCATACCAACATTATTACAAAATAAAGAGAGAGATTTGTTAGACTCATCCAACATTGTTAGAATCACGCGTTTTACATACAATCACAATATATCTTGAAACCTTTTGCTCACTCCTATAGTCTACAAACACTCCCTTCTTAGACCTAGGTTCAAGTTTACACTCATCAATTTCTCATAGGATGATGAGAGAGATGCTAAAAAATTATTTTTGCATCGTTATGTTCTACTTTCAAGTATATATCTTGAAAATTCAATCAAGCTCACTAAGATGAGCCTTCAATGGTGTACTTTCTTTCAAAGGCAATTGAAAGAGTAATCTGTTCAACAATAACAACTTATTACAAATGAATTTTGTTTTGAATGGTCCTCCAACTTTAGCTACAATGTCATCGAAATTTTCTTTCAACAACCACCCAATGAATATTTTCTAATAGAGAAAGAAGAATCATCAAATTGTATTTTCTTCTTGCATCTCTAGAGCATGCATCTCCATGTGTGATGTACTCACCCATAGTTATGATCACATGCCTTGTTCATTCATAAATCTCTCATTTTGACCATTCATAGGTTGAAATTATTTTTCATTGAACTTTCTCTGTTGGAAGTGATATTTATCTTAGAAAATTTTATTACAAACAAATGCTATAAGAGATCAAACTAGTTGTCATCGATAGCGGATCTTTAACAAATAGTTTGAAAATATCAAATTTTATATAAATGTATAATTTTTTTTAAAAACATCAAATATATAAAATATATTAAAATAAAAAATTAAATTATATATTAATCTAAAATAGGGATTGAGACTTCTAATGTGATGCACATATACAATATGTGTATCAGATACTACACGTATCCGACATATCGATACGTTTATTTTGAAAATAATAGGATACGATACGTGATAGATATACGATATATGAATATTGAGAAGTGTACAATAATTCTTAAAAATATAATAAATATATGATATATGTACTAAAGTTGTCAACATAAAAAAAATTATTGTCATTCTAAAAGTACTATTATAAGAAAACTCTCAAATAATGACCAATTTTAGTAATAAAAGATATGGTAGAGACCAATCTCTTCATTAGGGATCAATTTAGAGACCAATTATTTTGGTAGCCAAAACCTTGGTAACTAATGTTAGTGACCAATTTAGAAACCAATTATTTTGGTAGTTAAAACCTTGGTAGTTAATGTTAGTGACTAATTTAGAAACCAATTCATAATAAAACTATTTTAATTATCAATTTAGAAACCAATTATAATGTTTTGGAATTGTTTTAGTTGCCAATAAATTTTAATTTTTAAATTGGTATTTAATTGGTCATTATAAAATGACTAATTATTTTTTGTCACTAAAATTAATCATTATTCAAAGATTTTTTGTATTGTACTACGACCTTATAAATCAGATACTTCACTGATAAGTATTAATCAAGTATCCTAAAATATAAGACACGTACATGTGTCGGACATAGATACGTGATCCAAATTGAAGTATCGGTGCATCATAACCATCATTACTCTCCACCACCTCTAGACAAGATGGTTTCTAAATAAACACTACAAAAATAAAAAACAATTATACAAAAATCAAAAAGTTCACATAAATAAAAAACATAATTGCATGTTATAATATATATATATATATATATATATATATATATATATATATTCTTTATATATATATATTATAATATATATATATATATATATATATATATATATATATATAATCTTTAAATATCAATATTAATAATTAAAATAATAACAATTTATTCTAATATTTAAATCATTATTTCAAAACATATTGTTATCACAATTACAATGAAAGAAAAGTCTCGGTAAGAGGTAGCATAGAAAAAATTTCATAATATGATATTAAAATTTCATGATTTAGTCATAACTTTTGTACCTTTCCGATCTAATAAATATATTAAAGAACATGACTCAACATGGCCTGTTTAGCACCGTTAACTAGGGATGGCAACGGGGAGGGACGGGAACGAGTTTCGCTATCCCATACCCATCCCCACAGAAAAAATGCATCCCCATCCCCGTACCCAAACTCAACGGGTATCAAACTTTTGTTTCATCCCCATCCCCACCGGGTAACGGGTATAATCTCGTACCCATACCCATACCCGTGTTCTAACTACTTCAATATTAATTTTTATAAAAGAAAAAAATTACGGTAAAGAAAACATAATATTATCAAATATTCAATATTAGGAGGATGATTGTTTCTTCCATATCAAATATTTTGAAATAAATTATAATTGTCTACATTTTAGATTAGAATACCAAATAAAATTTCATAAGAACCAAAACATTTATTAAATTTGCAAATTACAACATTGATGAAACTTAGTTGATAAAATTAAAAATATTTCAAAAAAAATATAAAAGGAAAACAAATATTCAAATTAAAATATATTTTAAATGTTTGTTTACTTCAATTTTTTAAATTCTAATGAATCTCTTTTTTATACACTAATAAAAGTTATAATACATCACTTGATCAAAATGACACAAAAAAACAAATAATAAACATAATAATAAAATTTTGACATAGATTTTGTATCTTTTGAACTTCAATATATATTGGATAGTGACAAAAAAATATTCATAGCAATTACATTAAATTTTTATATTGTAGTAAATAAAAGTTATTTATACAATTAAAGTAAAAAAATTACAGTAGGATTTATAATGTGTTATAAAATAATAAATAATTAGATAGAATATATCGAAATATTATTCTACATGATGAAAATAAACAATAAATAAAAATATTAAAAAACTAACAAATGTGTGTTTTAAAAAAAATTTGAGAGACTATTGAAAGAAATCGCACAAATAAAATCAAATGTAAAATTAAGGTATGATAAGATGAAAAATACCTTAGAGAACTAATTATTAAATTATGTTTGAAGTGGTTAAAATTAAATAGAAATATCTTTGTTATTAAATTACAAATAAATTAGTAATTAAATTGGTCACTAAATCAAGTACCGATTCAATCATTGAATCGGTCACTAATTTAATCACTAATTCAGATAATAAATTAACTACTACCACCAATGACGAAAAATAGTGACTGATATGGGTTAATGACTAAATCAGTCATTATTTCATGTTTTTCTTGTAGTGAATTATCATATACTATTCCTAAATATCATTATATATATATATATATATATA
>Ga0214542_1010268_pt1 | contig 13788 bp, 10 predicted proteins | sample CNSS1metaG_FD_160096 | JGI IMG/M metagenome (GOLD analysis project Ga0214542, IMG submission 160096) | Root nodule microbial communities from cowpea collected in UCLA plant growth center, Los Angeles, California, USA - CNSS1 | ecosystem: Host-associated > Plants > Roots > Nodule | place: USA...
TATGTTTTATTATTTATTAACATTAAATGTTATATTTTATAAAATAAATAAAAAGATACCTATTTTAATATTTATCAATTCCTAATATATATTTTTATTATTTAAAAAATTTCAAAACATTAAATTTCTTATACATAATTTAAAAAATTAAAAACAAAAAAAAATTCATATAATATAAATAAAAAAAAATCAAAAACGTTGGGGGGGCCACGGCTCCTCCTGTCCCTTCCTGGGTCCGCCACTGCTAATGGCTCTATACCATATTTAAATTATACAAAATCGGTTATTCACACACAAAATATGTTTAAAATTAACTTTTTTCTACTGTGCAATCTTGTAATTTTTCGTTAAAAATTGATTTTTTGACTACTAAATTTTGACAACTTTCTCTTACAACTTTAAGTATCATTTTCTAAGTGGTTTTCTATTTTTGCTTTTTCTTATTTTCAATATTCAAAAATCACTTAAAAGATAACACCTCATGTTATAAATAAAAGTTGTCAAAATTTAGTAGTCAAAATATCATTGCCCTTTTTCATTTTCTCTTCAATATTTGGTTATATTCTCTTGATAAGGGTTTTTGTGGTTTGGATTATTTAAAAAAAAAACATATATCTAGATAATTTAGTTTGAATTTTTTAAAAAGTTTAAATCATAAATGAAAAATAAAAAATATAAACAATTTAGTTTAAATATAAGAAAATACTTGAACCAAACAAAATCAACTTTTGAGAAATGTTTAAGATTAGTTTTATGATTTTATAGTATAATTTTCACTAATACATATTTCTCTACATGACGGCATAATATTATGATAATAGATAATCATGAACTCCAATGTAATTAAATATAAGATAAATAATCCATCTACTATGACAAATATTAATATATTTTTTTCATAATACTATAAAAAATTACAATTTAATAATTTTAATAATTTTATTAATAATTAATATAAATGAACATGTATTTAATCTTCCAGTAATTGTTATTTTCATTATAAAAAAATTAACCTTAATATACAATCAACCTAAAAGATTTTTAATTTTACAAAATCATAAAACAAGGTAAAAAAATCCTTTTAAGGATAATTATTACATATTAAGATTATTGTATTTTAATAAAGACATGTAACAATATCTAAAAACCAAATTATTTTAATTATTAAAAAAATTCAAATAAAATTATAAAAAAAATAATAATTTCTTTTCTTATACAAAAAAATATCAATATTTATTATACCAAATTAACTATTTATCAAAATAAATGTAAGAAAAAAAATATTGTTGCAAAACTTTCACAGCCATAAATAAATTTTGGGCAAATGTTGCACCTATTTACATTGTTGCGAAACACATGAATGAGTCGCTTTTACTTGTATTTAAATCTTAAAAAAGCAATGCAAAATTTCTTGTTTGGAGATTTACTTAAATTTAAATATTTGATAACTTATCTAAGGATCTACATAACCTAAATATATAATTCTTAATCATATGACATATTTATACATTTCTAATATCTTATTGCATGTGCTGTAGAAACTTAGCTAAACCAGGTTTGGGAATCTAAAGATGCAATCTGTAAAATAAACATATACATTAATTTCGACACATAGTGAGGTTTGTGAGTATTTAACCTTCACAGTCAGGCATCTAGAAAAAAAAAATCAACACGAGTTCAAAGAAAATTTTCTAGAGTGCAGTATTATAAACTTGAATTTTTCATAAAATTTTATAAAACTTTTCATAAACTTGAACAAGCACAAGGACTATAATATATGGGTGATTTAATAAGGACCAACAGTGTCAAAATTGATTTAGAACTAAAATTCAGATCCCAGCACTATAATCATAAACCAAATCTCAATCACCTTTCTAGAAGACCAACAACCAGTAACCAAAATTTATCATGGATTTTGCCAAACTATAACTACTGTGAAGAAACCACCATCTGCTCATCATCATCATCATCTGTTCCAAAGTACCTATCTCCAAACTCCCCCATGCCAGGTATGACACGGAAATCTTCATTCAAACCGATTTCAATCTCAGATGTTACTATCTTTATTCTTGGAAAACTTTTGCATACAACATGCACACCTTTAGGAGCCTGAAAAGATGCAGAGATAGAATTAAAATTATCTAAATAATAACATAAGGTAAAAGAGATAGAGGAACCGAGCAAGACATTGGCAACTTACAGATATGAGATTAAGAAATATAATGTTGGATTCAGGTACACCTTTTCTTATGAGTAAAGAAATTGCTTGAACAGCCGAATTACCTAGGATGAAAAATGTTCAAGAAGCTAATTCAATGAAAAGCAGCAAAACCAAATATCAATTTCTCTTAAATCTGCTCTTGCTTCGATGTAGCGCCAATAGGCAGCACACAGAGGACAGATTCAGTGACTTTTTTTCAGAAAAGGTCACGTAATTTAGTTAATTTCTATATGTTGAGTGACCGATTTCAATTTTCCAAAAAAAAAATATAAAAGAAACTAATTAAAAATTGAGCAAGTTAACTAGTGACTTTTCCTGGGAAAAAGTCACTGAATCCGTTTCCCAACACACACTTGCAACTTCAAAACAAAAGAGAATGACAAACCTGTGCCAAGTATAGGGTCCAACAGTAACACATGCCTGTCTGAGATATCATTTGGCAACTTTTCATATATTAGCTGCTCGTTGATCAAAGATAAGAAATCAGTGTGAAGAAATGAAACTGAGATTTGTGTTAAAGCATACATGCAGCAGATGGACAAACCTGCTGACCATTGTCACCTTCCCTGTGAATTAGAATTTTACCAATCTTGATACCTTTGCAGCATGCTCTCAAAGCATTCTCCATGCTCTCCCCACTGAAATGAGAGTATGTTATTATATGATAACAGAAAATGAATCTCCAAATATCAATTCCTTAAGGCATGCCACCAAATGTAATCTAATGGAGTTGATACTTCAGTTTTGGACAAGACTAATACCTTCTGATAACAGAGACACCACACAACCTTTTACAAAAATCAACACCAGTGTATACTGAGCCTGCATATGAGGACAAGAATCAACAGTTACCTTAAGAGAGTTCTCATGTGAACAAACTAACTGTTTTAGGCAAATCGAATAGCAAATATGACATATATATGGAAACATACGCAAAATATGGCAATTGTTCCCAATTAACATCATGGAAAACAACTGACACATATCTCATGTACAGCAACATGACAGACATTTGGTTCACACTATCAATAAATGTTCCTTTCAACATTGGTTCTATAAGTAGAGCATCATGCCATCAAATGGAGACATGAAAAAGTAAATCATTAGAGGGCATACAGGAATGCTGACATTTTTTAATCAACTTCAATAATGTTAGAACCTCTACCAAGACTACCATTTAAGGCATAGGATAACAGAAATCTAACACCAGAAAATAAACAAACTAAAATTATAGTCATAGCCATTTGTAGAATATAGCGAAGCACTCGTAGTTTCTGTATTCCTCATTTGTAACAATATACCAACACATGATAACCTCGAGATCCAATGTACATGTTATCTCCACAACAATTTGCATTCAAAGGAGAGAACGGAGCACGTACAACAGCAATAAAAAACCAGATATGTCAGCAAAAATGTTCTTCTAAATATTTGTTGCCACAAAGATCAGAAAGAAAAAAATAGCACAGAAACGTGCACATCACAATAATCTTAAGACGAAAGTATTTAAAAAGATAACAATACCGGTGGGAGTGACTACTTGTTTTTCTGTAAATGGCAGATGCCCCAAACCATGTTCAACAACCTGGTCAAGTTCAATTATTATGATGTCATATTGCCATTGAATTCAGAAACAAAAAACAAACTTATTTACTTACCAATCGAATCAACCGATCAGAGTAAAATACAAAATCATGCTTTGTTGTTTGAGCATCACGTATCAGCGTATGCATACCCCTTATCTGCATAGCAGCATTGACCAACATGGTTTAACTTAAAAGTAAAAATCAAAGATTGGTGTTTACTAAGTGGGATCACTGAAAATGCCCATAAACAAAAGGGTACCTGAAAAGTTGATTGAATGACATATAAATTCGGATATATTTTACATAGGTCATGCTGACCTAGCTTTGTGCGGATATGCTGTACAATCAAATCAATGGCCACATGATTATCTCCTCCACGGGGTATAATTATATCAGCATACTTCTTTGTTGGAAGAATAAAGTCATCAAAAGCTGGCTTCACAAATTTTGAATACTGCAATAAATATTACATAACAGTCAGCTGCAAAATATCCATTAAATGGTTAATCTTAACCATGAATCTATTGAATAATATGCTAGCTTGACAAATATTTATAAACAAAAACAATCCTTAATGACTTAATTCCATACAATCATATGTTTCTATATTAAGGAATTTGCACAGTAACCAACCAGCAGCATGAATCTAAAAGTAATATTTCTCAATTCATATGCATTGAAGTAAATATAGCAAGGTGAGAAAGAATCAAGGAGTAGTCAAAAGATGCGCAAATGGTCTGGTAGAAAGTTGCTACCTGATCAAGAACTGCTCCAATATCCCGACCCTTCTCATTAGTATCACGCCTAATCCTTCTTGCCAATCGAACATCAGCATCTGCACTGAACATTTTAAAATGTAAAGTAACAGCTTAACTCAGTATTTCAACAAAGACACATAAATAAAACAAGTAGAAGTTGGAATTCAATGCTCAACAATTTTAAATATTAAGTTTATATACAAGCTTAGAAAATACCTAGGAGATACACACAATAATAATTTAATGAAGTAATAAAGAACCAACAAATAAATGAAAAAAGTAACAATATGAAGATGGGTCAACGTGTAACAAATGGTTTCATAGTACCGCAAATCCTCCAAATTTCTTAAATGATATAACACAATATGGAGAATACAAATTTTCCGATATCATAATGTGGATTATAGGGGGAGGGGAAGAAACTAATTCCAAGAGATGAAAAAAAGTTAATCTTACAACATATCTCATTTGAATTAACAAATGCAGCACAACTTAAAATAAATAAATTCTGAGTTAAATTTGGAAAAACAATAATAAAGGACCTGTATCAACAAATATCTTCATATTCATCAACTCCCGAACACGTGGATCATGGAAAACAAGGATGCCTTCTAGAATTATGACATCTGAAGGGTTCACCTGAAAACACGTTAAAGCAAAACAATGAAAAGAGAATCACAACAACTTTTTATAAGCTAAATATGCATTTCGATTATCACATAGATATATTTTATACTTCAATTTGTACTAAATGAAGAAACACTTTCTTTTGATTATATTTGCAACTTCAAGAGTATTAAGTCAATCTAAGTTGTTTATCATTTTAACCAAATGGTTAAAACTGCGAATACAAGCAAAAGTTCCAGAGATATACCCTTCTTAACACATCGCTCTTGTAAGTCTTAAAATCGTACTTCGGAATATCTACTGCTTCACCATGCTTCAACTTGTCCATAACGCGAAGCAATTGCTCATTATCAAAAGCATCTGATTCAAAGTCAAAACATAAATACAAGAATATTAGCATAGTTTCTTTAATAAAATCAAAATGACAATATTTTAACTCGTCTTGCTACCCCATCAATTTTCAGAAACATTATAAGAGAATGAAAAAGGTGTTCATTCTGTATAATATTTTTACAAATTTTTACAATGTCATCCGATCAGTGTGGTAAGTTTGTTGACTTTTACAATAATCACCTCAAAAGTCATACCAACATGATTTGTTATTGGATAATAGAGTAAAACTATTTTACACTGTCAGTGCATTATCATTAACTAATATTTTAACTCACTAACCTGCAGCTTTAGTTAAAAAGTTCATAATTAGTTTATTAGAATCACTAAATATGAGAATGAGCAAAAGTTTAGGACCCTCATTCTCAAAACTAAAAAATGTATGTTAATAACAAGAGATAAGGCCATAGAATATTCCATTTATAATACTTTAATATGAAAGAGAATGTCAGTAATGACAAAGAAGTGTACTACCAGGGTGGTCAAAGTTGTAATCCTGTACTCTTGTAAGTTCCTCCTCAGATAAGCTATTGTAAAAGGAATCCTGTCATAAATAGTTTATTTATTAAGCTCAATGTATCAAAACAAGTACAATAAGAAATGTATGGACCAAATTTGGAACACGCCACCCAAAAATAAGTCAAAAGGAAGGAATAACTAATAGAATGGATAAATAGAGATAATCAATGACATGAATGGCAAAGAAATAACATAAGAGTATATTTTAACTATATTACCCGAGAGACATGTATGATCTTGATATCAGCTAAGGTAAGATAGAAGCTTAGACGAATACTAAAAAAATAATTGAACAGAAATGATGTATTTTGTTGTGAAAGGGGTCAAATTTACAATAATGGTAATAAAAGCATTCCTTAAAATCCTTTGAATATCAAAGGAAAACAGAATACCAAGAGATTCAGATCATGGATAGAACAGGATGCATATAGGGCCTGATGTAGAAACTAATCGATTGTTTGTTTTCAATGATCCCTTTAATATATTTTTTCAATTTGATAATTGAGAAGTATAAACAGATATAATTAAATACCTGATTAACAAGTACAACTCGTTGATCATGAAGCTGTTGAATGATCATATCACAAACTGCTGTCTTGCCAGATGCTGCACCCCCAGCAACACCTGCATCATAAAACATAAGCAAGTTAGAATCATTAAGATAAAGGAGAAGCGTAAGAATTGAAGGCAAGGTATCCAAACTAAGCACCTTGAGCTATGAAAAAGCTCTGGTCCATTTTAATTGACAGAATTTGAAAAGAAAAAAAGAACGGTGTGACATTGATATTAGTTGAAATGTATCATGCTATGTACCTAAATTTCATTTTAATTTTTAATAGCTCCAGCGAGATGAATTTGTGATTTCTATTAAAAGCAGACATGTTTCTGACCTGAGTAGGTCAATTTTCACACCAAGACACAGGTTTCAAGCCAAGAAACTAGACTACTTCAACTAGTACAAAATTGTGTTTTAACAGTGGTGATTTTGTTCATGTACTCTGTAACACAACTTCAAGGCCTCATGTGAACTTATTTGGCAGTTCAACACAGGAAAACACACCTATGACAAAAGGTTCTTTATACATGTCAGTTTCAGAGGTTGTTGGTTGTTCTATGCTGTCCTTTCTTTGCTCAAAACCCTCCATGTGAAATCCAGAAAAATGAACCTCGTTAGAAGACTCCATTAATTCTACAGCCGACTTAGCATCCATTGGCAGAGAGACCTGGAAAAAATCATAATTAAAAATTACACATGGAGAAATGAAACCAGAAACAATAAAAGTCACCAAGACTAATCTGAATCTAGTATGACTAGATATAGCGAACAGATTAACCACCACCTTTTAACCAACTTTATAGTGTACGTATACATACAGACTAATAATGTATTAAATGTGAATGTTGAATCAAGTCAACCATTTTAGCTTTGGAACTTTTTAGTCACTATTTTTGAATCGAAGACTAAAAATGCATTTTTCTTTTTTTTGCATATCATGACTTTGCATTGACTAAAGTAGAGTAGAGTAGCATGTCATTCCTTTTGTCTTCCACTATCATTACAGATTGAGATTCTCTGGTACACTATCTTTGGACCTTGATAATTTTGGTACCATTTTTAGTAATTGCAGATTATCTATGGCTTTCAAAGAATATATGCATACACCAAGGGAATCCAAAAGGTTTCTCAGACCTCCCAGCACCATTTTCATAAATCTACCAAAACCCTATAAATAGACTAAGCACCCCCAATTCCTCAAGTATATCACAAAGTTTTGCATCCCACTTTCACTCTGCCCTTGTCTATTATGGACCAGAAAAGAGTAACACATCATATTACTTTTCCAGCATATACATCAAACACAAAATTGTGCTCACCCACTCATGAAAATCCTTTCAACAAAGTAGCCAGCAATGATTCAAGTTTCACTTACCATATAACAAAACATCAATAGACAGAGGGCAAATAGAATAAAGAACCTACCTACCAATGCAAGTAACAACCAAACAAAATAAAATAATAATAACAAAAAAAAAAAACTAACTTTATGCTTGTCCACTTCACCACTGAGTAAAACAGACAAACCCCAGTCATCACAGCCCAAAATTCTCTAATGGGTTTTCCACAGCCAAATCCAGATCCAAAAAAAAAGAGAAAAAAAAAAGGGAAAATATTGTAGTTGCATGATTCATCAAAGTTGAACCCCAAACAATCCAACCAATGCACAGAATAATTGTTATATCAAATAAACAAATGCTGATTCCTAACATACCTGCTGAGTGGAAGAATTTGACAAAGAGGGAAAGAGATGCAGAGCAATAGTAGAAGGCTGAGTTATTTACTGCAACAGACAGAGATGAGTCAAGTGTAAATGGTTTTGTGATATCCCTTTGTTTTGGTTTGGTTTATATACACTAGTTGTTGGCAAATGGACCCCATTTTTTCTACAAAATTACCACCTTCACCAACCATTTAAATTTTATTTTATTCTTTTTCTGATGACAATTGTCCCTGAAATTCATAACTTTTAAAAATAATAAATAATTAAATACTCATTTTTCGTTTTTTCTTATTTTACCACATTGTTTTGTAATTGCACAACTTTTCACCTTTTTAAGAAGATTCGGTATAGACACACGCGTTGCGGTAAAGTTTTTTCTCTCTTTCTATGAACTGAAATTACTGTATTTAGGATGGCAACGTATATATTTATTTTTATAGAAAATTTTATATTTATTTTATATTTAAATTCGATGAATATTAAATTTCTTTTATTTTCATTTTACTGAATAATAGTTATATTTTTGCACTCATAAACATACTTATATTTTTACTGTTTCAATTTTAATTAATTATTCTTTATATAATAAAAAATTATGATAAGGAAAACATAAATATTATTAGATATATATTCAATATTAAAAGAAAAGTTATTTTTTATATATCAAATATTTAAAAATAATAATAATTATATATTTCAAAATAAAATTTCATAAAAATCATAATATTTATTAAATTTATAGATAAAATTTTAAATATATTTTAAAATATATTTTAAATGTATGTTTATTTTAATATTTTAAATTCTAATTTTTAAAGTTATAAAAGTTATAATATTAAACATGTATGATTAAAGTTCTTAATTCGAAAGATAATTAAACATGTGAATAGTTACTTAAAATCATATTAACTATTTTTTTAACAATTTTCAAACTATTATTTATTTTTTACATGTATCATGATTAAATTAATACTACCAAAACATAGATATAAATAATCTCAAATTAAATAGTAATTTACTATTACTTAATAGACATTAGTTGTTACTTTTATTCACTTAATAAATTTTTAATTTTTTTTGTTAACTTCTTTCACGTACAAATATTTCTCTTTATGGATACTAGACCAATTGGAAAGCTGTCTATAATTAGGTTCCAAAAAAAGACAAAATTGGTTCAAATTTGAAAAAGATAAAATTAAAATTATAATAATTGCCTCTCAGTTAAATTTTATTCTATTTGGGTAAATATTCGAGTAATTCATCACACCTTTTATAAAAAAAAATAATTTAAACATATTAATGTATTATGGTTTAATTATATTTTAATTCAAATAATGCATAAAATGATAAATTAAAAATAATACATTATTTTTTAGTTAAATATGTTGTTTAAAGTTTTTATTTAATTATTTTACAATTTAAATGTTACAATTACTAAAATAATTAATTTATATTATTAAAGTTATAAAATATGAAAAATCATATATATATATATATATATATATATATTATAAGCACAAACTCATTAAAAATCAAGAAAACAGGACAAATTAAGAGGGTTTTTAAAATACATAAATTATCACTGATAAAATTCCATTGTGTGGTTAAGGTCATAATTAATCATGTTGTATTTGGAAAATAAGTGATAGTTATTGAAAAAAAAATTGAAAAGCTTCATAGTGTTAATATTTATATTTAAAACATTTTGGTTAATGAAAGAAAAAACTGCAAATTATGAAAAAAATATATACAAATGTGTGAACACCAATCATAATAAAAATTACAACTAAATCTATTTTCTTAATTTTTTTGAAATCAACATTCTAAAAAAATTATTTTAATGTTTGAATGGTAAATGTTAAAAGTTTGGAGAATATTTCTGTATTTGAAATTGACTTGTACGTTACTGCTGACAGTGTGTGTGTGACCCAACGCTTATCACATTTTTTCGCAATCTACGTCGGTACTGATTCGGATGTGGGCCTCGTTTACTTTTAAAGAAAAGTTATATTATTTTAATTTTTAAAGAGATAAAAACTTTATGGTTATATTAGTTTAATTTATAACTTATAAATATTAAATGATTAAATATATTTTATTATTCATGTAAATTAAATTATAATAATAAATAGATATTTAATTAAAATTTATAGGTAAATTAATAAAATAATATTTAATGATGTGTTGCACTTTTAAAAAAAAAAATACAAATGTTTTTAGGATTCCTGATTCTATTATTAAGAAGAGATTTGCATAGATGTATCGCAAGGAATTTAGAAGAGAAAGATAAAACCCATCTTTTTATAATAAAAACAAATTTACAAAAATTTGTAAGAAAATGCCATCATTAAATGTTATTTTATTCATTTATCTATAAATTTTAATTAAAGATATATTCATTATTATAATTTTATTTTCATGAATTATAAAATATATTTAATACTTTAATGTTTATAAGTTATAAATTAAACTAATATAAACATAAAGTTTAACTATTTTTCGTACATTAATAATAATGATTACATTAATAATAATTATTATGATAATAATTATAATTTATAATAATTAATTTTAATAATTAATAATAGTTAACAATAACATAAATTTTATTAATAACTGATAAAATTTAATAATAATGATAATATAAATTGTATTAATAATAATTATAATAACAACAATGATAATATAAAAATACTAATTGTGAAATTAAAACACAAAAAAAGTTATTAAATGATACTAATAATTATTAATAATAATATTAAACCATAATTAAAATTAATAATAATAGTGATAATAACAATATTAAAATTAATATTGATGATAGTATTAATAATGATAATAATGACTATAATAATAATAATTACATTTAATTTTATATTATTTTGAATGATAGGGTAAAACTTTAATTTAATAATTTTATTTATTAAAATATATATTTTTGTTTATCACATTCATTAAATTATTCTCAAACTCTTACAAATTTTATTTTTAAATTTTTTCACTTTCATCTCTCTATCTCTTAAAACAAATAATCTAACTTCTCTTTTCTTCTCCGATTTCATCCTAGATTCTCTCTCAACTTTGTTCTTTGAAGCAAAAATTATTAGTGTCAAAATTGAAATTTAATTTAATTTTTATTTTAAAAATAAATAATTGTAATCATTTTAAATTTAATTATATTAAATATTTTTAGTGTGTCAAATAATATTTTAGATTAATATTTAAATTACTTGTATACATTTTAATTTAATTGTTAATTTGAAAAATGTTAAATAAATAAAAAATAATTATATTATTAGGTAAAAAAATTAGATTCATTATTTTTAAATTAAAATAAAAATATAAACAAAATTTCAATTTAGTTTCAGTCTACAAATATATTTAACTATATCCTAAAACTACAATTAAATTTTCTGTAAGAATTCATATATTTTATATTATTAAATTATTTTCAAAATTTGTATTTTAGTTTTTGAACTCAATTTATATATTTTATTTTTGTTATGAAACATTCTTTTAAAATTTATATTATAATTTTATATCAAATTTCGTTTATCATGTGATAAATCTACAGAATATATATATATATATATATATATATATATATTAAAAAAACAAAACATAATTTCTAAAATTATTTAAAAACAAAAATCATATTTAACTTTTTTTAATCTTTAAAAGTGTTTAAAGTTCAGTTTTTATTTTATTTCTCTACAATAATTTATCATCTTCTAATTTTTTTTTAAGAAAATGTATTTTATCACATTTATCTTTAAAATGGCTTAGACGGTATTTTATGAGAAAGAAACTGTGTTAGAAGAAAAATACACATTTTATGTGCATCTAAAATTCTTTTATTGTAATTCATTTCCGACAATGAATAATAATATTATGATACAAGACAGTGTTTTACAGAAACAGTTTAAACTTAAAAAAAAAATATCATAAATAATTCTAGAAACTAATACCGAATTTTACATAATATAAAAAGTAAAAAGCATGTTTACCATAAATAATTTTAAATTATATTTGTATGAGATAAAAGCTTTTATGTTATTTTATTAAAAATTTAAAGTAAAATACTCACCTTTTAAGACTGTTTGTTTTGTTTTATAAGTTTAATAGTCTTTTTATCGTTTTTAATTTAATTCTATCATTTTTAGATGTTTTATTTTGTCTTAACTTTAAAAAAATAATTAGTCAATTAATAATATTAAGAATGCATGGACATTATATAGTTTTAGTGATGATAAATTTGAGTTAGTTTAAGTAATATTATGAAACTTAATGGTATACATAATAAGTAGGAATATCAAAAACATTTGTACATGCGAATATTTGTGTATGGGTTAAATATGTTTTTGGTCCCTCAAGTTTCAGCGAATTTTGGAATTAGTCCCTCATCAAAACTTTTGACCAATTTAGTCCTTCATCTTTCAAAATGTGTGAATTTAGTCCTTTTAACCAAATTTTGTTAAATTTATCTAACATTTCAAGTGTATTTCATGATAATATTTAAATTATTAACACTGTTTGACACATTTTTGCTTTAATGTTAACTTAAATACTATCATGAAATGTGTTTGAAACGTCAGATAAACTTACCAAAATTTGGTTAAAAGTACTAAATTCACGCATTTTGAAAGATAAAAGACTAGATTGGTACAAAGTTTTGATGAGGGACTAATTCCAAAATTCACTGAAACTTGAGGGACCAAAAACATATTTAACTCTTTGTGTATTATAGGTAGTAAATAGATATTGAAAATGGATGTCCGTAGGTAATAGGTATAAGTATTTTTTACACCACATGTTAACGGGACGAGTACGGGTATCACAGTATCTATACTTATGGATACTTGTATTTGTTATACTCTAATTTAAATTAAAAAAATTATTAAAACATTAACACATTGATTTTGAATAGGTTATTTTTTTATCAATTAATTTTAAAAAATCTTCATTTATTTGTAAATTGTCATTCAATGTTATTTAAATTTTCACTTTATTTGGAATTTATAAAGGTTATGACATTGTATTTTTATTTGAAATTACGGTTAAATTTTTTTATTAAATATTATTATTTTTTTATAAATATTTGTAAGTACTTATAAATATTAAAAAAATAGGCAGATAAAGCTAATATCCGTGTCATGTACCCCTTAATATCCCTAATAATAAGTTAGGACACTCAAGTCATGAGGTGAGCTTTGATTAATGAAATGTTACCGTTGATTCTCTCTTATTTTCTCCTATGTTAATGTTCTGCTACGAAGCAAATATCTAAACAGCATCATTAACGACCATTTAAAAAAAAAAATATATATATATATATATATATATATATATATATATATATATATATATATATATATATATATATATATTTTTTTTTTATTATATATTTT
>Ga0214542_1010270_pt1 | contig 13786 bp, 6 predicted proteins | sample CNSS1metaG_FD_160096 | JGI IMG/M metagenome (GOLD analysis project Ga0214542, IMG submission 160096) | Root nodule microbial communities from cowpea collected in UCLA plant growth center, Los Angeles, California, USA - CNSS1 | ecosystem: Host-associated > Plants > Roots > Nodule | place: USA...
CAGTCAATTATAGAATAATCATGTAATAACATTTCTAATAGATTTGTGAGACATGATAAATATTAGCTTCCCTTACCTGAGATACTATACAGACAGTTCACAGAGAGTCCAAATACACCTCACAACCTGACAGAGTCCCCAATTCTCCCTAAGAACAACAAGAACATGATCAGAGTGCATCAATAGAACCACTGATCAGTGGAAAAACATAAGGAGAACTCAGAAGGCACATGCAGTCTAGAATGATCTGCATGCAATGAGATTTAGACAAAAACAAAGAAAAAAAGCAAAAAATCAACTTACTCTGTTTGAGAAATTGATTGGACAGAAACATAGGGCGAGTCAAAGGGATCCCCCTAGCGGTCTCTGATCGTTGAACAGATGATTACAGGAGTCAGAAACTTAAAGAGAAGGCAGAGAGGATTTTAGAAACAGTTCTCAGAGAGATAAAGTGTTTATAACTAATGAAACTCGTTTATTAGATTTCTATTTATATTTAAGATTTTTAATAATAAAATAATCGAGTTCCATTATTTTAAACACTTACTCATTCTAAACTACTATTTTCTAGGTCCTCACAAAGATCAACTCAAGTTTAAGAACTAATGGTGTATTTAAATTTGAAAAATTAATAAAATTATTTAAAAACTAAAATAATAATTTATTAAATATTAAATTATATAGAGTTCAACTATTTATTATTACGGTAAAATAAAAATCAGTTTAACAACAATGAAATACCACTCATGGTTTGAGTTTCCCCTTGTAATACCACCCATGGTTTAGTGCATGTCCCAAAAATGGAAAACTCACGCAAAGTAACTTTTTATGGTTTCATTTTATCGTTGTGGAGGGACAAACTAAATAAGATTTTTTTTTCATTAACTCTTTTTTGTTAATCCTTGATCTAAATTGAAATAGACGTAATTAATTATTATTGGTTTCTGTTTATGCATTTTGTTTCCTTTGAAAGATAATGTTAAAAGAAAATCAAGTATATTAATCATATTAGCATATTAAGTATTTTATTTTATAATTTTTTAAGATATTAAATTAAAACTTTTATAGATATTTAATCAATTAGAAATAAGATAAATTCACCTTTTAAAATAAAAAAAACTTGTAATTTTACTTTATGTTAATCCATCATTATCCATTATTTAAATATAACATTCATAAAAGTCAAAAAGAGATAATCATGACGACCTTTTAGTCTTTTTTTTTTTTTTAATTGTTAGACTATCTCATCACTCTTATCTCATCACTCTTTGTAAATTGATTTAGAATCTTTCCACATAAATCATTGTTATTTAAAATCCTATTAGAAATCCAGAAAAATTAATAATATATGTTATTTTCTAAATTCATTCAATAATTCTAAATTTCTATGTATGAAACAGGTCATTGTATGTGTCATATTTATTAGAAAAATATTTTAAAGATTATATTCATCTTAGAACATAAACCGTCGTGAGAATTTAACGACAATTTCAAATTATTATTTTCATTAAACTTTTAACGACGGCGGCGAATTCAACACTGAGGAAGTCACTATAGAAAGGTTGATTTAACCATCATCAAGCCTTTTTCTACATTATAGGGATTGTACCCATTTAAATTTATCTTATTTCAATAATTTAAAAATAAATTATATTAAAACTCAAAATAAAAAATAAAAATAAAGATGTTTCAAGAAAAACAAAAAACATTTTAGCAAACATAAAGCATAAAATAAAACACTCAAACATTAAAATGGTGCATTATATAATTGAATAATATCTTGATTAACAGTTCTCTAGGAGTACATCATGTCCCATTCGTTTCGTTAAATCTTATATTACGCATATACATATAAATAGTAAATTTATTAACATTACCATGTTATCATCAAACTTTCATGTTAGATTTTCAAAGCACAAAAATAATGTCTCATGTAAAACAATGTAAGAATAATGTCTAACAAAACTGCAATACTTTCCAAAACATAAAAATAATTGATTACAAACCATATTTAAAAATCATGCTCAAGAAGCAAGTGATTGTATTGATCTAGTTTCCATCCCTATTACAACTTGAAAAAACATAAAGACTAATGAAACATAACACTGTACCAAACAACACACCATACAATATCAGGGCAAATAGCTCTCAAAAGTTTAAATAGTACAAATTTTAGATACATAAACCAAAAAAGTACAAATTTTAAATTTAAATTAAAATCTTAAATAATCCAAATACATTTTAGAATAACGAATACAAAGACATTTAAATGTTCCATATTCGTTAAGATTTGATACAAATCTTACCTCTTATTGTGCTCATAGGTAACCTAAAAGACAAATACAAACATAAATGAATAGAAAATAGAAAAAAAAAGTCATTCATCAAGCGCAGAGATATAATTGACTTAACAAAATAATATTTGTCTATTAAGGAAAAAAATAATACTAAAATATAACCCAAAATATATATTCAATAGAAGAATAACTAAAGATCATAAATAAATTCTGCTCTCTAAAGAATTAAGTACCTCACATTTTGCAAACATACAAAGTATAAATCAGAACAATTAAACATGATAAAAGAGTCATTATGTAATTGATTAATATCCACTGTCTCCATCAACAATATTAGGCTTTGATAACACAACAATAAGAAAATCAGATAAGAATTGAAGTATCCCAGCAATATAGGAAATAAGAAAAATAAAATCCTTAACAAACAAAAGAACAACATAACACCAACACACAATACACAAAAAAGATTCAAACTTCACTATAGCATAGACGAAATAACACAAAAAGCAAGCAAAAAAACATTGTTAAAAAGAAACAGAAGAATAACAACACATAATACACAAATAAACTCATCAATCCTGACAACAATTCAAGAAAAGAATACATAGTACACAACTCATAAACATGTATATATTTGTTTAGCAAAAAAAAAAAGAATAACAACAATACCATAAAACCTAGTAGAAGAAACTCAAAAGATGGAGAGAATATTTATGTGACCCAAAGATGACAACATTAACATCCCAAAAGAACACAAGAATCATAGATGTTGAAAAGAAAAAAAACTTTCCGAAAGAAAATAAAAAAAATGCAGGAAAACTACAAAAGAACTGGTGTCCAAAAAATTAACCAATAAATCAATACAAAAGAAAACAAAGGACTTGTATGACAAAAATATACAAAGAACCAATGAAACTACTTAAAAAAAAAAAAGTAGAACCCAAACAATACGAAATTCCTAGATCTGAAAAAGAAAAAAAAATAACAGAGATAAACACAAAACTTGTATAATACAAATATACAAAGAAACCCAAAAAATACGATATTGTAAGATCTCGAAAAGAAAAAAAAAATATACAAATTGGAAACTTTGGAAGAAATCTACAAACAACTACTGGCATAACTTAAAAACACAGAAAATAACAATGAACATGAAAACCTTAGATGATGAAAAAAAACGAAAGAGACAAACAAAAAAAATGTAAAAGAAGAAGAACTTAACCTTTAACCTTATGGTGATTGAAAATAAGAAAAGAACACCAACAAAAATAAAGAGAAGAATACGAAAAACAAAATGGGGTTGAAAAAAGACCTAACATGAACCTTACGTCGAACGAATAAGAAGCAGAACACCAACAAAAATAGAAAATAAGGAGAAGAATACAAAATACAAAATGGATTCAAAAAAACCTAACATAAACCTTATGTAGGACAAATAAGAAGCCGAAGTTATGAAAAAGAAAAAGAAGGAGCAGGAAACTAAGTTAAGCACATCTATCAATCATTTACTTCTTGTCCATCGAGTGCAGTGATATCAAACACGGGAGAAGAGAAAGAAGACATTAAAATACTTAAAAACCATCTATTTGGACCGCTATCAAAATTTTAAAAAGGATAGAGGAGTAAATTCGGTGGATGGTCTTTTTCTTTTATTGTTATAGATTTAGAGATCAATTTAAAAATTATTTTAATTATTAATAATTTTTAATTTATAAATTAATATCTAAATTAGTTATTATAATAACTATTTTTTTTACTAAAATTGATGATTAATAATAAAAGGTTTTCTTGTAACAGTAGTAATATGGACCTTAGATGCTCCAATGCTCGTGGAATTTTACATTTTGGATGTTTAATGTGTAGATTATTCCTGTGAATGATGGGCAACAGACACAATCAATAGAACCAAATGTAGGTGACTTTTCCATTTCTATTCTTCATCAAATGATTATAATTCCCATTTATTTGTTGAAAAAAATGGTCGAAGACATGGCATTTTAACAATACTTAGTGACCTTTGTCTTTATAATATACATGATTCGTCAGATAATAAAATATATGACCCGGTCTGAAATTCTGGCATGTTTTGTCGAGTTGACCTCATTAGAAATTTTGTAAAATGTGGTCGAGTCAGTATCAGCCAAAATTTGATTGAATTTAGTTGAGTTAAACTTGACAAAAATTCAGCCCAGATGGCACTATCTAAAATTCAACCAAATTGACCTAATCGAAATTTGGAAAAAATTAGTTGAGTTAGTCCCAATTGAAATTTGGTCGTGTCAACCTCGGTCGAAAGTCTACCGAGTTAGTCCTGATCAAAATTAGACCGAATTTGATTGAGTCATCCCAGCCAAAATTGGTTGAATGCGACAAAGTTGGCACGGACCAAAATTTGACTAAATTATATCGAGTTGGGTCTGTCATAATTTTGACTAAATTTTGTATAGTCAACCCGGCCAAATTTTGTCAAGTCTACCGCGATCTAATTTGACCGAAATGAGTCCAACCTAAATTTGACCAAATTGGACTTAGTTTATGCTAGCGAAAGTTTGACTGAATTCAATCAAATTGATCTAATTAAAATTTGATCGAATTTAAATGTATTAAGTTGATTAATATATTTTTTAAATTTAATTTCACATTTTTATATATTAAAATAGATATTGTTAAAACGAAGGTTTATTTCATAAAAAAAATTCAATTACTTTATCCAAACAAGCAATTGAAATGTAAAATATTTCAATTACTCTATCCAAACAGATTATTTAGAAAATGAAGAGAATTCAAATGCAAGAAATTTAAGAAAACTTATTTTGAAAATTTTATTTTGGAAAATTTATTCAGGAAGGTATCCCATATGTTTCAGAAAGTTTGATTTAGAAATTTTGTTATGGAAAGGTTATTTCAATATGCATTCACAACTCTTTTCTTATTTCTATTGGTTTTAAACAATCCAAATCCGATCACTGTTTGTTAAAAAAAAAAAAATAGTTCAGCTACCGATACCAATGACATTCAAATCAAAACTTTCAACTCTAATTGGACTATATGTCCAAACACAATATGTATGTTACTGGGTATCATATTTTCTTAGGTACATTTTTTATTTCTTGAAAATCAAAAAAACAAAGCACCGTTTCTAGATCTTCTTCCAATTCCAAAGTTGAATACATAATCTTAGCCAACACCACCTATGAACTATGGTGGCTCAGTTATCTCTTATACGATCTGCGAGTTCAACCTATCGATCAAGTCGTTCTGTGGCAGCCAATCTACAGGACAAATCGTCAATAATTCCACTTTTCATGAACGAATCAAGCACATAGACTTGAACTACCATAGAAAAACTTCAAAGTAACCTTTTCCATTTAGTGTCGACATCTTTACCCTGGAATACAGTAGTTACTTATGTTCTGACCTCTGTTACTTCACAGTTTATAAGACTCTTTTTTCATTTGCTTTTGTTCTTTCTTCTTTCTTTAGACTTCTCTGTTCAAATATCTTGTGCTTCTTTTTTTATCTTCATTTAGATTTCTCTGTACCATATTTATGATCTTTCTTTTTTGACTTCTTTACTATGTTCTTGTATTATTTATTATAAAGTTCTTTAATTTCAGGCGTTTTTCTTTTGAAGTATTTATACGTGTAGTACATTTGTTCCTATGTAATAGTCTTTTTTCTGGAGGAGAATTTGTTGATTTTGATGTCAAATTTACAATTTCTAGATAAAATAGAAGAATTAAATGTTTTTCTTGGTTTAGGTGAAAGAACCTTGAACAATAATTATTATATCGGAATAAAGGTACTTTTTAGTTTGTATTATAAAATTTAAAAAATAGCACCATAGAGCAATTTCTTTGTTAACTGGTTCCCACTGTCCGAAATTCATCACTATGGTCGGTTGAAGACAAAGATCCTTGGTTCCTAGGAATAATTATGGATTGGATTTTTAATGATTCGATCTACATCCATTTTGGATCCAAATAATTAGATTAGATTTTTGATTCAAATTTATTTTTTCAAAAAAAAAGTAGATTGAATTCTTTAAAAATCCATATCCAAATATTTACATCAAGTTTAAATCCAGATCTAAATATTTGGATCAAGTTCAAAATCCAAAATTCATTTTTCATAAAATAAATTCAAATTAAATTTTTTAAAACTTGTGTCCATAGGGCTCACATCATAGAATTTGGCAGATTTTTTGTCGGGGCCAACGAGGCCAAATTTCAGCATGGGACGAACTTGGATGACTTTCAAACGAATTTCGATCGGGGACGACGTGACCAAATTTGGGCCAAGGTCGACTTCACAAAATTTCAGTTGAGATCAACTTGACTGGATTCGATGAAATTTCGGCCAGGGCCGATTTTGCCTAATACGACCAAATTTTGGCCAGAGCCGACTTGGCCAAATATGACCACATTTGGGTCAGGTTCTGATTAGTCAAATTTCAGTCAAGGTTGACTCTACTAAATTTGTCGGTCGGGACTGACTTGACTGAACATGGTCAATTTTTTATCATAGCCGACTAAGTTGAATATAGTCAAATTTCATTCAGGACTTACTCGACCGAATATGGCCGAACACGATTGAATTTTGACCGGAGCCGACTCGACTGAATTCGGCTGAATTTCGATCGTGGCAGACTCAGTTGAATACGGCCAAATGTCGATCATGACCAACTCATTTGAATACGACCAAATTTCATCCTAGGCCGTCTCAGCCGAATACGACCAAATTTGGGCTAGGGCCGATTCGGCCAAATCTCAATCGGGGCCAACTCGATTGAATTCGACTGAATTTTGACTAGAGCCAACTAGGCTAAATATAGCCATATTTTGGTCGCGGTCGTCTTGGCCGAATACGGTCAAATTTTGTCTAGGTCGACTCAGCCCAATGCAGTCAAATTTGAATCGAGGTGAACTCAACCGAATACTTCCAAATTTTTCCAAGACCAGCTGGGCCAAATTTCGATCGGGACCGACTTGACAGATTTTGGCCAAATTCAGCCAAATTTTGTATAGGGTCACGCCAACTCAATTAAATACGAGTAAATTTGGGCTAGTTCGTCTCAACCTTTAGCCTAACCTAACCAAAAATATAAACTGAAAATTTGGATTGGATATTTTGGATTATCCATTTTGAAAATCTAGATTTAGAGTATGGATATACAATCCATAAAATATATAAAATGTAGATCAGATTGATATCTAAATCCAATAAAATGGATTAGATTTTTAATAAAATGAATATTAAATGGATTTGATCATAGCAAAAATGGATTGGATCATGAAAATTAGATTTTTTGCTCATCCATAGTTTAACTTTTCAAATCTTTCTCTACTTCCTTTTGCTCATTTAAGAGTTCAATAAATATAAATTATTGTTGTTATTCTCATAATTTTTATTTTTGTGTTAAATAAACATTAATTATTACTTTTACCCTCATATTTTTATTCTTTCAATTTTATATGTATTTAATCTCTTTTTATCAATACATTTTTTTACAAGAGTATAATTTAAATTTGTTAGTACAAATTTATGGATACATTAAAAATTCTTTTATTAAACTTCTAAAATTTTCCATTAAATTGTAAGTTTTAAAGGTTATGAATATAAATGTTAAGGTTTAGTGTTTACGGACGTCTCACGTCGTACGTCGCACGTCTCACGTCGCACGTCGCACGTCTCACGTCGCACGTCTCACGTCTCACGTCTCACGTCTCACGTCTCACGTTTCACGTCGCACGTTGCATGTCTCACGTTTCACGTCTCACATTTCACGTCTCACGTCTCACGTTTCACGTCGCACGTCTCTCATGTCTCACGTTTCTCACGTCTCAAGTCCCACGTCCCACGTCTCACGTCCCATGTCCCAAATCTCTCACGTGTCGCGTCTCACGTCCCACGTCCCACATTTCATGTCCTATGTCTCGCGTCCCATGTTCGACGTTTCAAGTCCCACGTCCGATGTCCCATGTCTCACGTCTCACGTTTCACGTCCTACGTCTCACAACCCAGGTCCCACGTCTCACATTCCACGTCCCACGTTCCACGTCCTACGTCTCACGTCTCACGTCTCAAGTCTCTCGTCTCATGCCTCACGTCGCACATTCGACATCCCATGTCTCACGTCCCATGTCTCACATCCCATATCTCATGTCCCACGTCTCATGTCCCACATCTCATGTCCCACGTCTCGTGTCTCACATCTCATATCTCACGTCTTACGTCTCATGTCTCACGTCCCATGTCCACGTCTTACGTCACACGTCTTACGTCTCACATCCCATGTCACATGTCTCACGTACTACATTCCACGTGCCATGTCTCACCTCTCACATCTCACGTCGCACGTCCCACGTCCCACGTCTCAAGTTTCATGTCTCACGTCACACGTCGTCTCACTTCTCACGTCTCACGTTGTCTCTTGTCTTACGTCCAACGTCCTACGTTTCACGTCTCACATCACACATCCTACGTCTCACGTCTCACGTCTCATGTCGCACGTCCCACGTTTCACGCTCACATGTTACCTTCCTCGTCCCACATAGCACGTCTCACGTCTCACGTCGCACGTCTCACATTATTACACTGAAATACTTTATTCGGTCATAAAATAATGGTGCTTTGGTTTACTGGTTGCAGTATAGCTAAGGTTCTTCTTTGTTGCTTATCATTCTTCAAGTTTCTTATTGATCGAAAGAAGAGAAAGAACATTATTTTACCAGAAATAGGAAAGCTAACCTTATGCAACAACAATAATTTGAAGCTTTTGCAGATATCTGCTATCATTACATCGATGATTTTAGGAAAGTATTTAGATGTTGGCTGGCAATATTTTTTTATTGGTTTTCTGTTCTGACATTCAATATGCGAAGAGATGTGTCACAAAATTCTAATCAAGGGTGGGCAAAAAATCCATTTTTATAATCCAATCTATATTTTCTATGATCTAATCCATTTAATATCTATTTTATTAAAAATTCAATCCATTTAAAATCCATTTTATTGGATATGGATATCAATCTAATATATATTTTATATATTTTATGAATTGGATATCCATTCTCTAAATCTAGATTTCAAAATGGATAATCCAAAATATCCAATCCAAATTTTCAGTTTATATTTTTGGTTAGATTAGGCTAAAGGTTGAGACCGACTAGTCCAAATTTAGTCGTATTTGATTGAGTTGGCGTGACCCTATACAAAATTTGGTGGAATTCTGTCAAGTCGGTCTTGATCGAAATTTGGCCCAGCTGCTCCTAGACAAAATTTGGAAGTATTCGGTTGAGTTCACCCTGACCAAATTTGACTGCATTGGCCTGAGTCGACCTAGACAAAATTTGACCGTATTCGGCCGAGACAACTGCGACCAAAATTTGACTGTATTCATCCTAGTTGGCTCCAGTCAAAATTTGGTCGAATTCAATCGAGTTGGCCCCGATTGAGATTTGGCTGAGTCGGTCCTGACCCAAATTTGGTCGTATTTGGCTGAGACGACCTAGGATGAAATTTAGCTGTATTTAAATGAGTCGGTCACGATTGAAATTTGGCCGTATTCAACTGAGTTAGCCATGACCGAAATTCGGCCGAATTCAGTCGAGTCGGCTCCGATCAAAATTTGGTCATGTTGGCCGCGACCAAAATTTGACCGAGTTGGTCCTGGCCTGAATTTGGTCGTATTCAGCAGAGTCGATCGCGACCGAAATTTGGTCATATTTAGGTGAGTCGGTCCTAACCTAAATTTGGCCAAATTCAGTCGAGTTGGTCATGACCAAAATTTGGTCAACTCGGTACTTGCCCAAATTTAGTCGTATTCGGTCAACTAAGTCACAAACGAAATTTGACTATAATCAACTTAGTCGGCTCTGATCGAAAATTGGCCATATTCAGTCAAGTCGGTCTCGGCCGAAGAATTTAGTGGAGTTAACCCTGACCGAAATTTGACTGATCAGGACTTGACCCAAATGTGGTCATATTTGGCCAAGTCAGCCCTGGCCAAAATTTGGTCGTATTAGGAAAATCGGTCGTGGCCAAAATTCAGTCGAATCTAGTCAAGTCGATCTCAACTGAAATTTTTTTGAGTCGACCTTAGCCCAAATTTGGTCACGTCGTCCCCGACCGAAATTCGTTTGAAAGTCATCCAAGTTCATCCCATGCTGATATTTGGCCTCGTTGGCCTCGACAAAAAATCTGTCAAATTCTATGGTGTCAACCTTATCGAAAATCTAATCCATATCCATTTTGGATCCAAATAATGGATGTGGATCCGAATTTGTGTCCATAGGGCTCACACCAAAGAATATGACAGATTTGGTCAAATACTTCCAAATTTTGTCCAGGACCAACTGGGTCAAATCTCGATCAAGACCGACTTGACAGAATTTGGCCTAATTCGGCCAAATTTTGTACAGGGTCACGCCAACTCAATCAAATACGACTAAATTTGGGCTAGTTCGTCTCAACCTTTAACCTAACCTAACAAAAAATATAAAGTGAAAATTTGGATTGGATATTTTGGATTATCCATTTTGAAAATCTAGATTTCGAGAATGGATATCCAATCCATAAAATATATAAAATGTAGATTAGATTGATATCCAGATCCAATAAAATGGATTTTAAATTGATTGGATTTTTAATAGAATGGATATTAAATTGATTGAATCATAGAAAAAATGGATTGGATCATAAAAATTGGATTTTTTGTCCACCCTTGTTGGTTCCCCTAATTCTTTTTCCGAGAATCATTGTTTAGGTTTGTCTTCACTTTTTACCAATTATGTAAATGTTAGTAACTTGAAGCACCATACTTGTACATACAAAAAGGGTAACTTGTATTTGTAGTCTTCACGAATTATCTTTCAAGTTTAAATTATTTATTAAAATTTTGTACCAATGCAAGTGGGATTGTACTATATTTAGATAAATTACAGTATTTATTGTGCGTACAATGACTAATGATGACTTAGATGGCACACCGATTTAAGGATGCAAAAGAAAAAGGGTTAACAAGATTAAGTTAATAGTACTACATTATTCTAATACATTTAAACATTCATATAAATGAAAAAAACGTATATTATAATATGGTCTAAAAAGTTTGTCAACCTTAATATATTAATTTTTAGGCTTAAATAATTATTTGGTCTTAGTTTTTGTCTCAATTTAGTTCTACTTTTTATTTTATTTTTTCAATTTGATCTTAATATTTGTTAATTTTATTCAATTTGATCATTTCTATTAACACTATTAAAATAGTTAACAGATTTTAAACAGTAACGGTCACAAGATGATCAAGTCAATCATGAACTTTTTACATTATTCACATGGGCTAAAGAAACCTCTAAAATATGAGATGATGCATAAAGGAAGTAGTCTAGATTTAAATTGGGCCAATGTTTGGACTTTGCTTTCAATAATGGTGTAACACATAAAAATAGGTGCTACATGTACAAATGGGCTTGGCCCACTAAGAGTCTCCCTTAGGTCCTGACTTCCTCATGGATCATGCATCCCATGGAGCCAAGTCCACACTCCACCCGTGCGCATCCTTCATCCAAGGGCTAAGAGAGTGTCTTATTTTCCAAGTCTTCATCCAAAGGCTAGGAAGATGCCTCCTTCTCCAAGCCACCATCCAAGGGTGATGATTAAAGTTTCTCCTCCAAGCTTGATCTAAGGGCCAAGAATTAGTCTAGCTTTTAGGCTCACATATAAAAGCCAAAAGTAGACCATTTGCACATTTTTAACTCTTGAAATTTCTAATAGAATGTTTGTGTTGAGATCACTCCACTCTTCTATTAGTTTGAGAGCATACATGGCTAGCCTTCTCCTTCATCTCCTCTAGCCACCTTCCATACCATAGCTCCACTTCTACTCTTCATCTTCACCAAAAACCTCCATTGCCGAGAGCTCTTCTTGCTCTTATCTTCATTTCTGCTGCATTTCATCTACTTCTTGGTGTCTTCCATGGATCTCCTTCCTCTCTTACACCAAGGACGTCCATCAATTGGTATCTAGAGCCATCCAAGCCTTTGGTGCATCCATCCTCTTGGTTTGGGTAAGGTTCTTGGTCCATACTTGTGTCTTATTTCAATTTTTGTTTTGTCTCTTCTTTTCCACTGTTTTCTTCAATTTTTCTGCTGCTTTTTCATGTTCTTGCTGCTCTCCATCGTTTGACATTGAGGCTACACAAATCTCCATTGATTCATCTTGTAGTACTCCTTGTTTCATTGGTGCAAATTTGTTTTAGGTTCCATTTTCGTTTTCCAGCACTTGTTCTTTTCTTCCTTGCTATTTTTCTTCATTTTAATCGGTGCATCTTTTAATTTTCAATTCCTTATGTTGTGTTTTGTCTTAAGTCATGTTTTAGCACTTTAATTCATCTTAATTTTCGTTCATATGGCTGAATTCTGCACTTGCTTAATGAGAACCAAGTCCTACATCACACAAAATGAGCTATGAACTTCAAGTAATGCTTGTGGATGTGTAAGGCAATGGTCTCACTGTTTTTCGTCCATTTCACCGATTGGATTATGCTTTTGAGTGTTTAAGATGTTCTTCTATTATACATACTTGATTTTAGATCATAATCAAGTTCATTCATCTTGAATTTTCATAGAACATCTTACAATTTCTGTGAGCAATTTTGCTCCAGTCTATTTTTCTAGTTTTCATTGCATGCATACCTACTGTTTGAGATTTTTCATGACTCATTGCCTGGTCCAAATTTTAATCTGAATTTTTCCTCATTTAGCTAACATCCAGACAAAAAATACAAAAAAAAGAATCATTCAAAAATGTTGAGTACAAACAAAATGAAAAATTGGCAAAGTTAAGGCAAATTTTCATGTTTTCTGGCGCAGTGGTCTCGGAAATTCTCTGTTTTACTACTGTTTTGTGCGTTTTGTGGTGCTTTTAAGTACTCTTTGTTATTCTAATTGATTCCTTGATTGTGTACGCTATATTGGATTGAGTTTGCCTTCAATAGAAGTGGAATTTATTCCCTCAATTTGGCACAAAATTGCAATGAGTACAGTGGTTGTTTCTGAGCACTTTTTCTTCTCTGTTTTCAATTTTTTTCATCTATTATAACGCATTTCTAGGTTCCTTTTTGTGGAAGCTTTCCATATTCTCTTGGGAAGGCCTTGGCAATTTGATCATAGAACCTTACACAATGGCCACACCAATGAGATCACCATCTAACATCATTGAAAAACTTTTATGTTGCATCCCCTCACTTCTAGCCAAGTTGCTAGTGATCAAGTTCAAATGCAAGCAAGGAGAGAGGAAGAGAGTTCCAAGAACTCTAATACTTCTAAAGATTATACGGACAAGACAAAGGTAGAGGAAATTTCTTCTTCTAAGGATGTTGCTCATGAAGTTCTTTTAACTCATAAAACTCTTTTGCACACTCTTCATAATGAGCAACCTCCCTTCCTCTTACTTTGTCAAGCAATCCTTACTTGTCTTGAACATCC
>Ga0214542_1010271_pt1 | contig 13783 bp, 12 predicted proteins | sample CNSS1metaG_FD_160096 | JGI IMG/M metagenome (GOLD analysis project Ga0214542, IMG submission 160096) | Root nodule microbial communities from cowpea collected in UCLA plant growth center, Los Angeles, California, USA - CNSS1 | ecosystem: Host-associated > Plants > Roots > Nodule | place: USA...
CACTTCGCTCAAGGTCGGCATCTGCGGCGAGCACGGCGGCGATCCCGCCTCCGTCGCCTTCTGCCACCATATCGGTCTCGACTACGTCTCCTGCTCGCCCTACCGCGTGCCGATCGCGCGGCTTGCGGCGGCGCAGGCCGCGCTCGGCAAGGCGATCGCGAGCCAGGCGTAGGCATGGACGCTAAGACGCTCCCGCAACTTGGCTGACTGGATGGGCTCCGCCGGGCCATCGATGAAAGATACTAAGCGCGATTGTTGACGAATGGCTTGCAGCAAGCAGGGTAGACATAACTCGACGATCTGACTGAGTCTTTTTGATTCATTCTTCGTGATTGGGGGGCTTATGATCCAAGGCGCGAGGCAGTCGCCGACAATGCATGTTTCCGTGCGTGTGCCGTGGCACGACGGGCGATGGGCCGGCAAAGTGTGCAGCAATAATCGCGAATCTGCTTCACGGGCTTGAGATCCCGTATACTTACGAGCAGCCCTTTACCGGTCGTGACGGAAGCGTCCGTTATCCGGACTTCACGATCGACGACGCCGAAACTGGTCAAAGAATTTTTCTAGAACACCTCGGGATGATGACCGAGCCAGCGTATCGCCGCCGTTGGCAAAGCAAGCTCGATTGGTATCGGGCGCAAGGCGTCCTTCCGAGTGAGGAAGGCGGCGGCGAGTCAGGGACCCTGGTGACGACTAGCGAAGAGCGCGGAATTGACTCAGCGTCAATTCAACGGCAGCTGAAGGAGTTGCTTGGAATTTGACGCAAGTGAGCCACTTGATGCCGGGCTTAGGGGCGTGGTTCGAACGTCGAGGAGCAACTGCGGGCGAGCAAAGCCGGCGTTCGAGACGAGCAAAACTCCATCGGATCCGATTGCAAGCACAGTGATTTTCACGACCTACGGCCATCTCATAGTGGGACTAAGCTATACCGAAAACCTCTCGCGACGTGTCAACGGAAAGTCTTTGTTTTTCAGAACTCGGCACTGCTGCCGGGTCGTATACGGAAAACACTTGATTTCCGTATAAATCTTCGTAGTCTACTGATCAACTTCATAGAGCGAGGCGAACATGAAGCGAGTCGGTATCTATCTCAGGGTCTCTACCTCCGGACAGACAACCGAGAACCAGCGGCTCGAGCTTGAGGCTGTTGCCGCTCGTTCGGGCTGGCAGGTAGTGGGTCTCTATGAGGACGCTGGCATCAGTGGCGCCAAGGGGCGGGACAAGCGTCCGGGGTTCGATCGGCTGCTCAAGGACGCGACTGCGCGCAAAGTGAACATGATTGCCGCCTGGTCGGTCGATCGGTTGGGGCGCAGCCTGCAAGACTTGGTGGGTTTTCTCACCGAGCTCCAAGCTCTGGGCTGTGATCTTTACTTGCACCAACAGGCCCTGGACACCAGTACGCCGTCGGGCCGGGCTATGTTTCAGATGTGCGGCGTCTTTGCTGAGTTCGAACGCGGCATGATCCGTGAACGGGTCAAGGCCGGGCTAGCGCGGGCCAAGGAGCGAGGGGTCCGGCTTGGGCGCCACACTGTGAGCCCCGCGGTCGAAACGCGTATCCGCCAGCTCCGCGCCGATGGGATGGGCATCCTGAAGATTGGGCGTACAGTAGGCGTTGGGACCTCGGTTGTGCAGCGAGTGATCGCCAACCCCGTTTAACCGCGGGTGATGCGTTTACGACGCAGAGAGGTCCGAGTCGGGGCTGGCATGAATGAGAACGCGAACCTCCTCAGCGCCTTCATTGCGGTGCAGGTGGTCAAACTCACCGGTTTGGTAAAGCGCTGGCTCGCCTAGTGGCAGACGAATCGGGTCGGAATCGCATACGCATGAGACACAGGAGATTGTGGTGTCCCCTGACAAGCTGCGACAGTTATCGCGAGATGTCGAACAGGTCGAGACCGAACGTGCTGCGGAGCTGTCTCCGGTAGAACGTGAGCTCGACCGGTCTGAAGGCGGTGGCTCGGCGGCACATCGAAACGCCGTATGAGGACTATGGCAAGCTGGTCCCGCCGGTTCGGCATTAGAGTCGCTCCGTGAGTCCGACCAGTTCGGCTCACGTCAAGCCAACGATGCCTCGACAAGGGTGCCGGTCAGTGCTTGCGGAGCTTCGGCGACAAGGGCCGCAGAAACCGGAATGGTGTGCTTGCGGATCTACATCAACCCCCGACTAGTGTCCGCCTGCCGTGCTCCCGCAGGGCGCAGAGGCTGTTGACCAGACGCATGTCCTCGACGGTATGGCACGCCACCTCCAGCAATAGCGGGCTTGCAAATACGAGTGAGAGAGCCTGCGCCCGGGAGATGGCGACGTTAATGCGGTTAAGGCTGAAGAGAAAATCGACGCCGCGCGGTATTTCGTCGCCCGACGACGTTGTCATCGAAATCAGGCAAACGGGAGCTTCCTGGCCTTGAAATTTGTCAACCGTTCCAACCCGGGCACCTAACGGTAGAGCCTCTTTGAGGGCGTTGACCTGAAGATTGTAGGGAGCAACGATCAGAATATCGTCAAGACCCAATTTTCTCACACGTCCAGCACGGTCACGGAACGTACAACCCAGCAGGCGCTGCAGTTCGGTGCGGATCGCCGCGACTTCCTCGCGCGAACTCTGGGTGTTTCCCGCGTGCGGCACCTCGAGTAGATGGGCGCCGGTTTGCAAAGGATAATTCTTGCCGATGATGCACTGCTGGATGGTTCCTTCGTCACTATTCAGCCGGCCTTCATAGACCAGATCCGAAATGAAGCGGCAGATTTCGGGATGCATCCGCCGCGACACGGGAAGGAAGATGCCGCGATCGGGCGGGACAGTGTTATGTCCTTGGAGGAGATATTCCAGAGACGACCGGCCGGAGTCGCCGGGATGCGCGCCCTGGACTGGCTGCGGCAACTGCATGGGATCGCCGACCAGCACGATGTTATCGGCGCAGGTCGCCATTGCCACCGTGTTGGCGATCGAGACCTGACCGGCCTCGTCTACAAACAGGTAATCGAAGCTTGCCTCAAAATCGAGGCGAGAGAACAGCCAAGCCGTACCGCCCACGACTGAAGCAGAGAAGAGCTGTTCATCGTCGTTTCTTTCCGTTTGGTGGATTAAACCGTCATATGGCGGATTGAAATCATCGCCGCCTTTCTTGGCCATGGTGACCGTCACCCCAGCCTCAGCGGCACGATCGAGCACCGCGCGCAGCAGATTGTCGACCGCGTCGTGGCTGTTCGACGCGACGGCGACGCGCTTGCCGCGGCGGACAAGTGCGAGAATGGCGCATGAGCTGACATAAGTCTTGCCGGTGCCGGGCGGCCCCTGGATCGGCAGCACGCCGTGATACAGCTCCGTGATTCCCAAAATGACCTCAGAAACCAGGTCTCTGGCAGGATCGATCACCGCCGACTTCCGGCCGCCTTCGGCAAACCGAGGCGGGGAGCGAGTGATGAAGTCGCGTATCGCCGGATAGCGGTGGTCCTCGCGGATGATGGAGACAACCACCCGTTCGATCGCGTCCTCGATGGCATCCGTATTCAGGGGACCACCGGGCAACAACGAAAGGCGGTCTGGTGCATCGTCGAATCGTGATTGAGGAAAGCGGACGGTCGCGGTGCGGCTATTATGATCGAGCTTGGTCAGATTTACCGAAGCGGGCAGTGCATCCACCTGGATGTGACACTCGCCACGTCTGAGCTTGGTCTCCTGGTCTGGAAACTCATAGTCGCGCTCCCAGGACCTCCCCACCGAACGAGTGCGTGATTTCGCAACCAGTCCGCCGAGACAGTCTGCATCCTCGATCAGGTCCTCGGCCTCCTTGCCGATCTTGTCGAAAATCGCCCACCAGGTGGGTTTCTTTTCGCGAGGGTGGAAATAGCTGAGATCGAACAGCAGACTGGCAAGGCCGTCGCCATAGGAAGCGCGAACGGGCCCAAGCTTGCTCCGCAAGACTTCGGCCGCGGCTTCATCGTTACTTGCGGAGTTGCGCTTACTCTTGGCTTCACCATTCGGGGCCCCCACAGGCGGCCATTCCATGTTCGCGGGCCTGACGCTGGCGATGAGCCAGTCGCGTAGCTTCTGCGTCGAGATACAATCGATCTTGTTGTACTCGCGTATTTCCTCGAGAATCTTTGGTTCTTGGCTATCACGCCAATGTTCATAAGCGACGACGCTCGCGCCCGCGGTTTTCACCTCGCTATCTCGCGCTTCCATGTAGAACACTTCAAGGTTCTTGAGCGAATAGGCGGGCTCGGAGGCGATCAGACTGCCAGATACCACGGTGTAGAGATCGAGGAAGCGATGCTCTCGCAACATCTGATCGAGCAGGGCTTCGCCGATGCCGTGGCTGCAAGCGAGGCGGCGGAGCGCCGAGATCTCATAGGCGGCGTAGTGGTAGATGTGGGCGTTGGGGTAATTCTTCAGGCGCTCGGCGAAGAACGCCATCAGCTGCCGCAGCGCCGCGCCCTCGGCAACCCGGTCGTGGGCCCAGAAATCCCTAAAGACACTCACTCCCTTGTCCTGGAACCAAAGGCCATGCAGATATTCCAGGCCGCCTTCAAAATACGGATCGCCCTCGATGTCGTAGAAGACATCGCCTGGATCGGCCTTGGGCAGCAGCGCCAAACCTCGATGGGGATCGAACGGCTTCAGTTCGAAAGACGGTGGTCCACCGGCACGTCGTAGGGTTTGCAACCGCGCTTGGGCAACGAGCTTTCGCAAGGTCGCCTCCGCCAATTTGGGAACACGCTTCGTAAGCTGCCCGAGTTGGGTCATCGTGGTGACGTCGGCGGCAAGGAGCTTGCTACGCTGGCCGCGGCTGATCCCTGCCACCAGAGACAGGCTGTCGGTTTCGTTCCAGAACTTCTCACACGCTTCGCGCCAGCAACACAGCCCACAGGTCTTGACAGGCTCCGGCATCGTCGGCGCTGGCGCGGCGACAAACTGCTCGAGCAGTCGGCGGGCATGACGTGCGTAGGCGGCGTAATCCTTCAGGCGAAAAGAAAAGCGCTCGCCATTGCCAAGCTCGACATGCGCCTGCTCGGGCGCGAGCTGCTGGATGTCGGCCAGGAGATCCGAATAAAGAACTAGCTGTAGCACATGCTTCGGATCCGGCTTGCGCTTCAGCTTGGTGTCGACGACTTCGTAAGAGAACGGACCCAAGGCCGAAGGCCGCTCGACCCGGACCAAGAAATCCGACCAGCCGCCCCAAGGGGCGCCGAACAGCGCGCCCTGGAAGATGACCTCGGGACCGGCCACAAGCGCCTCGCGGGTCTGGTGGGCCGCGGTCGCAAGATCCGTCTTGCGATCAAACGCGACCACTTGCTTTCCGTTGGTCTTGAGGCTTTCGAGATAGCGCGCTTCGTGATCGTCCCCGTACTTCTGGAGCAGCTGCGCGTCCTCGCTGTCCTCGATTGGTGCTAGGTCCTCGCCCCGGGCGAACCTCAGATCCAGGGCCGTCGCATGTCTACAGGACATGAAGCGCATCAAATCAGAGGCCGAGAGAAGTACCTGTTGCCCCTGGACTCGCATAAACTCAACCCCCGGTGTGTAAGACTACCGTAACGGGTATGGATGACAATAGCTGTCACCCCGTGTGGCAGCGCACTCATGTCTCTCGAAAAAGCCCAGCAACTGCTTGAACTTGCGACCTATGTCATGGCTCATCGGGCGGGCGTGACGCTATCGGATGTCGAGGGGCGGTTCGGGGTTTCGCGACGGACTGCCCAGCGGATCATGCAGGCGCTGGAAGCCCAGTTTCCGGACACCACGGCGGCTTTCGATGAGCAGGGGCTCAAGCGGTGGCGACTGCAAACCGGAGCCCTGCGAGACCTGCTGACGCTGTCATCAGACGAGCTAGCGGCGCTGGACCTCTCGATTTCGACGCTCGAGCGTACAGCGTCCAGCGTGGAAGCCGCGGAGCTGCGGCGGCTGAAGGAGAAGATCCTGGCACTGGTGCCGCGCGGCAGGATGGCGCGCGTCGAGACTGATCACGAAGCGTTGCTGGAAGCGCAGGGGCTTGCGTCGCGGCCAGGACCGGCCGCCAGAATCCGGCCAGAGATTGCTGCGGTGATTTCGGCGGCCATCAAATCCTCGCGCCGTCTGGAGATCACCTACCATTCCCGAGGATCGGCGGAGCCCGCTAACCGCGTGGTCGAGCCCTACGGCGTTCTGATCGGCCTCCGGCGCTATCTGGTGGCGAGGCCGAAGGACGATCCCGATGGCCCTCTCCGGTACTTTGTCGCTGAAAGGATCCAGTCGGCTGAACTGACCAGCGGGAGCTTCGTCCGCGATCCCAAATTCGACATGCACGAACACGCGCAAAAAGCCTTTGGCGCCTTCCAAAACGATGCGGAATTTGGGGAAGTGATCTGGCGCTTCACCCCGACCGTCGCCGACCATGCGCGTGCCTTTGCGTTCCATCCGAGCCAAGTGCTGGAGGACCAACTCGATGGATCGTTAATCGTACGCTTTTGGGCCTCCGGTCATCTCGAAATGTGCTGGCACCTTTATATGTGGGGGGACCAGGTCGAGGTGCTGGCCCCCGAATCCCTGCGGAAGATGACGCTTCCCTACCGGCGCTCCGACTTTCCTGCTCTTCCATAAGACATGCCAGAATCTGTCACCCCGCGAGTGCATGCTGGACTCAGCGAAACAGCCGCTGGATCATCCCATGCAACGCTTTGCCAGACGCACCTTCCTTGCAGCGACATGCCTCCTCGGCGCAAAGCCAGCCATTGCCAACCCGATCGTTTCGAGGCACCACAAACTGCGTATCACGCAGTCGGGGCTCGCCGGTGCCATCGATCTGCATGTCCGATGGATCAGGGACGACGCAGAAGGCGCCCGAGCCGTCTTCGCGAACTGCGACCTCTCGGGACTTGATTTCCTCTCGGACAATCCGAACATCGTGGACCTACGCGGAGCCGATTTCACGAACGCGGACCTTTCCGGTATTTCGGGCAATGAATTGAGCTTTCAACATGCATCACTCCAGGGTGCACGGATGACATCGTCCTTTCTTTCTGCGCCCATTTTTAGCGGCGCGACGATGCGTCGGGCCCTCTGCAATGAAGTGGTCTGGGGATGGCCGGCCGCAAGGCAGACCCGAGACATTTCGGCCGACGACTTTTCGCCGGCCGCAACATTCGTCAACACGGACCTTGATCTATCTGATTTTATGGGGGCCCGGGTCCGCGGGTATTTCTGCGGAGTGCAGTTCACGCATGCGTCGCTGGTGGATGCGGACCTGTCTTGCTCGCGCTTTGACGGCCACACCCTCTATTGCCCGAATTCCTTCGCGGGATCCCACCTGATACGAACGAAATTCAGAGACGCCATCATCAATGCGACGCGGTTCCGCTTTGCATCTGTTTGCGCTGACTTTTCTAACGCGGCCGTTGGCGCCGACTGCACCTGGCCTGGTATGCCGACAGCTATGAACGCTCGCGAGGAGACGCAGGTCGACCAACCTATATTTCCGCACAGCAACGATTTAGGGTTGTGAGCGGCCGTCCGGATCTTTCGTCGGGACAAGCCGGGCAAGAGGAGAATAGTGATGCTGGAATTGATTTCTGCAAAGGCTGAGAAGGCTCGCGCTCAAAAGACATTGTCAAACATCGTGAGCAGCGCTTTACCGTCGGTTGGCGTCAAAAACGTTGGTTTTCCTGGCGGCAATGATGACGTGGCACTTTTCACGAAAGGTAATGGCCATCTTTGGTTCGGTGGAAAGACATTAGAGGACGCAACTATCCCGCGATATTGGAATGCGCTTGGGATCTACGACGACACCAGAACTGCGCAGACTCCCACCGTCGAGCTTAACATTCCTGTCCACGAGAACAGCGCAAAAGTGTCCGGCTTCCTTGCGCGCGACCCCGCCAGTGGGACGATATACTTAATGCACACAGGCAAGATTGGCGGCGGAGCCAAGGGGGTCGGAAAATCAGCCTTCCTTGCGTGGAGCCGCAGTCCGCTTGTTCCTGTTTTGGATGCATCCGACGGTACCCAGCGTTCGGGACTGCTCATCGGTTCTCTCGATCACAACAGCATCTTAGGGAGACTTGAGAGATTTGTGAAGCAGGTCGCGTTGTTCAAAGAATTTGTTAAACAGGGGCATCACGAAGATCCGAAGTTTCGTAAACTGGTTGAGGAGCTTCAGAACTTCAGTCCCGAGTTTTCAGGCTGGAAGGCCGGATTCGTCGGCGCAACGCTTGAATATCTGAGCTATCATGGCGACGTCATCGACGAGCTCCACCGCAAGCGCAACAAATCGAAAACACCGAGCGAGGTCATCTACAATACTGGTCTAATCGACCTTGCTGTGAGCGATGGCGGAGTCATAACCGAGGTATACGAAGCCAAAACGTCAACGGATCGACAGGTGCTCTATACTGCAATCGGTCAGCTCATTGTTCACTCTGCAGAACAAGGGAAGGCGCGCAGATTCTTGGTTCTTCCCAACGACGGAACGCTCCCGGACGACATTCAGACAGCAATCAAAGCTCATCACATCGAACTCTTAAGGTTTGACGTGATGACCGATGGTTCGGGGGTCAAAATCAATTTTTGAGCTGCACACTGCCGAAGGCTGTGACATCCCGAACAGTCGCCATTCACGCACAGTTCGCGACCGCCAATTGGTTCTCTTCCGACTCCTCCGACGACGAGGCGACGTTCGGACGTCCGAACGAACTGGACGGACACGAGCTCGAATAGGCTCAACGCCACCAGATGTTGGGGCAACGTTCCCGGCGCACTCGAGGCGGGACTGCAGGTGCAGCCGTGCGCTCCTATCGTTAGAGTTATTTGACAACAATGCCATTTCCCTCATTCTGCGCCGAACCCTGCCTAAGCAAAGTGGAGATCGTTTTTGAAGGCCCTCTGTCGTCGCGGCTTCATCGCAGGAGCGAGCATCTGCTCAATCGCACCACTGATTCCAGGGCGAAACATCGGGACCGCGGCAATCCACGATGCGTCGGTCATGGCTGACGACGGGCTCTTGCATGGCTGCCTTCTTGCAGCGACAAGCGGACAATGTGTTCCGAGCGACCAGTCCGCACCCATGGTCGATTTTTGGACGTTCAGGGTCAGCGAGATCGACACTGGTGGTCTGCCGGCGCACGTCGGTCGCACAGTCCTCTGGGACGATGTGTTTTCGTCCCGCAATCTGACCAGAAGCGTCCGAGCGATGCTGGGTGCCGTACAAGACTGGTATGGCGTCGACCCCTGCGAAGCACATTGTTCGTTTCACGTTGATGGTCTTGGTGAGATCAAATCTCAGGTTCGGGCAGTCATTTCGCAGAGGCAAGTACCCCGGTCTCACCGCTTTGCGGTGGTTGACGTTAGCTCGTGTGGACTCAGCCGTATCGATTGGCCTGATATTCTGCCCCATCTGCGATCCTCCTACGACGCTGTTGTCGGGTTTTCGCACCTGCCCGGTGATAAGTCGCCGTCATGCGGAACAGCAGTCGAAAATGCAAGGATTAGAGATGCGTTGGCTTGCTGTGATCTTTGCTTCTGGACTAACGACCAGATGCTCGGTTTAAACGAGGAGGCGGATTGCGACGCCAGATCGCTGCCGCTCAATGCTCTATTACAGGATCTGCTTCACGCACTTTCTGGCAGTGATTCAACACGAGGACTCGAGGAACTCGTTCGCGGGAGCGTGCTCGAGGGAAGGCTGCGAATTGCTCTCAACGCAGTCACTCTCCGGACCTTATAAGCTAGCCTCATGTCCTCGATCAGAATACCAGCCGAATGGGAGCCGCATAGCGCTTGCTTCATGTCCTGGGCGGTTCATCGGGAATGGGGTTCCTATACCGACGAGGTGCGGCGAGAGCTTCGCGAAGTCATTTCCGCGGTCGCGGATCACGAACCCGTCCGGCTGCTCGTGCCGCCGGATTTGCTAGCTGACGCAAAGCAGCAGGGTTTTGGTGGAAATGTCGAAATCATTCCGGCGCCCGTAGACGATATCTGGATGCGCGATATTTTGCCGACCTACGCTCTTCGGAATGGCGAGCTTTGCACCATAGACTGGAATTTCAACGGCTGGGGATCGAGCAAAACGCGTTCCACACGTCCCGGTGACCGATTGGCGGGCTTGATGGCGGCATCCCTGTCAATCCCATCGGTCTGTGCGCCCATCGTCGCTGAGGGTGGGGCGTTTGCGACGGACGGACAGGGCACGGTCATCACTACAAAAAGTTGCCTGCTCAATCCCAGCCGAAACCCGGCTTTCGGACGGACAGAGGAGGAGCAGATGCATGCGATCGGCCGAGCTCTCGCCGTTTTCGGAATTAGCAAGGTAATATGGCTGGAAGGTGATCCGCACGAGCCGATCACGAGCGGACACGTCGATGGCTACGTTTTATTCACCGCGAACGGCCGGATTCTTGTCGAAGGCGTCGATCTCGAGGAGAGTCTCGGAGGACGCCGCAGGCAGATTGAAATCGACACGCTGCGCGGTCAGCGAGATGGGAAGGGGCGCAAGTTGACAGTGAACGTTGTCTTGCCCCCGCGCGAGCGATATTTGCGATTCTCGAATGAAGCGTTCGCGCCCTGCTATCTCAATGCGTATATCGCAAACGGCGCTGTTCTAACAGGGCGGTTCGGAGATCCGGAGCGTGACGAAGCCGCCTATCAAGCCTTGCAGAACGTATTCCCGACCCGGACAGTCAGGATGCTTTGTATTGATCACATCGCGAGTGGTGGCGGTGGCGTGCATTGCTTGACTAAGGAAGTGCCTGAGGCGCTTCGAGCGTAAATCTAGGGGCGAGGATTATGGAGCATTCAAAACTTGTCGACTTGGGCAAAGGTCTTGGAGCGGCGTCGGCCAGCTGGCTGGCAGAGAGAACACGATCTGGCTTCGCTGAAAGTCTACTGAGCGAAGCTTTGCTGGCGATTCCGCTTTTCGAGTTTTTAAGTAGGGATCCGCGCTGGCGGATCAGTGGCGAATGGTGTGACTGGAAGCTCGAAGGTTTGAATAAGGGCGATGTCAATATTGACCTTTATGCCGAAAGCGAAACTGAGCGGCTCTTTGTGGAATTTAAATTTCTAAAAGAGAAGAGCCTCAATGATCAAAGATTGATCAAGGACATGGTGAAATTAGCACTCCCCGACAGACCCGAAGATGTCTGCCTGTTGGTCGTTGCGCATCCCCCGAGCTGTCAAACATACGAGCAATCGAAATCGACTTTGTTGCGAGAAATCGATGCCACAGGAAAACCCATCAAGTTTCGTTTGACCAGGAGAGACGGCGTTGCGCCTCTGGTGACCAGCGATCTAAGGACACATTCACTTACTGAGGAGATGGGCAGGCATGTCGACCGTATCATTCGATGCGACGCCCGCGCCGCCAATTTTGTTGTCTCGCACGTAGCAAGCAAACGTGACAGCAAATTCTTGGTATCGGTCTATTCTATCTTGCGGGCGGCATCGTGACGGAGCCAACAGTCCCGACCTCCCGATACCCTCGAGAGAAGTAAGACTGTGCAGATCGGACCCAAAGAGATCAATTTGACAAAATGTGACTTGGATCAGGTGCTGCCGAACATTCAACAACCACTCAAGGAATACCTCTGGCTGCAGAGCCGGGCGGCCGATCTTGCAAGCCCCGCTGAAGACGTCGATTTCTGCAAGCGGTTCGCAAAATTCTACGGCATCTACGCCGCGAGAAGGAGCAAGCAATGGCAGTGCACTTTCTTCACGCTCCTGGGCGAATTGAAGGACCGAAAGCCAAGCTTTCCAGATGCGCTGTCGGCTCTGCAGAGTGCCACAGGGAATCTTGAAGCATCGTTTGCTAGCAAATTAGTGGCGACTCACAACCCGAGCCTGGCAGTGCTCGACGATATTGTACTCGGCCACTTGGGGTTAAAGCTCCCGTATTGGAAGTCCCCAAGGCGGTTCGAACGCGTCATTGAAGTCTACGAAGACTTGACCAAAAGGATAGCCCATTACATCGCCTCCAATGAAGGTCGTCGCACAATTTCTCAATTTCGAGCTTTCAATGAGTCCTATGCAAAAGCGGATATAACTGACGCCAAGATCATTGATCTTGTTCTGTGGCAATGGCGGACTAAGATCGAGGGGAAATCGACGCGATCAAGGGGCGTGCCAGATGATGCCGAAAGGCGTCGCGACAAAAGAACGCAAAGTTAGATGAGCGAAAGAGGGTAGCCATTGTAGTCATCAACACTCGAACAGCGGCAAGATGATCGTGTGAGACGAGAGCCCAAACGTTTGGAAGCAGCCATCGAGGGCCTGCATCGCGACGGTCGAGCGCTCCGGCTCAAGCGAGGAGCGCGTGCACTTGCCCTGCGTTAGGACCGCACGTCCACTGTTGGCAGGAATTTCTAGACGAGACTTAAAAGCGTGCACTCGAGATTAACACGCGAAGAACTAAACGATCTGGTCTGGTCAATCCCTCTCACTCAGCTTGCGGGGCAATTTTCGGTTTCAGTTCCCACGCTGAAAAACACCTGCACCAAGTTCGACATCCCGGTCCCACCGAGAGGCCACTGGGCCAAGCTGCAGGCGGGCAAACCTACGGCCAGAGCGGTGCTGCCAGCGCGCGCCCCCGGGATGAGCGACGAAATCTATCTTGGCGCCCGCTACTATTGGCAGAGGTCGTTGACCGACGAGGAATTGTTGGGGCCCTTGCCCGAGCGGCCTGAATTTTCGGAAGACATTGCGCTGGTTCGCGATCGGATCCGCAAGATCATCGGGGCGATCAAGGTCGGCAAAGAGCTCACCCTAAAGCACCCGGTCATCGCAAAACTTCTCGCTCAAGACGAGGCGCGCCGCGAGAGGCAGAAGACAGCCACATACATCTTTTCCTGGGAGAAGCCGGTCTTCAATACCCCGTTCGAACAACGGCGCCTTCGGTTGCTCAACGCGCTGTTCCTTGCCGTCGCCCATTGCGGCGGGAAGCCCGAGGTGAGGGGACACGAAGCTCGGGAAATCACTATCACCGTGCACCAGACTGCAGTCTCCCTCACGCTCGATCGTCCCAAGGTGACGCGGCGGGGCGCCAGCTCAAGCGTTCACCCCGTTGGCGGCAAATCCGATCCGTTGCGGCTTGCGATCGTCGAAGGTCATCAGCGCGAGGAGGAACGTGCCGCCTGGCAGGATAGCGAAGGCGCGCCGCTTGAGCGCCTGATGGCCGAGATCGCGGTCGAGGTCGTCGCCGTGGCCGAGCTCAGGTACCGGGAAGGTTGTGTGCGACACTTCGATTGGCGGGTGAGGCGCAAAGCCGAGCGGGAAGAGGAGCTACGGCAGCGCCAGATCGAACGGGAGCGGCAGGAGCGGGAGCGCCAGAGGCGGCTCGAGCAGGCGCGCATTGACCGCCTCCTGGACGAAGCCGCGACCCTGCGGCGCGCGACCGACATCCGCGCCTATGTTCATGCGGTCAGACAGGCAGCCGCGGGAGAGGGGATGAATACGCCGGCGGAGCAGGTCGAGCGCTGGGCGCAGTGGGCCCTTGCCGAAGCCGATCGAATTGATCCGGTCAGGAACGGCCGGTTTCTCGAGGCGCCCGACCCTAGCTTTTGCCCCGACGGTTCGGAGGACGGATTTCGCCCGACGGAGGGCGACAGCAACGAATAGTCGTGGGGCATAATGTGGGGCTTCGTAACTCTCGATCGAAATAGTATAGTGTAATCTGTGACTTAAGAAGATCAGCGGCGGACACCCCTTCCGCCAGAAATCGCCATAAGTTCCCCTCGTGGGCTGGCACGCTCCTTGCCAATTGGACGTGCCCGACCATGGAGGCGTGCACCGATGGCACAGCGAGTTCGTATCTTAAAGCAATCCAA
>Ga0214542_1010275_pt1 | contig 13778 bp, 17 predicted proteins | sample CNSS1metaG_FD_160096 | JGI IMG/M metagenome (GOLD analysis project Ga0214542, IMG submission 160096) | Root nodule microbial communities from cowpea collected in UCLA plant growth center, Los Angeles, California, USA - CNSS1 | ecosystem: Host-associated > Plants > Roots > Nodule | place: USA...
TCATTTGATTAAATAAGTTTTTGCCAATAATTGAGACTTTAATTTGATTAGAGGTAATTACTTTAACTAAAATTAGTCAAGACTTTACTTTGATTAATTAAGTTTTCTATTTGGTGAAGAAACAAAGAAATAGACATGATTAGGCATAGTAAAATTAATTGAGACTGTACTTTGATTGAATTTACTATGGACAATCTAACAATTCTCACTTTTAATTGAGATTGTACTTTGATTAAAAGTGAGGATGCCAACAAATGAATTGAGTCTTTACATTGATTGATTTGTAAATCAACAACAATAATTAATTTAACAATAATCTCTAGATAACCAATGAAGAATCTTATTTAGAAAAAGCAGTGGAATTGACCTATTTACTATTATTGTGTTTACAATCTTCCGCGTCATTTTCTTTGCACATCAAAATCCCCTTATTTTTATAGTTGCTAGTTTTAATTGCATTTTTAAGAATCAAATATTCGAGATCAATTCCGTATTCGTTGTGAGACGACTCAGGGTTATCTTAACCCTACTATTTTGTTCACTACTAACTGGCAATACTGAAGTTGCTAAAGTAGTGGTAATTTGATCGCCTAACGACAGTGATATCACAAACCCTGTTGCCACACGTACACTCGCTCAGGCAAGTGAGGTTCGCCTAAGCGAGGTGGTGATGAAGTTTACGCGTGTTAAGCGCGACTTCTCGTCGAGGCGAGGAGTTTTATGGGTTTGAGCGAACCAGGGTCTCGCTCAGGCGATACGGTCTCGCCTAAGCGAGATGTCGTGATCAAGTTGGATGTGTTGCTTGCATTGTAGCTTAGGCGAGATTGAATTAGGTGTTTGGGCGAGTGATGGTCTTGCCTAGGCGAACAGATCTCGCCTAAGCGAGATAACGTGATGCGACCACTGTTTGAAGTTCGCTCAGGCGAGGTGAACTAGCCGAAGCGAGGCTAAGGGCTTAGCTTGGGCAAGAGTCCCTGGCTTAAGCAAGTTTATGCGATTTACTATGTTTGTGTGTGCTTGTGTGTGTTAGTTTGGCAACTTTTCGCTAAGTATAGGAAGTATATGCATGTTGTGTGGTATTTGGACTTGAAGGACTAAGTCCAATAGGGGTTTGGGATGTGCTTGTTGGTTGGACACATGATGGGCATGGAACTGGTTGAGGTCCTGTCGGTTACTAATGGGCGAGGAGTCCTTAGTATGGTGATTACATGCGTCGGGCGCACGATGGGCAAGGAACTGATATGTTCCCGTCGGCTACTATTGAGCGAGGAATCCATAGTATGGTGATTGCGTGCGTGCCAAGGTCCAAGCTTGAAGGCTTGGATGTTTTACTACAGACGTGAAGTCTGTAGGACAAGACTATGAGTGGGATAGGCTCATACGGTTGGACCACGAATGAGTTAGTTTCGTGGGAGCATAGTGAAGTCCCAAAACCTAGTTCATGTATATGACTTTTGAAGGACTATGAGGTCATGGTTGGGTTATTTGAAAAGCATGAAATATTAGTTATGTTATTTTGGGATGGGTGATATATTTAATTCATGTATCTGTTTTATATATTGTACATAGCTCACCCTTTCTGTGTGTGTGTGGCGATGATCGGATAACTCGTTATCCAGGAGCAGATGATGTGACAGGTGGGCCAGGAGATGCATAGACTCGGAGCGAGGGATAGCATGGGATTTTGTATATAATTATTATTTTGGTTTTGAGATAGCTTTGTAACCCTTTTGGGAGCCATTTGAATAGTAATTCAGTTTTATAAGTATGGACTCTTGGTTTTATGACATGTATATTAAAGTTTTAAATTTCCCACGTTTTTGGAAAATGGTTTTATATTAAATGCGGTATTTATTTTACTTTGGAATTTATTTATTAAACATTAGTAATATTCCTTAGGGATGTTACAATAAACCTCAAGATCAAGATTCCAAAGGGAGTGATTCCATCTTTGCACTCTACCATATCTTCCATTAATTCTTTTGTCTTGGTTCTTTATAAAAATGTTTTTCCACCTTCATTCATTATTTCAAACTCCTCAAAAAAAAATTCAAACCCAAACTTTGACTTAGAGTTACCTTTTAGGTTTCAATTAAATCAAAGTGAAAATCACAATTTTTGTGAAATGGACCGAATCTCACAATTTTCCAAACTTAGTCCCTGCGGTGATGGTCCATTCAAAATAATCAAAAAGATCAATGATAATGCTTATCAATTAGATCTTCATGCTGAATATAGTGTGCATCCAGCTTTTAACATTACTGACTTAGTTCCTTTTATAGATACTATGGATGATGAGGATGACCACCACGATTTGAGGGCAAATCCTCTTCAAGGGGGAGGGGATGATGTGACCCCACCAAGCCCAATTGCACCTTCAATCCCAAGCCCAAGCCCATTAAAAGGCCTAATAACAAGAAGTATGATGAAGAAGAAAAGGCAAAAGAGGAGAATATTAGAAAAGCCAAAGAAGAGAATGAGAGAAAAGACTTTGAAGAGAGAGTTTGAAAGAGAGTGGTAGAGTCAAAGAGTAATTCAACTTCAAGGGAACTCATTGTTAAGGATTTGGTGTGTAATCCTTCACCAATTCCTTTCATGAAGACCCAAGTTCCAAAGGGAGTTTTCCCATCTTTAAACTCTTCTCACTTTTTCATTAAATCTCTTGTTTTGTTTCTTTCTCAAACTTTTTGTTCTTTATCTCATTCCCTTATTTCATACTCCTCATCATATTGTACCAAAACACACTTTGACTTTAAATCTCTTTTCAAAAATCATCTAAGTCAAAGTGTAAGACACTTTTTTGTGAAGTAGGTCATTTATCTACCTTTTTCCATTTTATAAGCCCATTTTCACAAATTCCACATTCTTGTATGTTGCATGGTCTCCATGATTTTAATGCCATTTTATTTGATGACTATTGCAGATATGTGTTTGATCCTGGTGGAACCTCAAATTTGGTTGTTGTGAGCCTTAAACAACCCTCTTGATCTTAGGACAGATCGTCTTCAAGAGGGAGGGGATGATGTGATCCCAACAAGGCTTATAGCTTAGGCAAAGCCTAGGCCCAAATCATGCTCAAGGCCCAATCCATGGCCATCATGCACCTTCAAGCCCAAGCCCATCAAGAGGCCCAGTAACAAGGGGCATGCTAAAAAAGACCAAATTAGACTTCATTCAAGATGGCCCAAACCCACATGGACTTCTCATACTCTTCACATGGGCCAAAGAAGATGTGAAGATTTGAAGATGTGTCTCAAAGAGCAATAGAATAGCAATAATATTGACCCATTGTTTCGGCTTTGCTTTCTAGAATAATAAGTCAAACAATGAGTAGTTGAATTGATAAAATTGGGCTTGACTAAGCCCAATAGGAGATTTGGCCATGAATTATCAAAAGAGACAAGGTGGACTAAGTAGAAGTCAACACTTCTTCCTACACCTCATGGATCCAAAGCATCCAAGGGTTAGGAATGCTTCCTTCTTTTCCAAGGCATCATCCAGTGGCCAAGATCAAGCCTTCTTCTCCAAGCTACCATCAAAGGCCTAGATGCTTTCTCCTTCTCATCCAAGGGTCAAGATTCCTCATGTGTAATGGGTTGAGTATAAAAGCCTTAATTTTTCAACATTGTACTCACTCTTGAATTTTTTGTGCAATAGACACTTTGAGTTGAGAACACTCCTCACTATTGCCACTTGAGGGTCATCTTTTAGAGAGTTTACTCTCTTTGCCTCTAGCCCCCTTCCTAGGCTAGAACCACCTCTAAATCATTCATCCTTTCACCTATCCATTGCAAGCAAGAGCCTACAAACTTGCCTTCCACTCTTCCATGCTTCCTCCATCATTTTCGCTGCACTTGGAGCTTCATGTCTCCACCAAGCTCCATCACCAACCAACAAAAAGTCATCTCATTCGTGTTTCATGCCAAGATCCTACCAAACACATTAATCCAATCCATAACATTAGAGATTTCATGCATATTCGCATATTGATAGAGGTCATACCCCACCAAAATAAAATAGATTAAATGCAGTATATGGAAGTTGAACCAAGTCGTCTAATGACCAATATTTTCGTCCAAAGCTTTAATTTCCAGATGAACACAACAATATAACACATGGGAGTTTGGCAGATTTACAGATGTAACACACAATTGAAAACTTAAATGCATATGTGTAAAAACAATGTAAAAACAACGTTGAATCCTTGCTTCAAATGAACATCCACCAATCACGGATTACAAATCAAAATGGTTATATTAACTCTCATGAGACCCGAATTAATTACTAAGCGCAAATTAACTCAAACTCAAGTACTATTAAGCAATGCACACATTCATGAATCTGCTACAGTTCACTAAGCATGAACACACAATGGTTTCTTCATTAAACCCAAACGCAAATTCAAAATAAAGAGATTAACAAAACCCCACCGAACAAAACACTAATCTCAAGGTTTCAATTAATTATTTGCAAGGAATGAACACGTAAACTTAGTTCCTCATGGAGTCCGAATTAGGGTTCAACAGAATTTGCAATTCAATCATTCAAATAAGTATAAATTGGTCCAGAAAACTTAAATTGGTGCAGGAAATGAAAATGTGCAAGGAGAGAAAGAGGCAAGAACGAAAACAGCCAAGAAAACCTTAAATGCTTCAATATAAATGTTACCCAAGGTGTAGAAAATGTGAATACAAACAATAGGTGTTGTCCATGACTCATAAAACGTAAAAAACAAGTGGAAAGTGAAAAATCAGCTTGTGCCTCCATGAGTCACCTTCCAAAGCTTAAAACATCAAAAATGGAGGTTGGAGAAGAGTGAAGAAGAAGAAGTGTGGCTGGTGCATGCCAAGAGACCTAATTCTCGTGGTCTTGTCAACTCTGCCACCACTATTTACAAAATTGTCAATTTGCCACTCAGAATTACAAAAAAGCCACTACTAGGCCTCAAATGTTGGCCCATTCACTTAGATGATGTGGAAATGACGTGGAAATGATGTGGAAATGATGTGGAAACTCTCTTCAACTTAATATTAATGTCCAAGCTCCAAAATTGTTTCACCCAAATTCCTAAAAATAATTAAAAACAAAAATTATGCCAAATAATGTGAAATTAATCCAAATTCGGAATAGTGGCTCAATAAAGCCCAATAGATGAAAACACATTAAAGATAAACAATTAAGCACTAAACAACTATCAAATGGGTACACAAAGGCTAGTGTAATGGAGGAAAATAATGACTCATCAAAATCGACCACACTTACCCTTTTGCACTCCTAGGAAAAATTATAAAGTAAAGCAAAGTAAGGACATCACAAACATAACAAGACAGACAAAAAGAGACACAACACAAACAAACTCAACACATACAAATGGAAACACATCTAACACAGAAGGATTCGAAGCTGCAAGGTATCCATGAACATCAACCAAGCAATTCAAAACATGTCAAGTATTCAATTTACCTCAAAGAGAGACTTGAAAGCAACATAACCTCACAAAATATGCACTATATCACTCAAATCTCTAGGCTACTGTTTACTCTCAAAGCACCCCTGAAAAACAAACATCAAACAGACTTGACAAGCCTCTTGAACCAACAACCAAACTAAAACACATGCAGGTCAAGATCAAAGGACTTTTCAAGGTTGTAATGGGGCCTAGGACAAGGTATGGCACATATGGATAAGTAGCTAAGCAACAAAGCAAACAAAGGAGCAATGGGGAATAAGTCACAATCAAGCATGCAAGTAATCCCAAACATCAACACTTCCAAATTCGGTTCTCACACAATGCTCAAATCCAAACTCTTTTTACTTCTTTTCTTTCTTTTCTTTTTTTTTCTATACAAAGAACATGTAGAGAAACAACAATTTTGAAATCTCACCTGGGTATACAAATGAGAATTCCAAGAACCAAAAACAAATGTGCGCACAACCATATTTGTTGTGCGCGACCACACTTAATTGAGCACCTATTCCCAAAACAATTCCAAAGCTCCAAAATTTCCTAAGGTAGGAATAATCATGGTTTTTCAGGCTAAGGGCTTGTAATGAGTTGTAGAACAATGAAAGGGTATGCATGCTCAAAAAGGGGCTATCAACGAAAACAGTTCAAGGTAGGATCATCTAGCTATAGGTTCATCAAAACAAAATTGCCTAAACCATATCCAAGCATGCATGTGAATCAGAAAAGCATCAGAAAGAGTCAAGTCAAGGCCATTGTGCAAGCATTCAAGAGGCATATATCACACAACAAAGAATAAAGAGTGGCCCAAATTCTCACACAGGATAAAACAATTCAAAAGCAACTTGACATGCAAGGAGAAAGCAAAGATATCAGTCCACATAATAACCAACAACTCATCCTCCAAAAGTGAAGTGAGTGTCCCAACAGAAAACAAAAACATAACACAAATTAACAAAAAGGAAACAATCAAAAAGGAAACAATGACAGACAAACCTGGGAAAGTGTAATAAAAGTAAGGATAAAGAAAACTCCCTGAATCATGGTGAAACAGAAGTAGGGTCAAGTAGGGAAGTCTCCTCTACAACAGTATCCACCAAAGCAGGGTTGCTGAGGAATGGCTGTAAGATCCACGGAATTTAATTAATTAAATAAATAATTAATTAATAAATGCGGGTAGGTTGTGCATTTATGACATTAAATTCTGTTATGTATGACGTGGAAAAGTACTAGCTCATATGATTGAGAGTACTTGATTGTGTGAGAGGACTTGGGCTCGAGTCCTATGAATGTCAATTGTGTGTATTTTTGTTATTATTGTTTTAATGGTATGTTAGGTAACATTTTGTATGAGATAATGCTTGAATTGTATGTGTTAGTAAGAACCATAAGTTGGCCTGGTGGTTTAGCTTTGACTTGGCATTGGGAAGGTCATGGGTTCAAACCTTGGTGAGTCAAATTTAACTCTTTTTGGCTTAAACTTTAGCGGTGGGATGAATATGAATAGGTGGAGAAACCTATCAGAAAGTGGGCAGCTAAAGGGCTGAGAAACAATCAAGTCATGGCCCTTGAAAAGCAATAAAACCCAAATTTAATCATATTCCCGTTTTTTTCATTAACCAATTAGTAAGACCTATAAAAGGCAAAATTTGAGAGGAGAATAAGGTTTTGGAAGTCTGTTTTCTGAGAGCTTTAGAGGGAGGACGAAATTTGAGAGTGAAAGGAGAATTGGGAGTGAAGTAGAGAGGGGAAACGGAAGTGGTGGAACGGTCAGTCCTTGGTGATCGAAGGAATCCTTCAATTTCAAGTTTTAAGCGGGGAAATTTCAGGTTAGGGGAGCTGAGCCGAATTTCCATGTTTATATTGTTGTTTTGTATGATCTGTGATGGAATTGTGTTTTGAATTTCGTGCTACACCTGAGGACATTAGGGGTTATGGGTTTTGGTACTGTTTTATTGAACTTTGGCCAAAAAGCATGAAAATAATGGGGTTATGCACTGCTATTTCGTGGTTCTGCACATTTGGGTTGCTGGAGGTCTATTTTAGTGTTCAATTATGCGCGTATGACTAATGGGATTGTGATGAATGAAATGGTATGAATTTGGAGTATATTTTGGGTGAAATTGTTACTGTTGTGTGCACGAAATAGTGCCAGAGTTTGCATGTCTCGCTCAGGCGAGCCAGACTCGCCTAAGCGAAATATGCAGGGACTCGAAACCCTTCCCTATTCGACCATCTCGCTCAGGCGGGGTGTGTTGGTCTTGGGCGACAGGTCATCTCGCTTAGGCGAGTATGTCTCGCCCAAGCGAGAATTCGTGTGCATTTGTGTGGTTTGATTGAACAACTCGCACAGGCGAGGTTGATTGTGGTTTTGAGCGGGAGTACGTCTCGCCCAGGCGAGACCCTCTCGCCTAAGCAAGATCTCGAGGGGAGGTTCGTGGTTTTTGTTGAACTTATCGCCTAGACGAGGCATTTTAATCCTGGGCGAGCGAGGGTCTCGCCCAAGCGAGTAGGAGCTCGCTTAAGCGAGATTACGTAGATTGCAGAGGTCCTGGAGGCTCGCTCATGTTGATGGGTCTAGCCTAAGCGAGATAAGCTGGAGTGGTTAAACAAAGGCTCTTAATTTAAGCAAGCAAGGGTGAAGATGTACGTTTAAGGAAGGTGTACCTGTTGTGTTTATAAGATGAGATGAAACTTGCAAGAGGTGTTCTACATGGCTTTTAAAATATCTTCTTGGTGGGCTTGCTGGTGTTCCATGGGTTGCGGCCCGGAACGTATCCTTGAGTTATGGCTCGGGATAGGGGTTAAGCACGTGTCATTCTATGGGTTGTGGCCCGGAATGGCTTTCCTTTAGTTGTGGCTCGGGATAGCGGATGAACACGAGGAACCTTGAGTTGTGGCTCGGGTTGACAAGTGTGCCGGTGTGAGTGTGCTGGTTGTGGTCAGTACGGATGGGTCCTTATAGATTGCCCTCCTCAGTAAGTCACTGACGAGTTTGGTAGTCTTGGGACGTTACGGACTCTGTTCGTATTTGGGAACTCTACCTTGCGTTACGGTGTGTGATCCGTAGCATGGTTTTCGCACGTGCTCTATCGGTTGTGGCCGATAGGTGTGGCAGCAAGGCACATTGAGATACTTAAAGGAAGATGTAGAACACTGCTAACATGGTTGTGGTCGTGTGAAAGAACTGGAACGAGGTTCCCTGATATACTTTACTATACATGGTGGTGGCCATGTGGAGGGAAGGTAACGAGTCTTCCACGAGGTATATCGATGTACATGGTAGTGGCCATGAGATGGAAATGGAGCAAGCGTTGTGGGAAATGAAAGGGTATTACATATGGTTGTGGCCATGCGGTATACAGGAAGAGTTGTGTTATTGATATATTGTTTTATCGATTATACATGTATATATGTGATTGGTATGTTTTTATGTGTTTCATCTGTTAGCTCACCCTATCTGCCTGTGTTTGGCGATGATCGTGTACGCGGTACACGTGAGCAGGTGATGATGCAGGTGGAGCTGGTGAGACTTAGCTGCGGAGAGGGGATGATTAGGGGATCTTTATGTTCATGTTTCTTTATTCTATTTTGAAATATGATGTAAAGGCTCAAGGCCTATTTGACTAAACTCGCAGTTTTATATTTGTGGACTTATTGGTAAATTAATAAAGTTTTGAATTTTCTGTGTTTTAGGAAATGAGGTATTATTAAATTTGTATGTAATTAATTACTTTATTTTTTTTATTAAATTCGTGATATCTTGACGGGATGTTGCAGTGAGAAGCCTTATGGTTTGGTGTGGGATTTTAGAAATAGAAAAGATAAGGTCTGCAACAACAAGACCACATGTAGACTCGTGCGTACTACACCATCGGGAAGAAAACCCAAAAACCTTTGCTACCACGAGAAGTCCTGGACATCACTCACGCATTGACCTATAGCAACCTACAAGACTCATGCACTCAACAAATAAACTTAACTACAACACCCCAACCAAATCAAGGGGTTTCTTCCCACAATACAAATCATCACGTGAGGAGTTTAGACGCTAGAATCTCCAAGTTGCACCGTGCCACCTTAAAAGGAAACTGATGCCAAAAGCTTTTAAGATGAAACTTTGCAGATGAAGTGAAAATAAAGGAAAACTTGAACCATGATTAAAAAGAAAAAAGAGAAATCCCATTAAAAACACCAATACCCACATATATGGCAATTAGATGAAAGCATGCACTCTTACGTAAGTAACTGAAAAAAAAAAATACAAACTACACATTAAGAGAGGCCCACTTTTACGTGTTCACTATACAAGAAACAAAGCAAATATGTGTGTATGTGTGCCAGCCGCATTCACTCTTGGATTCTCAAGCATTTATCTGAAAAGGATAAGCCAAAGGAAAGAAACAGAATAATCCCATGAACCATAAAACCCTGCAACGTGAAAACATTCCCGTGATGGCACAACTCCATAAAAAAGTAGATGCAGCGTCATATATTGGCAATAGTACGCACATGCATGGTCTGTACCAAGAAGACCAACTATGGATCTCAAACACCAGCAAACGACATTTAGAACCCACCATAAAGCACCTGCAGCACGCACGTACACCCCAAACCAGTCCCAACACAAAAACAATAATGATATAGTTCCATAAATCAGAGGAACAAAGATTGAACCAAACAAAAACTGCACCAAAAAACTGCAACGAATAAAGCTTTGGTATTTTCGCTTTACCTCATGCACCAACACAGAATAGAGAGAAAAAAAAATAAGGTAAAGCTTCCTCTACACATGCATGCTTCTCCCATTTCATTCATCAAATAACAACAAGAAAACAAGAGAAGAAAACAAGGTTGACTTCCCCTTCCTAATGGGTCTCTCTGGATTTTCTCTCTTCTCTGCCACAACCACTGAAAAAAAACTCCAACTTGCACCTCTCGTTCTCCTTTCTTCGCAGCGTTTTTTCCTAATTCTCCCCCTTAAACCTTCTAGGGTTTGGCCTCATTTAATCTTATACTAAATCTTTCAGTTAAGATTCTAATAAACCAATCTATTGTTATCTATTAACTATATATCAAAACACTATAAAAAACAAAACCCTACTATGATTTTTTTCGAAACCACATACGAACCCCGCAGAGATTTTAAAAATTCACTAACTAACTTCGTGGCCCCATACTCAATGGAGAGAGAAAAATAGAAAAATATGATTTTACACAACCACCAACAAAACTCAACAATCCAGGTTCAAACTTGCGTCCTTGCACACAACTTTCACCACTAAGGTACATGCCATCACATGATATATCATGCATTATAAGTATTAAAACAGTTATACTTCACAAACCATAATTCCTTACACCACTTAAATAAATATTATAAATACCACAATAACTTAAATCACTCAAATAATAATTATTTCACATTTCATAATTTAATAACCTAATTAAATTAAATAAATCAACAATATTAATTAAGCCATTAATTTTTCCCATGTTTTTCCCTTTAGTCTAATTTTTTCCCAGGTCGTACACAATTTTAGCAAGAGAATGGAGCCTCAATCCAGACTTTGACAAATCAAATGGGATAGATGGCTACGCAACTTAATCAAGCACAGGCTCAAAATTATGATAAGTTGCCATCACAGACGGTGGAGAATTTGAGAAATGTGAGTGTCATCACAATGAGATATGGGAAAAAGATTGAAGTTCCCACTCGTGAGCCTACACCTCAAAAGGAAGTTGACTCTGTTGCTACACATCAGAGCAAGCATGATGATGCTCATGTAGCCTGTCCTTCCACATCTATTGTACCTTCCCCTAGTATACCTTCTACCATTACTGGGCCTCCTATTCCTCTTCCATTCCCACCAAAAGTCATTCTAAAATGGAAGATGCAAGAGGTTGACAAGGAAATTTTAGAAACATTCAGGAAGGTAGAGGTGAACATACCTATGTTGGATTCCATTAAACAAATCACTAGATATGCAAAGTTCTTGAAGGAGCTGTGCACACACAAGAGGAGGCTAAAGGGAAATGAAAAGATCAACATGGAGAGAAAGTGTCAGCATTGATAGGTAAATTTGTTCCTAAGATTCCCGAGAAGTGTAAGGACCCAGGTACCTTTGTGTACCTTGCATCATAGGTAACAATAAATTTGAAAATGCAATGCTTGATCTTGGTGCTTCAATAAATGTAATGCCTCTTTCTATTTTTAAATCTCTTTCTCTTGGACCCCTACAACCTATGGGTGTGGTGATTCAGTTGGCAAACAAAAGTGTTGTAACATCTCGACCGAATATTACGAATTTAAAATAATAAAATACAAAATAATAGATAAATCGCATTTAATGAAATACCATTTCCCAAAAACGTTGAAAAATTTAAAAATTTATTACATATTTATGAAATACCTCAATTCATAATTATAGAAATAAACTCAAATACATAACCAAAGTCTGATAATGTGAAAGTTTACAAATCACTTAAAACCAAAAGATTAAAAATGGCGGATAAATCTTTTCATCCCAGACTAGCCCTGCTCCGGCTCTATGCCTCACCAGATCCACCTGCAACATCATCTACTAACGTGTATTGTGTACACGATCATCGCCAAACACAAGCAAATAGGGTGAGCTAATAGAATAAAACATATATACAACACACACATATAAACATAAAATTATTGTGATAAAGCTCCCCTAACCTGGATTCCTTAGCTTAAACTTTAACACTTGAAAGTTCTCCCTTGATCACCAATGCTCTCTCCCCACTCAGCTCCTTGTTTCACTCAATCCTCATAGTACACTCTCAATTTTCGTTCTCTATTCTCTAAGCACAATAATAACCACCAAAAACACTCTCTCCTTCCCTTAATTGGTCACTAATTATTGTCTTAATTGGTAATGATTAAGGGAAACGAAAATGACATTAATCTTGGAGTTTAATTGCCATTGAAGGTCCATTAGTGGCTGTTTTTCCAACCGCTCTTGGCTGCTAGGGTTTGCTTGCCCTTTCACCTTCATGCCAAAAGAAATTTTGGCAAAAAGAAAATTAAATTTGGTTCTACCAAGGTTTGAACCCATAACCATGCCAATGCCAAATCAGTTGCACAACCATTTCGTGATAATTAATATAATTCTATGATTATATTATCACTCAACATGATCAAACATATTATTAAAAATAACAATAAATTAAATGACATAAAATTGGCATACCTAGGACTCAAACCCAAGTCCTATCACATACTAAAGTACTCTCAACCATTTAAGCTAGTACTTTTCCACATCATACATGTTAAAATTAAATGTTATAAAGGCTCTCACTACCCGCATTTATTAATTAATTAATTTTCACAGGTCTTACAAGTGTTGCCCACCCTGTAGGTTTAGTTTATGATGTTTTGGTTCATGTTGGTGAATTGATTTTCCCTACTGATTTTTTATATTCTTGATATGGAAGAAGGATTTTCACATGGTTCTGCACTAATAATTTTAGGCAGACCATTTTTGAAAACTGCACGAACCAATATTGATGTCCATGCAGTTACATTGTCCATGGAGTTTGATGATATTGTTGTGTGTTTTAATATTCTAGATGCCATGAAACATCCTTTTGAGGATCACTCTAGTTTTCACGTTGATATCATTGATGATGTTGTTGATGGACATATTTCTGATTTCCACCCTTTGCATTGCATGAAATATGCATTTGTGTCTGAATTGTCTAAATTTGCATGCATTGATGTTGACTCTAATTCATATTATAATTATGATTATGATTCTCATGTTGATGTTGATTCTGAGTTTGACTCTTAAGGTGTTGTACCATATGATTTTGATGTTACCCAATCAGAATGCATTAACCATGATGTAGGATGTACATATACATCTGATTGTTATGTCAAGGTACAGGTTGTGGAACCCATTTCCCCCTCCCTCCTGGTTCCTGATATTCAATCAGCATCCAACATTCCAGAGTTGAAAATCCTACCAGACAACCTCAAGTATGTCTACTTGAAGGAGGAGGAGAAATTGCCCATCATCATTTCTACCTCCCTCACTGCTGAACAGAGTAGAGGTTGTAGAAAATTATGAAAAATAATTTATACAAAATGTCTGATCGAAAAATTCATGATTTAATACAAACGATTAAAACTTTAAACATTTGTACTAAATCTCAAACGAGAACTAAGTTTCGCTCGATGTATACTATAAGTATAATAAATATATATATATATATATATATATATTTATATATATATATATATATATATATATATATATATATATATATATATATTAAAGATTAA
>Ga0214542_1010277_pt1 | contig 13776 bp, 11 predicted proteins | sample CNSS1metaG_FD_160096 | JGI IMG/M metagenome (GOLD analysis project Ga0214542, IMG submission 160096) | Root nodule microbial communities from cowpea collected in UCLA plant growth center, Los Angeles, California, USA - CNSS1 | ecosystem: Host-associated > Plants > Roots > Nodule | place: USA...
GGAGTATAAGGTCACTCCTTACAGTTATCCAAGGTACTTAAAAGAAAATACTAAAGCTCACTACAATGCCTACAACCCAAAAGGAGTAAGAGATAGCCAGTATTCGAAATAAAGCCTTAGGGACAATACAATACACGGGCCTTAGCCCTAAAGAAAAGCCCAAATAAAACGTGAAGTCCAACCCAAGTAGACTATGCAGCGAAATCATCTCTCCCCTGTTGACCACGAGTACCTCTCGCATTTGATATACTTTCACAGTCCAATATGCAGCCCAATAAATTGATGATCATCGCAAAGGTAGAAGAACAACATACAAGGCAATCAAACAAGCAAAGGGTATGCTAGAGGCAAAAAGATTTCATCATGCAATCAGATATACTTTCACAGTCCAATATACACACATCATCCAAGCATGTTATGACCTTCCAAACAATACACTAAGACTCGACTCAACTCATCCGGATACATATAACCTGGTCGGATTCAGCGGATGCTTGCACTTGTGGTGGATACCTCTACTCACCCCCGAGCTATGTGTTACAAGTGTTACAATGAATCAATTCCCTCACACACAAGGTTAGCCCTTGATGAGTTTCAGGCCTCTTGTTACTCTCACCATAGGAGTCAGTCTGCTCTAAGTGAGACTAACTGACTCCTTAGAGTGTCAGGATGCAATCGTTACCTTGAATCCTTACCAAGTTATATAGATAGGGCACCACCATAGACACCCACTAATAAGGGCCATGGAATTACGTCCCGGCCACTGAAGCACGACCCTGAGGTCTCACCTAGAAACTCCAAGGAATTATGCACTGACTCATACCAAATATATTCATACAACCAAGTAACAGTAATCATGCATTCCAACCTCGGGTCAACATCTGTAACCAAATTCCCATTCGTATTCCATGTTGTACCATACCACCTCATTCACCAATTTCATGAATGTAGAGTTTCATCTCATATCAATACCATTGCCATTTCAATAACATCCATCTCATTCACTTTACATGCTAAGGCCACATCAATATATCAATTCAACCCATACCACATATATTTCATGCCATTTCTCATACTTCATACTTAAAACACATCAATCAACCAAACAATTTATAACACTCAATTGAAGAAAATAGTGAGGCCCATAATGCATCTCGCTCAGGCCAGAAGCCCTCGCTCAGGCGAGAGGAGTTCCCTCGCTTAAGCGGCAGAAAAACTGGGCCTTACAGTGGATGTCATTGCGACGTGAGCAACCAAATAAATATAAAAGAGTAAACAAAGAAAACTATTTTTTATTTTTAGATCATTTGTATATATATATATAGAAAGGAAAAAAAAAAGTCTAAATTGGATGTCTTGCGATGGGAGAAGCCTGGCAGACAATAAAGAAAGGGGAAAAATATTTTTTATGATTTAAAAAAAAAGAATGAAAATTGAAAAAAATTTAATCAAAAGATGAAAGAATTGAGAGTGATGTACCTTAAAAATTTTCAATATCTCCTCACCTTTTCTCTTTTCATTTTGTTTTTGCTTCCTTTTTCTACTATTTTTGTGTTTGTTTTTCCAATAGAGATAAAGATGAGAGGTGTCTATATGGGTGGTAATGGGAGGAAGAGAGAGTGTAAAGAATGTTTTCTTCTTTTTTTTCCTACCTCCTTCAATGTGTTTTTTTTAAAGAGAGATGAGAAAGGAGGTGTGTATGTGGGAGTGGTGATGGGAAATAATTAGAGAAGTGTAGAGTTTTTTTTTCTTTTTTTTTGTATGACAGAGTGTATATTTATACTCACACCTTGCAATATCAATGCAATCTCAGCCTTAATTGTAATGAATAATATAAGAAATCAATTGGTCATGATAACATCATATTATGGGAATCAAATCATAGTAAATCAAAGCATAATGTCAATCAAGATCAATAATATTGATTCTAATCATTAACAAATCAGAGCACAAAATCAATTCCAATTAGTGGTATTGATTCTTATCATTTGAAGAGATATTGCTTCTAAGGATTAAAATCATATCACTAATTTCTCTTTTCTCTATCACGAACAAAAGAGTATACAATATTTGAGTTGTTGGGCTCATGAAAAGGAGTGTGATAATTAATAACAAATTGGCTCTTCCTTTTGTTTTCCCTTCTATTTTTTTGAAATTCTCTTTTTTCTTTTTTTTTTCGAAAATTAAAGTTTGAAAATCTATGAAGAAAATTTGATTTCACATTTTTTTTTTATTTTCCATTAACTAAAAACCTTTTTTTTTTGAAAAGAAATTTATTCACCCGAACGAAATTGGGTGTTGAAAAATGTGGAGCAGGAACTGATGGTGAAGAAGACACAGTAAGAGGGTCACAAATAATAGGTACTTTAAAGGTACTAGGAGAATTGTCAGGATTGGATGGAGTAAGAGGTGAAGATTGACTCATAAAATAAAGGGAGAACTCATCAAAGGTGACATCTATAGACACAAAATAACGGTTAAGAAAAGGAGAAAAAACATTTGTATCCTTTTTGTGATCTTGTAAACCTTAAGAAAACACACTTATGTGATTTAGGAGAAAGCTTGTCAAGGCCAGGACTAAATTTATGAACAAAACATGTAGACCTGAAAACTCTTAGAGGTAAGGGATGAAAAGGTTCATGAGGGAATAAAATGGAATGAGGTATGGTATTCTTTAAAACCGAAGAATGCATGCAATTAATGAGATAACAAGCAGAAAAAATAGCATCACCCCAAAAATGTTCAAGAACCTCTCCATGAATTAAAAGAGTGTGAGTTGTTTCAATAAGATTTCTATTTTTACGTTCACCTACACCATTTTGTTGAGGGGTATAAGCATAAGAAGTTTGATGTAGAATACCGTGAGAAGCCATAAATTGTTTAAAAGAATGAGAAATATATTCACGGCCATTATCACTGCACAAAACTCTAATAGAAACACTGAATTGAGTTTTAATTTCATAAAAAAATATTGAAAGATATGAAATAATTCCGAACGATGTTTCATTAAAAATAACCAAGTACATCTGGAATAATCATCAATGAAACTAATAAAGTATTGAAAACCTAAAGTACACTTAACACGGCTAGCACCCCAAATGTAAGAGTGAACCAAGGCAAAAGGGGACGAAGCATCACATGTGACACTACGAGGAAAGGAAGTACGACTATGCTTGCCTAATTGACACGACTCACACACTAAACGAGGTAACTTGGACAAAGTAGGGACAAGCTGCTGTAACTTGGCAAGGCTTGGATGACCTAACTAAGCATGAAGAAGAGAGGGAGACTCCATAACTACACCAACGTGTGTAGTGAGACTCACATTCTGTGCCAATCACCTGTTTCAAACTCTGGTCCTATAAACACACAAAATTGTTGGTAAAAGAAACAACACAATCAAGAGAACGAGTTAGATGACTGATGAACAACAGGTTAAAAGGAGACCCAAGGACATAAAAAATATTATCAATGGTTAAAGAAGGGAAAAGTTTAACAATGCCAACACCATGAGATGAGACTCTAGAACCATCGACTAGTGTAACAAAAGGTAAAGGATTAGGAGAGGATAAAGAAGAGAACAAAGTTTTGTTACCAGTAATATGATCAGTGGCTCCTGAATCAAAAACCCAAGGACTAGGAGAAGAAGATCGAGTAAGACCAACAAAAGATGTACTTGTGTAAGCGACAGATGCAGTGGAACTAGAAGATTGTTGATCCTTATACCATTTAAGAAATTTGTTGAACATAGTAGGTGTATCAGATGAAACAAAAGAAGGAGGATCCCTAGTAGACGAAGGTGGGGAAAGGTTGGTCTAAAAAGCTGCAGCAAAGCGAGGAGGACGACCATGCAATGCATAACACTTGTCAATCTTGTGAACTGGCTTGCCACAATGTTCACACTTATGTAATGCATAACACTTGTCAATCTTGTGACCGATCTTGCCACAATGTTCACACTTAGGACGCCTTTTCCCTATTTGCAAGGGCGAGTCCGGTCATCACGGTGTGATACCAACGCAGAAGAATCATCAATAGAAGCAAGTGTATCAGTGTTGGGTTGTTCTGGTACACGCAAAAGAGTATAGCAGGTTGAAATCAAGGTGGGGACAATCGGGTAACCCAAAATTTGATCACGAATATGTGAATATTTATCAGCAAGCCCGTGTAATGCGTCGAGCATAAAGAACTTTGAGCGTTGCTCGATCACTGTGGCAGGGTCGGGGGAAGGAGGCAATAACTCATTGAACTCATGAAAAAGAGCATGAGTTTTGCCCATATAATCAGTCATTGAGGTTTGATGTATAGAGGAAATAAGATATGCAAATTTAGAACATACACCATAGAGACGTTAAGTATCATTGGTGTATAATAACTTGGCATGCTCCCATATTTGAGTATATGTTTCGTAGGAACGAAAGAGTTAAGAACCACACATAATTGAGCATCAATGGTTTCCCAACAGTCGGCCTCAGCAGGAGTGAGAGTAGGTGCTTTCGAGGAAAGATGATCAACATACCTTTGACTCTTAAGCCATAATCGGACATCTAATGACCATGTGGCATAATTAGGGCCAGTTAACTTATTAACGGATAAGTGTACATTAACATAGTTAGTGTAAATGGACGGGTCAGACACACCATAAGAGATTGCCAAACTGGAAGAGGCAGCGAAAGACGCCATGGAGGAACTAGAAGAGGCATGACTTTGAATGGCGTGTGAGGGAGCGTTGTTGCTTCAATGGCGATGATTCCGGTGGTGTTAAGGTTGCCTGGCCGGGACGATTAGAACCGTATGGTCACCAATCGGAACTAAAACTCTGGCGACGGCTCTGGCGCTGGCGGCTGCTCCGGCAACGGTGGAGGTGGCGACAACGACGGCGATAGTTCCAACGGTGGCGACAGTGGTTGCAGCGACAAGGGCAATGAAAAAAAATGCTAAAAAATACCTTAAGCTTTAGATACCTTGTTGAGAAGATACAAAATATGATTTAAGATTAATCTCCCTTGTGTGTAAATCACACATAGGGTAATCTATTTATAATAAAGAGAGGTACAATTAAAAAGAGTAACTGAAAATAAATAGAGTAAATAAAAGATATTTTTTTATATTGTGATTAACAATTTCTAACAATATCTTAATAATATCAAACAATATCTAACATAGGTTTTCTAGATCACCTAGAATTAGGATTTTTATTCTCCACTAGTTCTTTAGGAAAATTCACTATTTTAGTAACTCATTAGCATCATATTAACCATGTCTATATGTTAGAATCATGCATTTGCACACTGCTACAGGTTTTGAACCCGGATCACACAAGCATGTGCATAATTAGCTTACTTTTCTTACTTGAAGGTGGGGTTTGGATAGTGGTTTCGTGAAACTATGATTGGTGGAGGGTCCTCACTGTTTATTTTACCTATTACATCATATTGAAACATGTTCAAAGCATTTACAACACTTGAAACTCATTGTTTGTCTTCATATGCATTTTAGGCACTATTTACAGGCCATTTTACACTCACTTTACTTGTTTCATCTTTGATTTTGCTTTTCTATGATTTTTTATGATTCTTTGCAATTTAGTATGTTGGTTTAGTATAGGATATCCTTGAATCATCTATGACTCAATTTCATGCATTTTGGAATTTTTTACCCATTAACTAGTTTTTAGGTATTTTCGACTTCCTTAATATTCTGTACAAACACTTGTGTTTACACTCAATTTGCATCATACTTTACATCTTCAAATAGTTAAACCACGAATGGAAGCATCACATTTATTCAGAACACAAAATCTGCACCAAATTTCTTATGCTGTAAAATGTGCATAAAATCTGCACCAATGTTATTGCATGTGTTGCCAAGTTTGGTTCAACACATGATTTTGAGAATTGGAGCTATAACACTGCATTTCATCAAACAGTTTTCTATTTTTTATTAAGTAGACATTTTAGGTAGAATTGAGGTGTGAAACCTCTTCCATTCATGTCTCTTCAGAGTTCTATAGGTTCATGATGGATATTATAGCATTTCTTCATCATTTGCATATTAATTTGAGTACTAGTTTATAGTAGCATTAATTTTCCTGCATCTGCTCTTATATTTTTACACTTACTTAGACACTTTGTTCATATTGTCTTTCATTAGTTTACTACAACTCTATTTTTAGCTTATTATGAAATGCATTCTAGGTTTGATTAGGTTAAATTTTGCACTTCTTTTTAATTGAAGTGGTTATCCTAGTTTTCAGCATTCTTTTATCAATTAGACTTTGCTTAGATAATAACTTTGTTTTTTATATAGGTGAATTAAACAAGATGTGGCATGTTCTAGCAACATGGAGAAGAAACTTTCAGAGCACAAGAAAGAGTTGAAAGGTGGCACATGACAACATGTTTGAAGCAGAAAACTGGTATTATGTAGTTTTCATGCTCCTTTTGACATCTAAATACAACTCTTTTGCCAAATTACTAATAATTTAGAAAAACATTATATCTGTTGATGTGAATGGGAGCTAATATAGGATACATATATTTGTTGAAGCCCACGATTCATGCAAGAAGTCATTAAGTAGACTACAAGCTAAAGATGCATCAGCAATAACTCAAGCAAACAGAGCATAGGAAAGAGTAAAAATGTTTGAAAAAAGTTTAGGGAGAGTGGTGGGTACCTTGTATGGCCAAGCAACAACGCTGACTTTGTTGGATCCTTCCAAATTAGATGTGATGAAAGGGAATAATCTTGAATGAAGAAGGAAAATATGTAGCTTTGTAAGATAAGTTGGATACTTTAGAAAATTTGTTTAAGGCCCCTCTAAAATTTTAATGTAATTAACTACATTAATTTAGTAGAATCAACATTGAATTGGACAAACCAATGTCGATAAAGTTTTAAATAGATGAAAAAATATGCAATGACTTCATATGTATTAACATTCAAAATCTAAAAGGGAGAATTGAAGGCGGCCTTTTTTATACTTCCATACAGATCAATGTTCAGTGCAGTGGTGGTTTGGTGCAGTGGTGCAGAATAAAGTTTACAAATGCAGAATGCCACTAAAATAGGAGCTGGCCATGACCAATTTGTTCTAAGCTAATAAGATGCAAGAATTTAAGGCCTAAAGTCTGAAATGGACATTGCAAGATGCAAATGAATGACTATATGCTTGACCAAGTATACATCGCTTGTTTTGGACATCAAACAAAACCATCTTAGCCTTGAAAAGGGGAAGCATGCGTAGAAACCCCACAATTATAATTCCATATGCCATATATCAAACAATTGGAAGCCAATAACAAGCCATGCAAGAGAAAGCAACAATTGAAACATAAGCAAGGGAAAAGTCTGATATTGCTCAAGTATTATAAAACTTAAAGAGTGAAATAGAAGGTATCACATTATGCATCAATCAATTTAATCCAATGACCGTGGTATTTGGCAAACATTGGCAAACACACCGTGAGATGGTCGGAGAATGCACGAGAATCCAACGACAACCCCTACTAATAATAAAATCAGAGTGAGATGGTCGGAGAACGCACTTGCTGGGAAGACCTACACAAATCACTGTGTTCCCTCAACCCACGAACACGACGAGGGTCGACAACATAGTCAATGGCAGCGACAACGTTCACAGCACCGGCAAAGTGAAATTACGGTAGGGTAGCCGGCGATGGTGGATCGATTTAGGGTGACAGATCTCGTGTTTTCACGTTTTCGGGGTAAACTGGAATAGGGGGAGGAAGAAATTGAAATGCGATTCTGATATTAGTTATTTATTTACCGAAGGATTTTATCCATCGGTAATGGCACAAAATTCGTCAGTAAATAACAGAGCAATTTAATATGGACATTACCGACGTATTATTCCACTGGTCTATGCCTGACAATTCTTTCCTTGACATTATCAACGGATATATTCGTCGATAATGTATTAGGGATGGGTGTTAATTATTTTGGCAAAAAATTGAAAAATTCTCTTGACCTAAACTGAAATAGAGAACATTTAGGCGAGAAAATTGTTCCCATGATCCTGGGAGTCAACCTTTAATTTATAGGCAAAGTAGTAACAAAAATAATATTCGACTGGTCAAAATATCTTAATAGAATATCAACTAGTAACAAGACAATTTAGGCCTAATTCTCGGGCCCATAAACTTTATGTCATCTTTGGGATGTGTTATCCATCTTCATGAATCAGGTCAGGCTAGGACAACAAGGACAGTACAAATTCATATCATATGTGTGGGTCATTTTGATTTTTAAATCCATCGAGGTCTAATCCTTTTTATGTCATTTTCTCTAGTTCGGCTTTTGCAAAAATAACAAAAATATATGTTCAAATGAGTTTTCAAAACTTCACCATATACATCCATTTGAGTGTGCTTACTTTGCATATTTGAGTTCATACTTGTCATTAGTTCATTGACAAGTTCTTAAAGTTAAGTTTCTTTTATGTTCTGTTGAGTTTCATGCTCTATTTATTATTCTAATAGGTTTCTTTCCGTTTTGTGCTTCGTGTTCTTTTTTAGCTTTGAAAAGAAATATATAATCTATTTTTTTTATGTAGTGGCCACGGTTTTGATTTCAAAATGAGAGAAAATAGTTTACAAAAGATAAAAAATAAAATGCTACAAAAGAAGTACAAAAATAGAAAAGAAAAAATAATGAAAATATGTTCGCCACTTTACGCCTCAACCTTCTTTCAAACTTTCGGCACCTCCACTCCTCGGCCATATTTTTTAGAGTGGAACTGTTAGCACAAGTCTTGCATTTGAAGAAGCAAGTGCATGAGATCATATGAGGTTGATGGAAAATTAATGAAGATGCATTGATCATCAAGCTAGGGATCTGCTAAATCTGCAATTAACTTAAAGATCATGGAGCTTGTTGTTTGTATTGTATTCGTAGACCATATAACATAGGTTAGATGTCGTTTTGTCTTGGGTGTGCCCTTTTTAATCTATTAAAAAAGTTTTTAACAAGTTAAAAAGTTTGTTACATATAGTTTTGGTATGAATGTATCAATTAGTTGAATTATTATTCAATTGAATGATTTCACTTAAGTTAAGTGAAATCAACAGATTATAAAAAAAAATCAACCTGTTGAATTCACTTATGACCAAGCTATATAAGTTGCTTTTTAGAGAGATGAGACAAAACTTGAGATTTTTTATCGCAAAAAATAGTGATACGAATTTGGAAACTCTTTTTCTCTGGATTACACATTATGCAGTTGTTGATTGATCTTGGTTTATCTTTGAAGCATTTTTTCTTGGTTGAAGCATGAAGAAGACGTGTTTGCCTAGCTAGGGAGAGCCTCCAGCAAGTCTGGTTGTTCTTGTGCTTCTGCATTGTTCCTGGTCTGATTTCAGGTATGTAAGTTGGATTCTTATAGTGTTAGAGATAAGATTCTTGTGGGATTCAAGAATGTTAGTGTCTTGCTTTATTCAAAAGTGTAATCTATGAGTGATTTTGTAAAACTTTTAATATAGTGCATGATCAAGCCCTGTTTATCCTAATAAGCTGGATGTAGCTTTGTGATGTGTGATCATATCTCCCTTATCTTGTTTATCATCTAACTCTCAAGAAAAAAAATTAAATCAATCTTTGTAAGGTGTGCATGTGTTTTCACGTTATCTGGTAATACAACTAAGTTAGATATATTGATTGGAACATATCTTGGTTGATAAAGCATGTTGTTTGAGTGAGTTTCATGCATTTCACGTTTCTGCATAATTTCCCAAAATACCAGCTGATTGATTTTAAATTTTAACCTGTTAAATCATATTGCATGAACAACTTAATCTATTGTTTTTATGGTTTTAATCAGTTGAAAGTGTATAGTTATGCAATACTTGCATTCTGAATTTGTGGTCAGTTTGATTCAACGAAAATGGGCTTTAAGTTTTTAAAAAGTAAACATAGTATTATAAATCCAATTCAACCTCCCCTTCTTGGCTAAACTATCCATTTTGATACATACAATTGGTATCTAGAGCAAGGTTCTTGAATGTTATTCAAGTTTGATCCTAAAATTGTTTAAATGGCTAAAAACAAGCTTCCTTTTGTAAAAGGTTCCTCCATACATAGCCCAACTATGTTTAGTGGTGTTAACTACCAGTTTTGGAAAATTTTAACAAAAAGTTTCACTAAGTCAATTGATCAAGGCATTTGGGATGCAATTATGAATGAAACTTACACTATTAAACATGTTGTTGATAATAAGCAGGTTGACAAGCCATAGAATCAATGGAAAGAAGAGGAAAGAAGGCATGCTCAATATTATTGTACAACAAAGAATATCCTTACCTTTTTACTGAACATGGATGAGTTCTTTAGAGTCTCTCAATGCAAAAGTGCAAAAGACATGTGGGATGTGCTTGAAGTCACTCATAAGAGAACAAATGGTGTGAAAAGAGTAAGGAAGCATGCCTTGATCCAAGAATATGAGTTGTTCAAGATGCAACAAGGAGAATCAATAACTGAAGTGCAAAATAGATTCACAAATATTGCCTCAAATTGATAAAGAAGAGCTAAGCCTCAAATTGCTAATGTGTCTTGATAGGAGTTGGTATCCTAAGCTCACGACTATCTCAAAATCAAGGGATTTATCCACTATGACTACATCTGCAATGTTTGGTATGCTAAGGGAACACGAAATTAAGATGCAAAGGCTAAATGAGAAAGAGTCAACTGAGAAAAAGGTAAAGAATATAGCCTAGAAGACTAACACCAAAACCAATGATGAACCCAAGGAGGAGATGGCTCAATCAAGTGTCAAAGAGAACTTGAATCTACTTGTTAAGAGGTTTGGAAATTATCTCAAGAGGAAAGGCAATAAAGGTAATAAAAAGAGGTAGACTCCTAGTTTCTCTTGTTATAATTGTGGAAAAGAAGGACATATCAAAATTGAATGTCCAAATATTAACAAAGTTAATTAGCTATAATCAGAATTAGCCAATTTAAGAACTGATTTCGAACTCCTAGATATGATTTACAGTAATTCAACATGTTATTGTGAAAATCAACTAGCTTCAAAACCTTGTGAAAACTGCACTATTTTGAAAAAATCAAGTTAAATACCTTTTTGTCAAAACTTGATTTCATCCGAACAAATAAAATGATTTTCGAAAATAAAAAATATTAAATAGTAAATAATGATAATAAAAATTAAATTAAATGAAATAAGGTGTATGAAGAGAAAATTAAATTTTCTTTAGAAGGTTAATTAGTTATCTTAATCAAGAATTAAAAAGATAATAAATAAAAATTATTTTGGGCCCAACTTTTATAATTCATATAAAAATCCAATTTATGTTAATTGTACCCTATTGTTCTTATTCTTCCCATTTTTTAGCAACCCAATATCTCTTTTATTTTCATACTCGCTTACTCTTTTTTTATACCTCTACACCTAACACACACACACACACTAAACACCAATCACAAACCAACCCACACACCAGACCCATTTTCTAAAACTAACCCTCCTTCACACTACACTAAACTCACTAATTCACCTCACTCACAAACTCAGACACCATGCACAGACTAACCTGCCACTTCACTCATGCGCACATTACAACACCAACGTACACACTAGCACCACCTCACAATCACTCACCACTCACGCACACATTAACTTGCCACCTCACCCACACACATTACACACCATTCACACCTCACCTTAGATTTACTCGCCAACAAAACACCACACACCTTATATTATTTTTAATTAAAAATATAATATTTTAAACTTACCGTGTATTACCCAGAGAACTCTTTTTTTTCCAAGTAAAAAAAAAACCTTGAAACCTCACCTCACTCTCAAACCCTCACCTCGCTCGAACCCTCACCTCACTCTCGAACCCTCACCTCGCTCGAACCCTCACCTCACCCTCGAACCCTCACACCCACCGGAAACACTCTGTCATCGAAAACCTTCACAGTCACCGAAAACCTCCACACTCCGTCGTAGACACAAGAAATTGGCAGCAACCTCCATCCTACGCAGCAACGTCGACCTTCATCATTGACTCAGGCAATGTGACTCTGTGGCAGCAACGCATCCCAATGAGGTTGAGGTTCATACTCCAACCCTGTCCAAAATGACATTCATGTTAACAAATCAAAACCCCCTTCATAAACAGTAACTTTGCGCACAATAAGGAATCTAAAACCTCCACGAATTGGGAAAGAATTATAAGTGATGGGTTTATAGTTTTACGTTTTGGGGATCTATGTTGGTGACTAACCATTTTCTTTATTATTTTAGTTCTGTTTGAGTTATTTTTTAGGCTTTCAAGTTTATGTGGTTTTGTCATGATACAGGTTGTTGCATCTGCAGATTGTGCTGGGGCGTTGGGTGTGCTTGAGATTTGCAACATTTACTGGTATTCCTTTAATCATTGTGCTATATGGTGTAGATGTGTTTGCTTGTAAATGATGGTCTTGGGATGGATATTGTTTTTAACTTAGCTTAATCAAACTAGAGATTAATGCTTAGCTGATATCAAGCATTGTGTTGAACTTGGGTAGTTTTTTTGGTAGACTATTTATGACATAGCATGATGGGATTCTTGACAGTTGAAGAAAACATTCTATTCTAATTTATCTTGTTCATTTCCTGTAACTTTTGCAAGATGGTGATGATGTAATAGGCTTTACAAATTCTATAAACAGGTACGCCACTTATGATGTACTAATTGCATCTGAAAATTCAATAAATAGTGCTTTCTAATTTCTTGATTTTATAGAGCTGAGTAATAGTTATAAGAGAATATGGTTTAGCTAATTGCTTAGATGGGTTGAAACCATATTTACCTATTGAATCATACGATTTAGACACAATGAAAAATATCTTGACATACATAGAGTGAATGCGTAATATTGTATTCCATACGCATAAATCTGATAGTAATAATTTTAAACCACGAATTGATCACAAATCATTATAATCATAATTTTATGGACCAAACTTGTGGAGTTAATGCGTAATATTCTGTTTTTATCTCATTTGAAATGACTCATGAGTGCAACAAAACTCACAATCTCTTTGCATATCAATCAATAATAGAAATTCCTTGAAATGGGCACTACTAATGATTAGGGGTCCATTAAAATATTATTTGACAAATAAATGGGAAAATACACATCTTAGGTAAATATTTGCAGTGCAGAAACAAATTATGTCATAAAATAGTGCCTTTGCAGTGTAGAAACAAATCGGTAACTATTTTTTATTAAACCTGCACATGATTGGTATTGGCCTATATTGTGAGGGGGATTGAGAGAAGAAGTAGGAAAGTTGCAGCGGAACAAAACCTTTCAATTAAACATTATTGATTTCGCATAACTAAATTTGAGGAGGTATGATTGTTAAATAGGATGGTCGAGGGAGGTTAAGGGGGTCTCATTTTTGTGAAATTAAGCTGAAGAGATATTAGGCCTCACAAGGCCATTTCTTTATTCAACATCCATGCATATCTAGTTCTGTTGTCACTCTAGTGCTGAACTGGGATTAGAGTTCTTGAATAAAGTACATTATTTTCCTACTCTACTGGTGCCAGCGTTAGTCTGCATGTAACAGATGTCTAGTGAAGAGATGTGTGTGGTATATGAATTTTTAACATTTTATCATTTTTGTTAATCTTATGAAGGATCTCTTTCTAATTAATACTTTTTTGTTTCTATTGCAAATTTTATGACTTTTCATGTTGTGGCCTAATCAATCTTTCATTAAGTATATGATAGGGTTTGATTTTTGGT
>Ga0214542_1010278_pt1 | contig 13774 bp, 4 predicted proteins | sample CNSS1metaG_FD_160096 | JGI IMG/M metagenome (GOLD analysis project Ga0214542, IMG submission 160096) | Root nodule microbial communities from cowpea collected in UCLA plant growth center, Los Angeles, California, USA - CNSS1 | ecosystem: Host-associated > Plants > Roots > Nodule | place: USA...
CGGTCAGTCACATCGGTGACCCCCTTTTTTGTTATGGTTATGCGGTCAGTCACTCCGAACCATCGGCTCTGATACCACTGATAGGTTATATTTTTTTCATATATGTTATGGTTATAGACATGGGCATGGTTATGGCATGGGCATTGGGAGATTGTGATTCCATATGGTTATATAACATTAGTCTTACACATATAAGACCTTAGACACCACTTTTACACCAAAACCTTAAGGCAATGTTGTTATGGGCCTTTATTCTTATATAGTGTTTAACTTTGTCTTTTCTATCCAATGTGGGACTTTGACTCACACTTGGACTATTCCCAACAGTTATAATATTGAAAGATAACATGCTTGATATTTCTGTATAGTAATATGCTACAAGGCAGTGAATTTCTGCTTAAAGTTGGTTTATTATTTAAATCTTCAAACATGGTTTTAAGGTAATTTTTTATAAAGTGAGAAGCTTCGAGCATTGGAATGTTTTAGGGTTTGTGACATGCATTGTGTGAATGTGGGAAAGGATTCGTCTACATTCACTTTCAGAATTGCCATATTTTGCGGGTCAAATAACCCTTTACCAAAGATTTGAGAGTGATTTTGAACTCTTGTCAAACTCTATATATATTATTGAGTTGAATTTTAGTGATTAGCAAATGGAACAAAAAAACTACAAAATTTATGTAAATTATTGATAGGTTATGGTTATTTGAAAGATTGTGGTTCTATATATATGACATTGATTTTATACATATAAGGTCTTTGACACCATTCAGTCACTTTAGTTTTTTATAGTATGGTTATGCGGTCAATCACTCCGAACTATCGACTTTGATATCACTGATAGATTATATTTTTATGTCATATGGGTTATGATTATTTAAGAGATTATTGTTCTATATATATGACATTGACTTTACACATATAAGGCTTTTAACACCATTTTTAATCCCAACACCTTAAGACAATGATGTTATGAATATTTATTCTTATATAGTATTTAACTTTGTCTATTTTATCCAATGTGAGACTTTTGACTCACACTTGGACAATTCTCATTAATTATGTTTGATATAATTTTACACTAAGTATCTACAAAATTTAAAAAAAAAAAAAGAGCAAATTTTTATATTAAAATAAGTTTTAACCAAAATGTAAAAAAGGTAATGCAAGACTCTACCAATTGGGCACATCATTAAATAGAATAATCGAGCTAATAAAATGTTTGATTTCTAAAACTTTTGGAAAACCAATTCATGTATTTTGTGCGACATTGACACCTCTATGCTTGACATTAGAATTAAATAGCTATGGATTTAGTTGTTGTTGAATATTAGAACCCTAAAAAAAGCGAGGGATGAAAAAGAAAAACATGAGCAATATATTTTGATTATGATTACAGACAATAGCATGAAAAACCAAACATGAATGCAATAATGAATGGGGGCTTAAGGGTCAATCTCTAACAAACATGCCACATAGTTCCCATATCCATCAAAAGTGGAGTTTTGAGAAAGATAGCGTCTTTATAATGAATGCCAAATGCCAACACCTTAAACCAAAAATTCCACTTTAAAACCTGTTTCCACCAGAACTAAACCGAACTTGTCCAAATCCTCAAACCTCAGTTTTCATTCATTCCTTTGATTAGGCGTTGAAACTTTGATCCAACTTCCTCTTCCCGCCGACCCTCTTCTCTCTCTTCACTTCTCTCTCTACAAAGTGAAGACTTTTGAATGAAAACTTGATTGAGGCTCTTTATAACAAACCAAACTTCATTATCTCTCATTATGTCCTTCTTCTTCTTCTTCTGAAGGAAGGAAGTGAAGTGAAGTTCAGAACAAAAAACAATAAAGGAAAAGTACTAACTCTCTCTCTCTCTCTCTCTCTCTTAATCACTCTGTGAAAAGCTCATCTCTTTTCAATGGCTAAGTCAAAAAACAATGCCAAGAAGTTGTCCTACATATCAGTTCCTTCTCAGATCATCAATTCTATATCTTCTTCTTCTCTGCAATCTCTTCTTGACTCTCCCAAGAAGACTTCAAGAAGCACCAACAGGTTCTTTTTCTTCTTCACAAACACCATCTTCAGGAGGCCAAGACTGTGGTTTTTCACTCTCTTTCTCTTCGGTTTCCTTGGCATGCTCAAGTTCGCCCTCACCCTTAACATCCCATTTTCTCCCTACCCATGTGCCACAACCCTGCCTCAGAACACGATCTCAACCCCACTTTCAAAGTCAAACGTTGGTGTTCTGAGAGACAATAACATAAAAGATGAGGTTTTGTTGACGAAGGCTTTGGTTTCCCACGTGGAGCTTAGAGCACAGGGATTGGACAAGGTGGAAGGTGATGGAGGAGTTGAGAAGAGTGAGTTCTGGAAGCAACCAGATGGGTTGGGATACAAACCTTGCTTGAGTTTCAGCAGGGATTACAGAAGAGCAACTGATGGGGTTCTAAAGGATAGGAGAAAGTACCTGATGGTGGTTGTTTCTGGGGGCTTGAATCAGCAAAGGAATCAAATTGTTGATGCAGTTGTCATTGCTAGGATTCTTGGGGCTGCTTTGGTTGTTCCTATATTGCAAGTCAATGTCATTTGGGGTGATGAAAGGTACATTTTGTTCTTGTCCATAGTCATAAGGGTTTAGCTTATTCATGAATTCAAAATAGTGTGGTGAGACTTTGATGTTTTTCCTTATTTGTGATGTTTTCCATTTGTTTTGTTTGGTTGCAGTGAGTTTGGTGATATATTTGATTTGGAGCACTTCAAGAGAGTTCTTGCCAATGATGTGCGAGTGGTTTCAGCATTGCCATCAACGCACCTAATGACAAAACCAGTAGAGGGAAGTCCTCCCCTTCATGTCACTCCCAACTGGATCCGTTCGAGATACCTCAGAAGAGTAAGGGCCTGTTTGATTCTCTTCGCCCTTTTTTGTGTTTAAAACGGTTTTCCAAAACAGTCGTACAGTACTCAACAATCAATTTCTCATCCAAAATCCATAAAGTTTTGAAAATTATTTCCACAAACAGTGTTTTCAAGACCATAAACCAAAAACAGTTGGAGATGTTCTCTTATCCTGTTCTGCTTTCTTCAGGTGTTCTGTTCATTGCTTTTTCTGTAATTCTTAATGGGGTTAGCTTCTCCAAATTTTTCTGGTCCATTAATATGATAGTTCATATGAGGAGGGTCATTTTATGATGCCACCTACATTAATATGAAAATGAGTGTTTTCATTGTTGTTCGGAAAAAAGGACACTTTCCTGACTGTAGTCTTGCGCAGTTCAACAGAGAAGGTGTTTTGCTCTTACGTGGTTTGGATTCAAGGCTTTCCAAGGATCTTTCTTCTGATCTTCAAAAGCTTAGATGCAAGGTATTTAGTATTCAAATTCTCTTCCTTTCTATACATTTTAAATGGGAAATAAAAACAAGAAACTAGGTAAAATCACCCTTTAGAAATTCTCTTGTATAATAACTGGTTGCAGATTGTGAAAGTTAGTTCTGATCTTGTGTTTCAGGTTGCTTTCAATGCACTGAGGTTTGCTCAACCGGTTCAGGAACTTGGGGACAGGATTGCAGAGAGAATGAAGAGCAAGGGACCTTACCTTGCTCTTCATCTAAGAATGGAAAAGGATGTGTGGGTGAGAACTGGGTGCCTCCCTGGTCTGAGTGAAGAACTCGACGAGATTGTTAACAATGAGAGGATAGAACGGCCAGAGCTATTGACTGCAAGATCAAACATGACTTACCATGAAAGGAAGATGGCTGGTCTGTGCCCTTTGAATGCTGTGGAGGTTACCAGGTGAATACAACAGCAGTTTTGGTTACTTTTACTAGGTTGTTTTTGAACATGTTCTGATAGATGTTTTGGTTCAATTTATAGGCTTTTGAAGGGTCTAGGAGCTCCAAAGAATGCAAGAATTTATTGGGCTGGAGGAGAACCTTTGGGTGGAAAAGAAGCCTTGCTTCCATTGATGCAAGAGTTTCCTAACTTTTATAGCAAGGAAGATCTTGCCTTGCCAGGAGAACTACAACCCTTTGCAAATAAGGCATCCATAATGGCTGCCATAGATTACATAGTCTCTGAGAAGAGTGATGTTTTCATGCCATCTCATGGAGGAAACATGGGCCATGCAATTCAGGTTTGCCTATTATGTTGTTTTGTTTTGGAAGATAGGAAATGGTGAAAACAACATTTTACTATTTTTACCATATCTAGGAGAGTTGGGAACAAAGTGAAACCAACTTGGTGGTTTTTATATCTGTTTGTGAAAACAGGAAACTAAGTAGTATGCAATAGAAATCAAAATACTGAAAATGGTGTTTCACTTTCAGGGTCAGAGAGCATTTGATGGGCACAAGAAATATATAACTCCAAACAAGAGACACATGCTCCCTTATTTTCATAACTCTTCTCTCTCTGAAGAAGAGTTCAACAGAATCATGAAGGAGTTGCACCAGGACTCGTTGGGGCAGCCAGAACTTAGGACTATCAAAGCTGGAAGAGATGTTACAAAGTATCCTATTCCTGAGTGCATGTGCAATGACTCACATGCTAATTTCTGAAGGCTACTTAGCAAGGAAGAGAGTGATACTTTCAACAGGATGTGCAATTTTGACCCCTTTGGAACACTTCAAGTGCCTTTCATTTCAGGGTAACCATAAGAGTTCTGGGCACCCAGTTTCTACGTTTACCTATGTGCCAATGTACATTTCCATCGTCATTCAAATGATAGATTCAAAATAACATACAACAGAAGATCATTCTTTGATTTTTTTTTTTATACAGAGATAGTATAGGATATTTGATAGGTTCTCTTTAGCTGTGTAATTCTTATCACAATGTGAAGACTTGTTGATATTTGTGTATATATGTATATTATCATTAGTTTTTGGATTCTTGTCATCTGATAATAAAGATCACCTTGTGCAACCCTTGTTACCATTTGATTCACAACTGCAAAAATAAGACAAGTTAAGAACTAGAAGAAACAGAATATTTGATTTGACTGGGATTCCAATACCAGAAAAGAAGAAAATCTTTGTAAATATTCATGTAGTTTTCATAAAGTTTTAATTTATGCTTTTCATCGGAATGCTACTAACAATACTATTTTGGCCAGTTTAATTATGCTTTTAAAGTGTTTCTGAAGTTACTAAACTACTTTTCCATCAACAAGCAAGTACTTTTAAACAGAACAGTTTTGTTTTAGCAAGCATTTTGTGTACTGAAATTTCAATTTTTTCACTGTTATTCAGCTAAAAATTGCAATGCACGGTTAGTTTGGTGGATATTTATTATAATATCTTAAAAGTTAAATTCAAAATGACATTCAGTGGCTTAATTATTGGTCAAAGAACCGCACGATCATGTTTAAGAAGACTAAAGTTCTGCAAATTATTGGCACATGAGTTAAGTTTATGGTTTGTTTTTTTATCAAGAAAAAATGGTGTTGTATGAACAAATTTGAAAGAAAACTATATTCTGAAAAGTTGTTTTCCAAAGTTTAGAGTAAAGCAAGTGCAAGTCTGTAAATGAGCAAAAGAAGTTAGTTACGTAGGACCACTGCATTGCCAGAACATAACATTATTGTATGGTTGGCATTATGTGTTTGTTTTGGCATTATTCTGGTTGAGCTTTGATGTTTTTTTCAGGGTATAGTGACTGTTATTTCTAACATCTTATTTCAAAATCATCCAATTACGTCAAACATTCTACTCTTTCTGCTCATGTTTTTTTCTTCTATGAATAATATTGCATGGTCAAATTTAAATTTTGGTCCCTTTTTTCTTTCACACTAATGTCCAAACAAAAGCATCATACACACTAATTATTAATGTGCATAACAAAGAATTTAAAAATCAGGTTTAATTAGTAATTTATTCTCTATATTTTGGATTTTCATTCAATTGAGTCTCTAATTTTGTAAAGAGTCAATGTGACCTCTTTCGTTAAATTGGCGTTAACAGTTTGGAAGTGATGCATGTCAAAATATAAGTCTGTTATATGTCAAAATCTGGGTCATCTTCTATCTTAGAATACATTTGATTTTGATTTTGACAGGTGATAGTTTCAAAGAAAAGATGACTCAGATTTTGACATGTGATAAACTTAGATTTTGACATATAATATTTTCAAATGATGTTATCTCCAATTTAACTGAAAATTTACATTGCATTTTTTATTTTACAAAAATAGAAACTCAATTAAGTTTTTTTTAAATAGACACTCAATAGACTAAAAAAAATATAAAAATAAAAAAAAATAAAAATAAAGACATAAACATAGGAATCAAATTTCTAAATAAACCTAAAAGCCATATACAAAGTTGTATCTATAATTACTTAGCAAAAGACAAAATTACATTAACTGCTTGTAAATAAGAGTAATAGATATGTATTGTTGTTGTAAAATATCTTACACTGTCAACAAATTGGAAAATTACATTTGATATGACTTTAAATGTAACTTATTGTAATCAACAAATGCAAAGAAGACTTATATGAAAAGTGAATTATAACGAATCAATACTCTAAAACTCTTTACATTAAAGTTAAAGTCTTATTCAATATCTACATTAAAAAAAAAAGTTGAACATGAGCTGTTATTTTTCTCAACATCTGATGTGTACACATGACTGCTACTTTTGACGTGTAGATTCCTGAATCATGAAACAGATCCTCCTTTCCCCAGAATGAACTTGACAGGAATTTAGCATGAAATTGACTGGATTGAAAATTGTTTCAAAAAATGCATTTGATCCAATGCTTCTGGCCTGGGTGCAATTTGGAACAGAAACACATCATGTTATTGGTGGAGTAACATTGAGACACTATTTGTAAGCATGTTTCCATGAAGCAGGGTGTGAGAATGGCTTCAAATGTTCTTGGCTGGGTACTAAAGAAGTCAAACAACACCAGGACCTACTCTGGTTTGGTGTTTTCTTCTTGTCAATGTTATCCAGCAGCATCAGCTGTACCTGAAAAAGTTTGAAACCAAGGGACCTCCCAAGTGTAATAATGGTACCTTCTAAAATTATTCTGACTCGCCCCTTTTTACTTTTTGCTGCATCTACCTGATACTCTTCAACTTCAATATCATCTCTATTCGCTGCTTTCATTCTCAGCACAAAACCTGCATTCACCAATCACAGCATTTACATGCATTTGAGTATAGACATATATCTGGTTTGAATATAGATATATATATCTCGAACGTGAGACTAGACATTAATAGATAGTCTGATAATAACAAATGATACAACAGATCTGCAAATAACTAATCTTATTATGATAGGTTTCAGATGACTCTCGTACTATTCTTTAAGATTATGGACTTTAAACCGTAAACCTAACTCGACCTTATAGAACCGGTTTACTTAGGAGAATTTTGGACTCATTTATATACCTTATATACCGTAAATATATCTTATCTTTAGTAGATGTATATCTGCAACATAAAAGGGTATGTCCTCCACCCTGGTACAATTGCACAATGTCGTAGCAAAAAGCTCTAAGATTCCTTGATCACCACCAACTGGTCCCCATGAGACAAGATATCAGTAGTACTGTAACAAGGGTGTGTAGGCTTGTGCATGTCCTGCAGTGGAATTCAGCATCAAAGTAGTGTGTGACATGGTGTTATTGGGACCCCGCATGGCCCACAAATCCAAAGTTTTCTTGAAAAATTATAGGATCATTAAAAGAAAAACAAGTATGCATGCATTATTCAGGTGTGTGCACCCTTTAAGAAGCTAAAAATAATCTCAATTATGGGAAAAATCCTAGCAGAAAAGGAGCCAAAGGGCTATAAAAGTTTATGCAGTAGGGAGACAATAATTGAATTCAACAATTGTTTTTGTAACTCCTGGTAATGCAATTACAGCGAATCAAATTCCTCTTCAACCACGCACATGTTGTTTGCATCACTCATCTTTTTTCTATTACAGGAAACAAAAGTTTCGTTAAGTCAGAAAATTAGCTACTTTACCCAGCAAAGATGGTAAGTGTGTCAGACAAGTGCTGTAAATAGACCACACAGATATAATCTGTGTTTTGTTGCTATCTTTCTACTGATAAATATTGAAGTGTTTTAATCGAGTTTATGATATCAAGGAAAAAACACAACTATTTGATTCTAATAAAGACCTCACATTAAACTTTTAACTTCTTTTATTCTTAATTCTTTAAATATTTTCACCGGTCAAAGTTCTTGGATTTTTTGTATGTAGAATAACATAGTTATGTAATGAAAACAGTAATAGTCCAGACTTATCACGTCATCAATGTTTAACTGGAAAATTAACAGAATTTTTCTCTGCAGTACCACGGATTCAAAATATAATTACCCAAATAGCAAACTGTATCTTTTATCTTTTATTTACCAGTCTAGCACATTTTTTAAAATGGATCAGAATTCAGTTTTCGGTTTCCAGAAAACTGAATTCTAACTTTTTTTTCTTAAATTATTTCAAAACCAGCCAGAATTCAGTTTTCTGAAATTCTGAGTTGGATATTATTTTTTTTATTTTTTTTTTCAAAATGGAAGAGAAAGTTAAAATTTTTTTTATTTGTTTAGTTTTATTTTTTTTATAGGGAAAGGAAAAAAATTAATTGGAAGAATTATCATAAATTAATTTAGTAATTATTAATGGTAATTGATGTAATTGTTTTGGAACAATTAAATATTGAAAAATATATAATTATATTTTGAAATAAATTAAGTTTATTATTATTTGAAATGTAATGTATAGAATATTAAAAATTATATGTTCAAAATAAAGGAATAAATAATTGATTGAAAAGTTGTTGTTGAAGAAAAAAAAATTGATTGTAAAATTATATTATAAAATAAATTGATTTGATTATTATTTTGGTGTTGTTGAAAGTTTATAAATTAGGCATTGATGATTTGTAGTTAAAATTTGATTGTGAAATTTTAAATAATTAACTGTTTTTAAAATAATTATTTTTAGTTTGAATTATTGTACAATTAAATATTTTTCTCCTTCCAAAAATAATCTTCAATCAATTAATTATTCTTTTATTTTTAAAATATAATTTTTAATTATGTATATATTGCATGTCAAATAATAAAAAACTTAATTTATTTAAAAATATAATTATATATTTTAGAATATTTAATTATTTCAAAATATTAAATTAGTTATTACATTTTAAAATATTTTTTCATTCCTTTTAATTAAAACTAAAAAAAAATATTTTTTTCTTTTAATTTTAATAAAAACGGAAATTAAAAAAAAAATCCAGTTCAGAATTTGATTTCCCCAAAAATCAAATTCTGACTAGTTTCCAAATCATTTTTAACGTAAATGAAAGTCAGAATTCGGTTCTTCAATAACCGCATTCTGAACCAATTTCAAAATCGTGCTACTGTTGTAAATATTAGGCATAGTATGTTAGGTGGGAAAATAAAAGGAAAACAGTGTTATTTTGGAAAAAAAAAATCAAAATTAACATTCTAAATTGGGTTTTAATCATCAAACTAATTAATGAAGGATTAAAAATATAATTTTAAAAGAAGTAATTGATTTTGAAGTCGCTTTTAGTAGTTTATAATTATGATTGGATTTCTAAACAGGCCTTTAATTTTTATTAAACTTTCTAAAGATTTGAGAAAATAAAAATGTTTTAACATGGGGATGGATGCATTCAAATTAATGATCTTTGTATGTATTTGTATCTCTAGTTGTATGGGTTTGAAATACTTTGAATTATTTAATTTGAAAATTTGTTCTAATTATGGAATTGAAACTCAAAAATATATTTTATATAATGCAATATGAAAATGTATTAAGGATTATGTAATTCAGGATATATTTTTGATTTGAAACTATTTAATAACACATTTCGAAACATATTCTAGATGATAATTAGGACTATATTTTTGGATTATGTAATTCAAAAACTTATTCTTGGATCATGTAATTTGGAAAAACACCTTTAAATTGTATAATTTAGAAAATATTTTTAGATTATTTAATTTCAAAATACATTATAGATTATACAATTAAAGTACATTTTGAATTATGTAATTTGGAAATCTGAAAATATATTTTGAATTATGAAAATATATTTTCTAAACTAAAATAAATTCTCCATTGTGAAATTTGTAACATATTTGTGAATTACAAAATATGAAAATCTAAGCTATAAACATTTAAAACCTTTCTAACACTTCCTTGTAGATATAATGAAAACATTATGGAGGTGAAAAAGTATTTATCTTACCTATGTGCTCCAGTTGTTTGAATAGACAAATTTTCATTTGTAGTTCAAATGATACAAACAAAAACAATGTTGGGCCTGGTTTTGCCATTACAGGGTTAATTACGGTTAATTAATACTAATAATATATATATATATATATATATATATATATATATAATATTTGAAGGTAGCATAAAATGCAAAAAAATTCAAACAACTACAAAAAGTAAAACACAATATTTTAACTAAAAGTAAAAATATCTTGTGTTCACCTCAAAATGCAACATCTAGCAAGTTTTCCAGCTTACACATGTCCAATTTTTTGAAACAATTCTCATTTTTCAAAGACTACCTCATCTCTTTTGTTTACAAACCCTAATTGTCGTCAACATCTCCATTCTCACTCTCTATTTTCAACCATCGTCTCCTTCTTTCCAACTGCATACCTATCTTTGTCTTTAATTCATAAACCCTAAACATCCTAAAGAAATTCCATTCTTATTTTCTTCCTTTCAACCTCGATCTCTCACTTTCGTTCAATGTCTTCTCATGAATCTCTCTTTATCTGTATGTATATCTCTCATTCTTTTCGGGTGTTTTTTTTTTGCGTGGTTTTTTACCATTCATTCTCTCTCATTATCATTGTTTTCATTTTGAGTTGTTTTTTATATTTGTGTTCATATATATGTTAGATTGTTGTATTGCTTGTCAGGTTTTTCAATTTTTTCTTTTAGGTTGAAGTTCGTTTCGTGATGACATTTTCATATATGTAATATGTGCATATATAGGTAGAAGTTCTTTTAAATTTTTTCAATACTGCACGAAACATACTACTGTAATACTAACTGTGTAAGTTTTTATCAACACCCAATTTCATTATGGTGAACGTATTTGTTTTTTAAAAAAATAAAAATTAAAAAAATGATAAAAAGTAAAAAAATAATAAAAAAATATGTTTTTGATTGATGGTAGGTTTTTTAACTTTAATTCTACCATAGAAAAAAAGAAAAAAAAAGAAAAAAAGAAAAAAAAAGAAGGAAAAATCTAATTTGTCTTTAATTATCATACCCTTCTCATGAGTCCAAATATTTTGTACATTATTTCACCTCATTGTTTGCTATTTACACTCCACACATGACATATCAAAATAGGACATTTTAATATGTGCTTTTAAAGATTTAAAGAAAGGTATAATATTAGAAACAATATTTTCATAATAAATAGAATAAATATCCTAAATTTATGCTTATGTGATATGTCTCATCGAGTTTTTCCAGTTAGAGAAGATATTATTCTAGTCATTAGAAGCAAATATTTCTGGTAATAATGTTTTTTTTTTAGAGAAATTGTACAATTTTAATAATTAGAAGCAAATATTAGCAATAATGCTTTTTAGAGAATGGTACGATTTTAATAATTGGAAGAAAATATTCTTGGTAATAATTAGAATTAGTTATATGAATATTATGTTATGATTTGATCAGGTCCTTCATGTACTGAAAAATATACAATTCTAGTAATTATAGGCAATATTTGGTTAATAATTATAATCAATACCCTGGATATTATGCAACTATTTAATTTCTATAATATATTTCATTGGGACCCATCCTTCCTCATATATTTTATTATAATTAAATACTAAGACTTCAGTGGTATCCCAAGGTATCTATGTAAGCACAAAACCTTTCCAATGCAAGACAAAACAAAATTCAAAAAACCTCCATTCTTTTTTATAAGTCGTTTTTGCTCTATTCGTGACCCTAAAATGTAAATATTTTTTGCTCCTAATGTTATTCATGTATCATTGAGACTCTGCTATAGCATCAAGTGTATGATTGATTGACCCGTTGTATGACTAAATGTGTTTGGGGTTCGAATGTTAATGTTAGGTGATCTTGGGATTGGGTTCGTCATTGATATGCCTAACCTTTCTCTTTCTTTTATTTGGGATACCATTATTTTGGTAATTAGAAATATTTTCCTAGACTTTTAATTCTCTTTAAAAAAATAATAAATGAAAAAATAAAATATTATATTATTTCTTTTATATAATTATTAAATATGATGTCAAATCTCGAATATAAATAATATTATTTTTTATTTTTTACTTATTTTTTTTAAAAGAGAATTAAAAGCCTACGAAAAATATTTCTAATTACCAAAATAATGACATATCAATGACGAATCCAAATCCAAAATCACCTAACATTCGAACCCCAAACACATTTAGCCATACAATGAGTCAATCAATCATACACTTGATATTATAATAGAGTCTCAACGATACATGAATAACATTAAGAGCAAAAAAAGAATTTATCTTTCAAGGTCACGAATAGAGCAAAATCGACTCAAAGGTAGTAAGATAACTCCTTTTGCGTGTGTGATCTGGTAATAAAAAAGATGGGAGATTTTTTGAATTTTTTTTGTGTCTTGCATCAGAGAGGTTTTGTGCTTATATAGACACCTTGAGATACCACTGAAATCAATCCCGGTCTTTAATTATAATAAAATACATGAGGAAGGGATTCATCACGATGAAACCTATTATAAAAATTAGATAGTTGGATAATATTCAGAGTATTGATTATAATTATTAACAAAATATTGTTTATAATTATTAGAATCGTATTTTCTTCAGTACATGAAGATCCTAATCAAATCATAACATAATATTCATATAATTGATTCTAATTATTACTAGGAACTTTTTCTTTCAATTATTAGAATCGTACCATTCTCTAAAAAATATTATTACCGAGAATATTTGCTTCTAATTATTAAAATTTTACAATTTCTTAAAAAAAACATTATTACCGGGAATATTTGCTTCTAATTATTAGAATAATATCTTTTCTGACAGAAAAACTTGATGAGACACATCAAATAAGCATAAATTCAAGATATTTATTCTAATTACTATGAAGAATGTTGCTTCTAATATTATACCCTTCTCTAAAAATAGAGATTATAAAATGTCATTTTCTGACATTTCATGTGTAGAGTGTAAATAGCAAACCATGGGGTGAAAGGATGTAAAAAACATTTGGGCTCATGAAAAAGGTGTAATAATTAAACTGTCACAACTGAAATTGTGACGGGAAGGTGCTAGAACCCTATAGCGCTCGTTCTAAGACGATACCTTTACTTAAAATACAAATGGATGTGGTCTCCTTTAAATGTTTATTTTCCAAAATAATAAAAAGAGAAAATTCAAAAGAAACAAGAAAAGATTTTTGTTTCTTAGGCCCAACAAGGATTACTCCTAGAGATGTCAAAATGGGTTTCAACCCGTGAGCCAACCCGGCTCACCACGGGTTCGAGCCGGGTTGGGTTGAGAAAAATTTAACTTTTTCAAAAGTGGGTTGAACTCAACCTGGCTCACTTAACCTACCAATTTTTTTTTTACAATTTTCTTTTAATTTTTTTTAAATTTTTTTAATAATTATTTACTACTCCTATTATATTTGTTCACAATTTTATATTTTTAAATGCTAGAATGTTGGTTAATTATTTTTGGATAGTTTGAATGTTTAATTAATTTGATTGT
>Ga0214542_1010280_pt1 | contig 13766 bp, 5 predicted proteins | sample CNSS1metaG_FD_160096 | JGI IMG/M metagenome (GOLD analysis project Ga0214542, IMG submission 160096) | Root nodule microbial communities from cowpea collected in UCLA plant growth center, Los Angeles, California, USA - CNSS1 | ecosystem: Host-associated > Plants > Roots > Nodule | place: USA...
CTTTATACAATGTTGCAAGAGGTGGATATTGATGAAGTTAGTAATTTCTTTAATATTTTATTCAAAAATAAACTACAATATAAATTGGTAGTGATTTTTTATTTGTTTGTTTTTTAAGAATCAATCGGAGAAAGGGAACTTGTTGATCCAAACAATAATTATGGTTAAATAATTATTATTTTAAATATTTTTGTAAATACCCGCGGGTACCCGTGGATACCCGCGGATATGAAAAAAATAGACGGGTACCCGCATAACGGATACCCGACAGATATGGGTACGGGTACGGAGCGGATATTTATTTAGCGGGTAGGGTACGGGGGAACTACTACCCGTACCCTACCCGCCCCGTTGACATCCCTACTTGTATTAGAACTTTATAAAAATGGAATGTTTTATTGCTTAACGTGGACTTGGCTATGCTTGCCTTTTATAAATAAAAAATAAGCTTTTTATGACTTAGCATGAACCGGGCTTATGCAAGCCTTTTATTTATAAAAGAATAAATTTGCTTCTACTATTTGACTAATGCTTGCATATAAAAAATCACCAACACATAATGTTTCTAGTGTCCGCTCAAGAACGAGCTACATTATGAAGTTAATTCCCTATGTTCTTGTATATAGATGAGAAAATATAATTCAAGAAAATGAAAGATTCGTAAAAGAACAAGATTAATATAAAAGTTTGTTAATGATGGTGAGCTTGAGGAGAACCTTACTGAAATTAGTTGCTTAATTAAATCCTAATTTGTTTGATAAACAAACGATTTTCAACTTTAAGAACTTATAAGTTAAGCCATTGGCTACTAAATAGCTATCTTAGGGATAACACTATTTTGTAATTTGAAGTACAGACTACAGCATTGATTAGATACAACATATTATATTTGTTATCGAAGACCACAAAGCTTGATGTAAATTGTATTTCATAAAATTTCTCTGTAAATAGTTCATGGAATCGTCAAACTTCATACGAAAATTTGTAAGAGATTCATTTTTTACGAGTTTTTATAAAAAAAAAGAAAAAAAAAACTTAGAGTAAAAACTATACAAATTTAAAAAAATTATAGTAGTAATACTACCTTTTTATTTTATTTATTTTTAATTATTGTTGTAATCGTGATGTTAAGAGTTGCTTTTGTACCTCATTTAACCTTTCAGCACATGCTTAATATTCATTTTTCTCTGATTCTTGTCTTAACATTAACTTCATAATTAGGTATACGTTGACATTCAGCCAGTTCATAAACCTAATTTTTCTTTATTATAAATAATCACTTGACACGTATAACATTACAAAATAATTATTCTGATAAACATATCTGATTAAAAAAAAAAATCTGTAGAGGATATTTACAATTCGTTGCATTTTAGGCTTATGTGTTCTGAATAAATTACGGTCTTTGTGCATTTTTTTTTACCAGCTTTTCAGACAACTTGTGTGGTGCCTATTTGCATATTATCATATTCAAATTTCCAAATGAAAAATAAATAATAAATTTAAAATTTTGTAAATTTTATGTTGGATATGTTTATATACTAAACAAGCTATATCATTTATATATAAACCTTCTAAAACATTTATAAATTCTCACTAAATGCATTTGTAAAGTTAATGTTATATTATCTGTTATATATTTCGTATTATAAAATTCATTTAAGAAATTACATTTTACTTTTAATATATAATTTTACTTCGTATGACGTATGTGCATACGTATATATATTAGTTTGGTATTCATTAAAGAGAGAAATAGAAAAGTGATTCTTTCTTCCTCCCTCCTTTTCTTGCAAGTTTTCGCTACAGAGGGGATTAAAAAAAAATCATTCATTTTCTTCCCCATTACGTGAATTAAGAGCGACATTTTTCTAAACCATACCATATGTTATTTAATTTATTAAGTATAAAAAATATGAAGATTGTTTTATTTTTGGACGTATTAATTTTTCTCTTATCCACAAATAAATAAATATATTAATGATAAAACATTTTTAATGCTTTAATCCTTTTACATATAACACAAAAAAGAAAACTTATTTCATGATTTTGTTGAAGAGAGTTAAGTCTCACTTCCAGCTTTACGATTAAATCATTCTTATATTTCCCAACGTCTTCTAACGTATCTAAGAGGTGACCATGTACATATATTATTATTTGACAAGAACAATAATTTGTATTAATTAAAGAAACACATATTATAAACCTTTCACAAGTAACATCTCAAAACCGTCAATTAATGATACATAACTAAATAAATAGTTGTCAGCGGATTACATAATTAATATTGATAGTCAATAAACCCTATTTTTCCGTTTTCTTTGTTTCCTTCATCAAAGAAACCAACTTAAAAAAGCTAACACAATGAACCGTACAGTGAAAGTGGTGCAAGAGTTGAAGCCTCCATTGCTGATGATGCTGGTGCAGGTTGCATATGCTGGAAATACTGTCATTGCTAGCCTCGCCATAACTGATGGAATGAGCATTAAAGTATTCAGTGCCTACCGTCACATTTGGGGAGCTGCTATCACTGTTATTCTTGCTTTTATTTTCGAAAGGTGAATTTACACACCATACCTTTATTTTATTTCATAATCTTCGCATCATAGTTTATCCATCTTTGGATAAAATTTTTTTTTTTTTCTTTTATTTTGATGATCAATGCAGAAAGAACAGACCAAAGTTGACATGGAGGGTGCTCGTGATGACATTTTTTTGCGGATTATTTGGGTATGGTTCATGCAAACTATTCATTCTTCACCTCTTTGGTACAATAATTAACTTGAATTGTTGATGATATAAATGAACAGAGGGAGTTTATTCCAGAATCTTTTTTTCACCGCGGTAGCGCTGGTATCAGCAACATATGCTAACGCTATTCTAAACATGATTCCTGTGGTCACCTTCATCCTCTCCTTCCTTTGCGGGTATGTAGTCACCACTCACCACTTTCCAAACTCATGTGCTATTTTACTTTTGTGGGAGAGAGAATTCAGAACTATTGCAGTGAAGTGATTTCTGATTCGTTTTTTAGCTACGAAAAGTTAAATTTGCATACCGCAGCAGGGAAAGCTAAGGTGATGGGAACGATAATTGGAGTTAGCGGGTCAATGATGCTGTCATTCTTGAAAGGGGTAGAAATAAATATTTGGAAGAATATTGACATTAATCTTATGCATAAAAAACACAACACTCAGATAATAGCATCAGATGGAAAAGAGTGGATTGGTGTTCTATGTGGTATTGGATGTTGCTTCAGTTTTTCACTATGGCTCATCATTCAGGTATAACTTTCCTTTTGCTTTTATATATATATGTATACACATGTTACATCAAGTTCAGAATCTTCATAGGATGTTTTGGTACTATATTCTCCTTAATATTAAAGATACATTATATTGTTACTTTCAATACATTATATTAAAAATACATTAAAGATCACTACATACAAATGTTGGTTTTAGATAGTTTTCAATGTTGAAGCATGTGTATGTACAATAGGCTAAGCTGAGTAAGGAATATCCAAGGCACCACTCAAGTACATCGTTAATGAATTCAATGGCGGCACTACAAGCCACACTCTTTGCCCTTTGTTTTGAAAAAGATTGGAATCAATGGAAGTTACCTTCAGCTATTAGGATTTTGTCCGCACTCTATTCGGTACGCTAATTAATAACCATTATTCAATTTCTAAATATTTACTCATTTTTACTTTATTTTCTTCATATTTCCATTTTTCATCATATATTAGTACATGCCGTATCTATTGCGTTCTCTTTCTGACTTCTTCTTTTTTTCTCATACTTTAACAAACTCCAAAATGAAATGGAAATTTAGCATTTTCTTATATTTTGGAACTAAAATTTTGTGGCAGGGAATTGCGGTGACCGTATTTGTGAATATTGTAACTTCATGGTGTGTACGGAAGAGAGGTCCACTATATGCATCTGTGTTCAACCCCCTTGCCCTTGTGATCGTGGCTCCTACTGCTTCCCTCTTGTTACAAAATAAACTATACCTTGGAACGTATGCACTCTTTCTTTTCCACCATTTTTTCCCTTAATAAATATTCCTTGAATAGAAGATTATGGTGTTAATTAATTAATTTCTGTCGTGTGCGTGACTGATTTTTATTTATTTTTAAATATGATCAGTGTAGTTGGCGCAGCGCTAATTGTGTGTGGGTTGTACATGGTGCTGTGGGGAAAAAGCAAAGAAATGAAACCACCAACCGATTTGGTGTCTTCGGAGACAGAATTAAGAAGGACCGAGGTTGTTGTCGTGTCTGCCAACGATAAGAATGAGCATGTTAGCAATAACCAGGTGAATAGTATAAAAGCAACACTGTAACCGAAGGCTCTTTAATGAATCTTTGGAAATGGTGATCATTGAATGAATGACATTGAAAATAATTGTGGGAAGGAATTGATGTAGGAACGCATGGACAGTACCTCACCAACGTTTTTTTTTTTTTTTTGTTAAATAAATGTATAGTTTCAGATGTAGTTATGATGCAGTCTCTCATGTTTCTCTACCTTGCACAACACCGTGTTGTTATAGTTATAGCTTATAGAAATATATGGAACAAAGACATATTTTTATTTTGGTGTGATGGACCGATCTTTGCATGAATTATATTAAATAGTTAGTAAGCAATATACAATTATACAGAGTACATTTTTATTTAAATTACAACAAAATAAATAAATGATTCTACTAAGATCAAATATGTGGTGTAATATTATTATTATGTGTGATACAGTATCCTGCCACTTTGTATCATGAAAAAAAAAATATCTTGAGATCTTTTTTCATATGTCATCACTTGGAAAGTTCTTTTAATGACAAAATATTAAAGTAAGATATTTAATTAAAATACATATTAAATTATATAATAAAAAACTGAAAAAAGAATGATTGTATAAAAGAATATGATTGTCAACTTATCACAATTCATACCGGTAGCTCTAATAAATAGAGCTTATAAAGTCTTATTCTTTTATCCCACTAAATGTGAATAACAATTTTGCTTTATTTTTCACTTTGAATTGTCCAACTTCTCTCAGAAAACGTTGGTACCAAGCTATCAATATAAATATATATCATAAGATATTCATATATAATCAGGCTAAAAATATATCTCTTAAATATGTTGAGTAAAGGTAATAATAATAAACGATAAAAATAACCATAATAATATATCTCAACATCCTTTAAGGTGGAGCATGAACCTCTCAAATGCTTAATTTACAAAGATGAGACTCATTGTAAGTTTTTCAAGATCTTTGAAAAATATATGCTAGTTGGATTGTGGTAGGAATGTAATAAATGATACCTTTTTTAAGAATAAAATGAAAATAAATTTTAATTTGTTTCATTCTTCCGTTAAATACTTGAATTTTCAATTATATATAACACTGATTGACTATCTCGATACAATCACATTCCTTTAGTATTATTAACTCTAAAATCACCAATTTCTCTAGTAATCAAAATATTGGTAATTAAAGTTAGTAACTAATTCATAGTAGAAACTATTTTAGCTATTAATTTATAGACTAATTTTATTTTTTTAAAATTATTTTAGTTATCAATAATATTCAGTATATAAATTAATATTTAAATTGATCACTATAGTAATTAATTATTTTTGTCATTAAATTTGATCATTATTTAAGATTTGTCTTGTAATGACTTGATATCGAAGAAAGCTACACTACAAGAATTTAGGTAAATAGCGTCGGCCAAAATTCGACACTAACAGGCCAAAGTTGACACAAATTTATAATTATTGTCGGTTTAGTGTCGGAAAGCTAACCACGATAAAATCGTGGAGGCTAATTTAGATGTGTCAGTGGAAATTGTAATGTAATAACATCGTCCCGGTGACACAAATATGTTTGGTTAAATGAGCTTAGTGTTGGCCAATATGGACGCTATTAGTGTGAGCCATACAACGATAATAGCAAATAATAACTTAAAACGGTCGTTTAGTGTGTGGGCTAACGAACACTTTATATTAAATGATGTGTGGGCTAGTTGACGGTAATAGTAGATAATAATAAAAAAAATGCTTTTTGAATGCGTGGGCTAGGGGACGCTTAAAAATTTTAATTATTAAAGGATGCGTGGGTTAGCCGACGCAAATAGCGAGGGCTGGACGACACTACTATAACTACTCACGGCAAGTCCAGTTTCTTTTGTTCTCAACCCAAATTTTACCTGCAAGCATGATCACTATTACATAATCAATATAATCTCAATTATCCATTCAGAAGTCATTCTAATTAGAATCAATAGTTAATTAAACTACATTCATCCTTCATTGAGTCATAGATATCAAATTAGGATGCATATAAGTTTATAAAACCTAAGTAAGTGGATAATGCACCAAAGTGTACAAAGTTCAAGTCATAATTTGTTTACAATGTTCACCATACAAAAAAGCCTATTAACTAAAACTGGAAAATAAAACTGAGGAAGTTGAAGTCATGTTCACTCAGCTCTACAAAAAGTCCATTGAATATAGTACCTGTGAAATGAAAAATCAATATGTAAGACATAAATATATAAAACATACAAACAATTGTAGACCCTCTAATTAAGAACCACAACTTGTAGAAAAGGCTATAAATATTTAACTTTAACAAAGTTGTAATCTGCATCAAATATTGAAATTTAGCTAGGACAAAGTTATAATATGATTTACCTCATGAAGTCCATGTTCAAGGGATGGGTTGATCATCCAATAAAGAATCATAATGTGGATGCACGTGACTGGTACCCGTTGAAGAGTTTGTCGTCTGTCTTTCCAACACCAATGCTAATTGTCACTTCATCAACTTCATTTCTTCTTCCATCATCGCACATTTCATATTTGTTTCAACCAAGCCTTCAGATGTTGCAGTAGCCTTCTCATCAGCTGCAGTAGCTCTCTGAGTGGCTTGTCTTACTTCTTCACGAAGTCTCTCTGCCTCTTGCAATTGTTCTTACGTAGGAAGAATTGCACGAGATATTGTTGAAGGTTGAGTAAGGGATGACACACCATCATGAATGTTGGCAGCCAAGTCCGCGGTGCCATAAACTCTACCTCTACTCTTTCCTCCAACAACATCTTTCCAGCATTCAATCCTAGTTGTCATTGTAGATTCTGCAAAACTATCAGATTCTTTATCCCGCACACGTTGCAAATATGCTTCCTATTCAATCATAATATTTGAAAAGTGTTAGAATTAAATAGAAAAATTAAAAATAAGTTGAGTAATGAAATGGATAACATACATAGGTTTCACGTGCACGTGTATGTACTCAGGAACCATCCTTCTTCTTATGAGTGGCAAGAAATAACTCATCTGGGTCCATAGGACGACCATGTTTTCGCTCCTAAGAAATGTTATGCAATTAGTATGATTATATTTTTTAAAACAAATTTTAATCTTGTAAGGAAATATAAAGATGTACTAAATAAAACTTACCAGCCCCAATGCAACCTCGAGGTGGGATTTGCAGCCCATAGAATGTAATGCTCCACCTCGTGATAAAGATCTATTTATTTTATTCTGAGAGGATTTTTCTTTGAACTTAGCACTATCCCAATAATTAAGCAACTCAGTCCAGGCTTATCCCCAATCCAAATCGGTTTGGTCAGCTTGATCCTAGCTTTCGTGAGCATATCACAAAGGCACTTTCTTACTTTTGATTGATAAACTTTCAAAAATCAAATTAAAACTAAACCACTTTCGTTCATACCATCAAAGCAAAGTATTAGTGATTAGTACATTCTTTCCATTAAGTCTTAAGCAACATTTATTTCATATCTCATCAAAAACCATTTGCTCATAAAGAAACAAGTAATATGTTGCAGTTGCAGGTTTGAGAGAGTCTTGATAGACAAGACTTTAGCTTGTGCCCATTTCAAGGTCTCTCATAGTAGAGATTCAAATGAGCACTAATTACAAAAACATAACCCTTCTTTCAAAAATAAAGACTACATGATGAAAACTAACAACAACAGAAAGAGTATCTTTTATATTTGTTTACAGTGACTCACCTAAGTGGTTTGTGATGCTGACAAAGAGAATGGTTTGTGAATGATTCTAATATTTGTTTAAGAAATAACCATTCCTACACATATTCAAAGCCATTATACACATGCATTGAATGCCTCATTCACAAATGAAATTACCAACAATTTATGATTTGGCCAATTACCAACAACTTATGCCTCATTCATAGAATTGCAAGAATTGAAATTGATAAAAGGTAAAGATTGTTTATAGAAATAAAAAACCAGGAGGACGTGACGTGACTTAGCAATGCCAATCGTCTTCCTCGATTTGAGATCTTGTAAAATGAAAAAGTTAGGTTGCATAATAAAATGGAATTGATTCTACTGAATTAAAGTAAGAAAAGATAATAGATTGAATCTAAATGAAGGAATGTAAAGGACATTATGAAGAAATATGTCCTGAGTAAGTTTAATACTGACAATGCCTTCTACTTTAACTTTGAAAGAATTAGGAAGTAAAACATAGGAATTATACATAGTCATATAAGAATCATACAATGATTTGTAACAACAAATATGAGATGTGGCACCAGAATCGATAATCCATTGATATGCATTAATAGGTAAAATAGAGTTTAGGGTATTACCGATAATGTTGGTAGCAATGTCATCAGTGGAATGAATGGAAGGAGTGGAAGAAGTGACAATTAATTGCGTGGTGAGGTATTGAATTAATTGGTGACATTGAGCAGTGGTCAATGTAGGATTATGTGTGGATTTTTGTTCAAAAGAGCTATCAACATTATTAACAAACGAATTTGATCGATTCTTGAAATAATTTGGGGGGTACCCAAAAGTTTTATATCATGTTTCTTTAGTATGTCCCAAGGTATCACAATGTGTGCACTTAGGGCGAGATTTCTTAGCAAATTTTTGTTTATCAATTAGGGGTTTTTTAGAAGAATTAATAGAGAAAGCTAAATTTTCATAATTATAGGATGATTGGGTATTAATAATTTCTCACTGAGATTCTTCTTGCAAAATTAAAGAGAAAATGTTACTGATAAATGGTAGATGATCAGAGAGAAGAATTTGAACACAAATTTAGGAGAAGGAATCATGCAAACCCATTAGGAAGTTCATGACATATTCTGAGGCAGCATGTTGTTGAAGTTGGTGCAACCCACCACAAGAACAATTGAAAGTGGGTTTGTATCTAGAAAGCTCTTCCCATATCGATTTGAGCTTGGTATAATAGGTACTCACACTATCAGAACCATGTTGTAGGGACAAGATTGACGTCGGAGTTAACAAATGCGCAGACCATTTTTGCAAGGGAACCTTGTTCGGAGATCTTCCAAGATCTCATGAGCGGTGGAGGCGAAGAGGATGCTTGTCACAATCGCTTTCGAAACCGAGTTGTATAAACATGAGATAACGACGTTGTTTGCCCTTGACCCAGCAGCAGAAGAAGGATCCTTGTCTAAAGGTGTGATTAGGGTTCCATCGATGAGTGGAAGTTTGTTCTTGACGGAGAGAGCAACCCTCATCGCATGACTCTGGGTGACGTAATTTGTGTGATCTAAGAGTTGCGAAGTGAGAAGGAGGTCGGGACTATCTAAATGGTGTAAGAAAAGAGGATGGGTGGGATCTTGATGAGGTTCTTTGACGGTGGTGGTGGAAGAATTGATGGAGACGGCAGTAGAAGCCATGGAAACTACAAGAAAAGGAAAGAAGGGAAAAGAACGGAAAAGAGAGAACCCAAAAGGGAAAACAGAGACTTAATTCTCTCCTGATACTTAATTCTCTACTAATACCATATCACAGAAACTAGAACTTTCTATTCAGATTGATAAAGCAGAATGCTTACAAAATGGGAATATAAAAGGCTGTAGAGAAAACTAACTAAACCAAATTAAAACTAAACCCAACTAGACTTGACAGAATATAACCAATGTTAAACTAATATAAATAGAAATCTTTGCTTCAATGGGATTTGGAATTGCACTCCAAATTTTTGGGACATGTCAATTAAATTTTATTCATGCTCCCATCACTCGGTAGTGTATTGGATCTGAAATTTTCTATTTGGATACCTATATTTAAATCGTAATTGAAAATGTGACATGTATTTGAATATTGTTGAATTTATATATTTTTCATATGTAGTTATAGTCAACGAAAGATTGTGATTCTAGATATATATATATATATATATATATATATATATATATATTTATTTATATATATATATATATATATATATATATATATGACATTGGTCTTAGACATATAAAATATTTGACATCACTTTTATTATCAAAATTTTAAGACAATGATGTTATGGGTCTTTACTCTTATATAATGTTTAACTTTGTCTATTTTATTAATATAGAACTTTGACTCACATTTACACTATTTTTAATAAATATAAATTATATTTAATATGATTTGAAATTCTGTGACAACTTGAAATGATGACGTATCAGGTTTCAAGCAGTAACCAAAGCTACCCAAAAAGGTTTTTTTTTTTATTCTCACGAAAATGTTGGCTTGGCTGGCACATGTTATATTACTAATTTAAAAATTCTAGAAAAGAGAACGTGCAGGCCCACTCTATATCAGTGCCACTAATTTTAATAAATAAATATTAGAGAGGGCAGTGAATGCTAGTCCATCGTATTTAAAAATGAATAAATTATATGTTTAGACTTGACGATAAAGTTAGAAGGTAGTAGGATATGTTTGGGATTCAACTCTTTCCACAAATAAAATAATAACAATTTATAATTGTCGATAAGGAAAAAATAATTGTCGATTTTTTGTCTTCACACTGAAATTAGCATCTCTGCATATTAACTGCGTGTATTTTTCTGTGTACTTGTAAAATGACAATTTTAGGGTCTGTGCTGTCATGGACCACATATTAGGCAGCTCTCAATTTGTGTTTTAAACGTATCATTTATAAGAACTAAGAGTTGCTCTTAAATAGCAACGCGTGTTAAAAACTTACCTTCATGTTGAATAAGGTTAAGAAGAGTGTTTCTACAAGTTTACGACCTTTAATGGACAAAACTTCAATAATGCAACGAAGAAACAAAAGACTAAATAATTTAGATATTTATAAATTAGTTTGCTTTCTTATTATGTTTGGTTTCGATAATTTCTTAAATTAATTTTCAATTATGTCTTAAAATTGAATAATGGTGTATTTATTAATTCTTGAAAATTAAAATTATTATAACCTTTAATGCATTATATAAATACAAGATAACACTTGATATACAAATTATTGAATAAATGTATATCAATTATTCATGATTTTAACGCTTTCCTATATATTATCCCACTCTCTGGATTATAATTGAATAAGAAATTTTATAGGAAGTTTTCAAATATTTTAACTCTTCTCAATTTATTAATGATTGTCATTTTTTAATTTCAACCTTTACTCTTACTTAAGGCGTTTTTAATTTCATTTCTACTTCCCATTGTTTTAAACTCTTCGATAGATTTTGAGAACATACACTTTGAGTTATTGTTGGCTAACAAGATACAAATGACTCAAAGTGAACAAAAACAAATTTATGAAGTGGGCTTTGTTAGTTTTCAAGGAAATCATTTTGAAAATACAAAAAGCCTTCTTCTTTTATATAATTTTCTTTTAATATGGAACTTATTCAAATTTTGTTTGATGGTTATTGCATATGGATCTTTGATCCCGAAAGAGATAAAAAGATTAAAGTTGTGGTCCTAATAAACTTTTTCCGATCTGAGGACAGATAGTCTTCAAGAGAGAGGGAACGATGGAAACCCATCCAAGGAGCTACAACATGGGCTAGTGGCAGGGGCCAATGTTATTTTCTTGGCTTTGTAATGTAAATAAGTCATTTCTTTAGGCCTTATATTTTAGAAAAGCTTACATTTCTTGGGATGTGTATTTTGACCATTTTAGTGTGACAACCTCAATTTAATCGATTGGCTAAGTGACAAAATCGATTAAATCGGGTGACATTTTACAAGTGTGAAATTTTGGCTTTTTAGCATAAGTTCTTGTGTAACCAGACCTTGGCAAGCGGATTAGGTTTTATTTGGATTAGCATAGGTCTCAAGGAACCCTAGAACACTTGCATGGAGAGCCCTAACTTGCATTTTGCATATGTGGCAATAAGGAAAGCATGAACTTGCCAAATTGGCTGGTCACACTTGTAGCATGCATGTTTTAGAGCCAATTCTCATCTTGATTTTCAAAATTTCCCTCTCTTTTTTTGTTGAGCCTTTGGTCAGCTCCTAAATCTATAAATAAGAGTGCTCAACCATGTAAAATCAACTAGGAATTTATATAGAGAAACTCTGTCAAATTTGCAGCTCTCTTGTTTCTAAATTCACTAGGATAGTTTTTCTTCTAAACTTCCTTCCTAAACTTTTTCCTTGAGAGTTGGTCGAACTTCTCTTAAGAAACACTTTTCAATCCACTCTCCAAACACATATCTACCTCTAATCATGTCCCTTCGACTTCCATCAATCTCGTTCATCATCATTTTTGCGGTTTAACATGGAGTAACTTCAGGTTCATGGAGCTACTTTCATGATATTCATTTCCACTAACACACACGAATTCATAATATATAAATTAGTATCGGCCTAACCTACACTAATATTATTATCTTAATTTGCATTAACTTAGAATGAGGTCGATCCACTCTTTTATTAATATTATTTTATTTTTTATTTCTTTTATTCACGCATTATAAAAAATAAATTTTCTTTTATTATTTAGCGTGAACTTAGCCGATGCAATTCTTTATAAATGAAAAATGAATTTTTAATTACATAATGTGGACTTGATCGACGCTATACCTGTATAAATAAAATTTTAATTTTCTTTTGATATGATTTTGATTGACGCTACTCTTTTATAAATAATTTTGTTTTCTTTGGCTTGTACAAATTTTAACAAATGCTAGTAGTAACACAACCTTTTTATTTATTTATTTTTTATTATTGTGGTGATCGTTATGTTAAGAGTTGCTTTTGTACTTAATTTAACCTCACTTTCAACTCATATTTAACATTCATTTTTCTCTCGCATTTATTCTTCTTTTATTGCATTAACTTCCTAATAATGAATACGCTGACATTGAGCCGGTTCTTAAACTTAATTTTCATTTATTGTAGATAATCATTTGTTAACATTATAACCTTACAAAATAGTTAGTTCTATAAACATATATGATTAGAAAATATCTGAAGAGCATATTTATAATTCGTTAGTTTCAGGATTAACACTTCTGAATAAATTGTGTATATTTTGTTGTGACAGGCTTTTCAGACAATCTGTATAGTATCCAGTTTAAAAATAATGCACTTGGAAAAAAAAAGTCAATTCATATCAATTTAGTTTAATTCATACTGTAATTCAATGCAATTTAATTTAATTTAATTTTTTAAAATAAAAACACTCGGTTCGTTTGAACTATTTTTCAACTCAGCTCAATTCAGTTCAAAAAATTTATTTTTAATTCAATATAGTTATTATCTATGTCAATTGTTATATTTTTTAAGTAGAAGGAAAAGGTGTATTGTTTAATATGAATTAGAACATCTTTAATGGAAGTATTTACCAGAACTGTTTACCAAAATATTATTCTAAGATAGTTCACAAAAAGCAACTCAAATTGGATTATGTTCATATATAATGAGCCGTGCAATAACATTGAAGCTGCAATGTATATATATATATATATATATATATATA
>Ga0214542_1010282_pt1 | contig 13764 bp, 9 predicted proteins | sample CNSS1metaG_FD_160096 | JGI IMG/M metagenome (GOLD analysis project Ga0214542, IMG submission 160096) | Root nodule microbial communities from cowpea collected in UCLA plant growth center, Los Angeles, California, USA - CNSS1 | ecosystem: Host-associated > Plants > Roots > Nodule | place: USA...
TTCGAAAAAACCCCCCCCCCCCCCCCCCAATTCTTGTTCGTATTGTTATGTTGTGCTTATTAGGTTATGCACATGAGTGCTTACAAATCATGTCAAAATCTTATACAAACAACCTCTCTCGACACTCATATAAATGATTTCATCAAGTGTATGCTACAAATCATACACCACCCGTAAGTGATATGAAAATCACAAAAAACTTTGTTTAAACTAAAATCATCACCCTAAATAGAATTCTAATTACAAAGTTTAACCTCTCAATAATGCAGTCTCTAGTACTTTCACATACACACACTATAAAAATGGACTTAGTTGATTTAAAATAAATTTAGTGTTATTAGAACTAACAAGTGACTTATTTTTAACCATATAAACTTTATTCACATAATCTCCACTCACTAAGGTGGGATTATCATCACTCATTTGTTTCCAAATGACTTAAGTCTCATTTCCTTCGATGTTTCTAAGATCATGTTTCTTATCTTATCAATAATTCAATCAATCATTAGATCTATCAGTGATAAGATCGGTCTTTGAATCTATAACCACACAACTCCAAATTTTAGCGTTAAGAAGCATGAGACTTTGTAATTCAGCCATATTATATTCCACCGGTAATCAAATGGACCATTGTGCCTATCACACAATTTGCTATTCGACTCCAAATTCAGAATAGTCGGAATGTTAATTTGCATTATTGTGGTGTACGTTGCAAATGCCTACCAGATTATCACATAACTTCTATTCTTTATAATAATTAGTCACTGGACACTTTTTCTAGCTTTGTGTTTGCTCACATGTGATAATCAACTTTATAATAATTGTGGTGGCACTACCCATTGATTGCATGCACTCGATAATCTTAAAAGTGGTATTGGGACAATTCTCATCAAGTCATTACACTTGAAAGATTTCCTGGTGATGTAATCCGACATTAGTCTTTGTGCAAATGCCTCCGATTGGAGAAGACCATGATAAACACAGAAAACAATAATGTACCTGAATTTTTATCTTGGTCATTTTCTGTCCTACTTGTAATGTTATATTTTATGGTCACTGTGTTTATAATATTAACATATTGTAACCTGCTCTTACCAGTTCAACTAACTTTAATCATTCAGCTTGGATCAACACAAACCAAATTGAACCCCACATAAATTAAATATGATACACCTCAATCTCATCATATTAAATGAACAAAAAAGGGAAAAAACGAAGCACCTCAATTTTCTCCGGAACACGCAATCTTTTGCATCAGCTAATGAAAATTTCCCTTGCTTGACAATGGCATCTATTCATTTATAATCCTGAAAGATAAATTAATTTAGTAATCAAATGGTGAGAACATTTGTATTTTTGTGTGTATTTCACTGAACATTGATGAGGATAGCTTATCTTTCCATTTTTCTGCAGACAGCTACCACTATCTACTTCCCATCCTCCCCTAGCATATCTCTACATTCTACTCCTTCAATTTTAATATATAATGTTTTAAAATTAATAATTTTTTTTTATATACCTAATTCCAAAATTTGTCACTAGGAAACTTACTAATGGGAAAAATGATACAAAATGTACACTAGTTTTTTTAAAATATTTGGTATGATAGGAGTGGCTTAAATTGAAACCCTAGAAGTTTGGTAGAACTCATGATGATTTAAGAAATTTTGGAAAATTAATTATTAGAAGGAAGAAACATAAAGGAACCCATTGCTGAGTTGTTATTCCAACCCTTCAAAACCAACTGTACAATTCCAATGATAGACGTATAGCGGTTCGGTTGTTGAGTATCCATACGGAATTGTATCATGCATCTTGTCTCTGTTTGGTTTTGTCAAAGCCAGATGGATAACTTTTTGCTTCAACGTTTTGTACACTTGTGTTCAAAAAGCATTTATCACTTTTTTTCCCTTTTCTAGGTCATCAAAAGGAAATCCTGGATTTTACAACTATTCCAATATCATTACCAAAGAACTGTAAAATTTACAGTTGTGAAGTGTGTTTTAAGTTAAGTTGGGATGGATTTATTTGCTTGTTTAAGTTGAGAATTCCATAATTACTACACATACAATTCAATTGAATGGAACAATAACTTATAACAGTTAAAGCTTCTCGGATGTTTAGAAGTAGTAAGTTTTACTTAAAAATATATTTTTATCCAATTCTGCTTGTATCCCATGATTCCTGAAATGCCAAAAAGTTGAACTGTGCACAAGTACATACCCATACTGCTATAAACCCCATTTATAACCATTTAAGTTTAACATAGCAAAAATAGTTGCTAAATGAAACAAATTCCATGTTTTTTAATGCAGCTTAAGAGAAAGAGTCATTCATTTGGGTCTCTTTCTAAGGGTGAACTTCTGGCTATTCCCGTGCATTAGCACCGATTCAGATTCCACAAACACATATATGTCATAGCCTCGTACACAGACAACTTGGGACTAAAGTAGCATTCGATACCCATTTATTCCCCTCGATTCTACCATGCATGTCGGTAGACATTTTCATTGTCAAAGTTGGTAGTAGGGTCAGAACATTAGTTAGCAGAATACCTGATCAGGAAAATCGCTAACCAGATGGAAAAAAATAAGAGAGGATCTAATACAGCGCGAGCAAGTCAAAAACTTCAAAACGTAGCATAGATGTAGACGCTCAAAAAGAAAAGACAGAGAAGCACGACCTTATTTCTGTTGGTATGCATTTTTCACATGGCTTAAAGGAACATCAACTCAAAGCTGCAGGGAAATTTTGGTTCCAATGACAACCAAGCTATCAAAAGCTATCAGCTCAATCACACCCATCAACACAAAATTCACCTTGTTCCCATGATAGATCAAACAGCAAAAGCACAACGACTCCATGATATCAACAAAAATTAAAATATTCTTCAAAACACTGTAAAAGGTAGACATGCTCTCTTGAAAAAGAATAGCTTTAACTTACGATCTCTTGAAAAAGGCCGAAACAAACAACCAAAAACTGGAATGGCAGCCATGACCGGGAGTGAAACTCGTAAGATGAAGAATAAGAATATTGAGAACTTGCATGATGTTCGTTCACATTTATGATTATTAATATATACATGATCTAGACAGTAAAAATACCCTATTTTACTTGGCTCCTATCTCCACTCCTCCACCCACAGATTTGGTGAGAATTGTGCCTAGCTGGTTCTACAACTCCATGAAGCTTCCCAACTTGATTATCTCAAAATTCATACTGAGCTACTACCCAAAAAGAAAAGACATTATCATTATTTTACAGAAACAGCTACCGGGAAGGCTTAAAATATCCCAGAGCAGCACAACTTACACAGAGCTAGCTAGCTAGCTAACATGCATAACCACAATTCATATAATCTCAACTCAACTCAACGCCGCAAAGTGCACACCCGTTATCATCGTACATCCCCAACCTTAGCCGACAGGGCCGAACGAAGCTGCTCCTGCGTGTAAAACCTACTCCCCATCTTCACCGTCGCTTGCTGGATCATCAAATCGTTAACTACCGACACGCTGGCGTGGTGAACGTCCAAGTCCAACTCCATCAGCGCCGCCATCAACCTCGCCGCGGGGTGGTTCTTCTTGCTGCATTGGATCCTTATCATCGCGTCCCATCCAATAATCTTAACGTCGATGTCCAAGTCAATCAACGCCTGATTCGACGACTTAATGTTACTATTACCCGCGTGTTTCATATGATTAGAAGAAACGTTGTCGCTTGATTTCTCGAGTTCCTTCTTCACTCCTTCAAGTTGCTTCTGCAACCCATCTTTATCTGATTCCAGAGTTTGAAGCTTGGACTTCAGCTCCGTTATGTAAGATATTGCATCACCGAGAAGCGACGCTTTGTCCATCTTGGACACGTTGGGAACCACAGCACGAAGCGCGTAGAACCTCTGATTCAGTTTCTCCCTCCTCTGCCTCTCCGCTTCCACGTGGTTCAACGGTTCCTCTCTTCCGTTCGCCGGCTTCCGCCCTCTCTTCCGGGGACGCTTCTCCGGCTCCACAACAGGGTCCTTTACCACTGACGCTTCCAGATCCGAGTGGTCGGAATCGCCGCCACCGGCAGACTTCAAATTAGTGGCCGGAAGAATCGCGCGGGAGGTGAACGAAAGCATTCCGTCGTCGTTGCTGCCTCGCGAATTCGGTGACCTTCGCTTCCCGTTGTTGTTATTGTTGTTATCATCCGCAACAGCAACAAACGGTGATTGACCAGAGAAGAAATTTGAATTTGAATTGGAATTACCATTGACGCCCCCGCCCCCGCCCCCGCCGCCGTAAGAGGTTCTCTTGCTATCGCTGAAGCTGAGAATCTCGCAGGATTCGGGCTTCAAGGAATTCTGATTGTTAGTATTGGCACTCTTGGGGTCAAAACCGTACTCAGAGAAGTTCAATTCTCTGGAGAACACGCTCTGGTTCTGTGGAACAGCGTGGATAGAGCTTGGGGTTTCGGTTAAGGTACTGGAACCGGGGGTTTGAATAGAACTCTCCAACTGCATCGTCTTTGAAATCCCGTGAGTACTGTTATGAGGGGGAACAGAAACGGATACAGAAGGGGTAGCTGCGACAGTGTTAATGGAATCCCTAACTTCAGGATCGTTGAGCCAGAGCGTGGAGGGGTCGTTTTCTCCTTGATCGGCGCTGTTAGCAGGCCAAGAAGAACCCATATCGAAGTTGTTGTTGCTAAAATTGAAGAGCACCTTGACCTTGTTCATCAGATCCGGGTTCTGGTAAATTAACTCGGTAGACCCCAGCTCAACGACGCCGTTTGCGGAGGGTATGCAGACTAGGGTTTGGAGGCCAAAGACTTGTCCTTGGCGGGCTCTCTCGCAGGGGGAGGCGGAGAGGCGGTCGCAGCCGGTGACCCAGACGGGGTTGGAATTGAAGAAGGCCTGGCCGGGCAAGCCGGCGCCGTTGACGAAGGACTGGGTCATGGAGACAAGGAAGAACCACTCGGTGTCTGTGACCTCCTCGTCTACGTCGTCGGAGGCGGTGGCGGAAGAGCCGGAGATGAGGGAGTTGAGCTCGCGGAGGACCTTCTTGCGGTGGTCCTGCTCGGCGGCGGAGGTGGCTTTAGCTTTGGCCTTGGCCTTGGCCTTGTCATCGTCGCCTTTGTAGTAACCGTCGCCCCAGCCAAGGAGCGTAGAGCCTGAATAGTCGTAAGAGGACTGCCAAAAGATAGCGTAGGTCCAGCTCTCCCTGGCGCCCTCGATGAGGGCCTGGAGGCGGTGCTGGAGCGTGTCCTGGTTGAAGACGGCGGCGGATTGCGGCGGCGCTGGTGGAGGCCATATGGAGGAGAGATCGGAGGAGGACATGAAAGCCTCCATAACAGAGGAGTTATCGTCCGTCCAGAGATTCATCCACTCGCTGACGCTGAGTTGTTGTTGATGATGTTGGTGATGGAGTAGTAGTGATTGGGGTTTGGCGTTTGGAGAATTGAAATTGGGTTGGATTGAGAAGGCAGAAGTGGAGAGAAAAAAGGAAGAGAAAAGGGGATAAACACAGAAAGCTAGCTGCTACCCAACAAGAGAGAATGCATTTGGGTTTCGAATTTATTTGGAGTGCATTTAGGGTGAATTTTAGTAGTGTTTCGTTTCGAGAGGACTAACTGAGAGTGAGCAAGTGCGAGCCTTCCGCGAAACCCAAACGCCCACACCGAGTTTTTCGTAAACACGCCGCGTTCTTTTTTACTGCTTTAATATAAATTTATTTACTAATTATTTTTTTTATTATTAATACATAATTCTTCCACACTATTAACTTCTTTTAAAGTAATTTCTTTAAACAAGTTATATCGAATTACCAAATTCAAATACTCCCTTATCATTACACCACCAAACTTAAAGATAGTGTTGTTTTAAGAGCTATGAGTCTTAAATGCGTATCCTATGGATTACTTTTATATCAAAATACTTTTATTTAAAAGAGAGTTTTAGAAAAAAAAATATTACATATAAGGATAATTTTAAAAAATTAATACATATTTATTGTTATCAATTGAATTAGCATTGTTTAACCCCGATGAATTAAGCAACTGAGTCTTATATTTAATAATAACTGAAGTATTAAAATATATTTCAATCTAATTTTAGACAAGTGTTATCTTAATGAATATTAAAAAACACCTGGTTAAGAGGTTTAATATCTTTCATTAAATAATCTTAGTTGATAAATAGTAAATATTAATTATATTTACCACAATAAACATTTTATTTTATCTGTACGGAAATAATTTTAAAGAATTTAAGATTATAGTTGTATAACAAAAAGAATAGTGGGGGGTGGGGTAAAGTAGGACCTGCTTCATCTTGATTTTCACAATTATTTTTGTTTTGTCTTGTTTTTCTTATAATTTTGTGGACGACACAAAAGTCTGCATTCCACCTGTAAATTGTCTTTCTCTCTGGTGCTTCGTGGGATTGACAACCCACACATCAATTCAAAAGTGATGTGGCTTTAAAACCATATAATAATAATATATTAAAAAAATATCTCCATCACATATATATCTTTTATATTTTATTTTACCTTTGTATTTTAAAAATAAAAGATATATATATATATATATATTTCTATATTACTTTTAATTATATTTTATAATTGAAAAAGTAAACAGAAATAATTCAAATGATATATATATATATATATATATATAGGACGTAACTCATTTTATTTAAGAGTGTAACACAAGTCTCAGCGTCACTTTTGTGACCTGGCCTACTTGGTCTCTACCCATGAACAATTGATACAACTTGCAACAATCTCCCCCTCAATAATTGTCCTACTAAGAATTCTACTTGGATTATGACTTGACCCACCTGGCCTCCGTCACGGGACAAATTGTGCAACTTACAACAATTAATGTTGGGCTGATAAAAATAATATGTCTTGAAAAGTCTCACATCGCTTAGGATAATGGATTCTAAGTCCATGATGTTTTTTGCCCGGATTCAAAGAAACTCCAAGCTTGTATTTGACTATTCTTTCTCTTTCTTATTTCTTATACTCTTGTAATAAGAACGTTGTGTGAGTGTAATTGGGGTCAAAGGACATGAGAGAGTTGTTTATATGTTTTCTTGTGTTTATTTTATTTCAGCAGCTTTAAAGAATTCAACAACTTCTACAAAGATTAAGGCATTGTTAGACATTATGTTGTCCTTATGCTTCACAAAATAATAGGGTAACTAAAAGGATGAATAACATCCCATTAGAGAGAGCAAGGAGTATATTGTCTTGTTCTAGATTGGATTAAAAACATTAGATTGAGATTTTCCAGCACAACATCCTTCTTTGGCAATCAATCTTCATATACAACTAATGGTTTCAATACTCCTATATTAAGGTGTGATTTGGTAAACCAATAAATTGTTTGATGTTAAAGGTGTTTTGTTGTTCAATATAATAATATCTCGAAAACAATGGTGTTCCTGCGGAGAACAAATAAGAGATGTCAGACATAAGTGTTACCTTACTTCAATCCGCAATCTTCTCAGTAGGCTTCCTTCCAGTTGACATATATTATCTGCTGGTGTCTCGGCTTGGACCAATTTGAACCCAAGAGGGGTTACCTGTGGAGAAGGCTACGACGCTCAAGTCAACAAAGAATTCTCAAGAAAGTCAAATCTCGTGATTAAGGGATTAATGAATGTGTACCTTTAATTCGTGAGATCCATGTATATTTATAGATTATTTATGTCTAACCACGTCGTAGGTTGGGCTTTTGATTGGCCCACAGATGGGCCCAGGCCCTACAGTTTGATTATTGTGGGCCCTAAGGGCCTGGTTAGTAGTGTTTTAGGTCTATCAAGTTCTTGTTTGATTTTCTTAAGTTAGCGGCTTAGGCCGCTTACTCTCGCTTGTTCAACATACATGATGATTGTTTGCATCCTTGAGGGGTTATGTAGGCGGATCTCATGGTTATAGTTAGGTTAGGCCGCCTAGGTGTAGTACACCAGTCCCCCAGCCTGTGTCGGTGTATCTATAGCGGCAAAGGATGAGAAGTGTTGGTGTGTTGTGTTAGGCCGCCTAGGTGTAGTATACCAGTCCCCCAACCTTTAAGTGTGATGAACAGTGTTAAGGCTTGGAATATAAATAGGTTTGTGGGAGGTGGAGGGGTGGCAAATGTCAGAGGTCTTTTGCGCGTACAATAAAAGTGTAACCTATTTTACTAAACATTTTTATAAAGATAGTAGTTGAAACTACATAACTTAGCAAACAAATAAATCAAATATCCAAACTATTAAAACATTATTAAACACATTCAAATAAATTAATTGTCAACCTACATTATTATAAGTAATAAGAGATTATAATAAAAAAATTGTGAAAATTTATATGAAAAACTAATAAAGCATTGGATCAACTCACCTTCAATCTGGCTCAAACATGTTTAACTTGTATGTTAAGTGATTCAAGTTCAATTTGACTTACATTTAAAAATCACTCTATTTTTTCAACCCAACTCAGCTCAAACTCGTGGTGGACAAGGTCAGTTCACATGTTATAACTCATTTTGGCATCTCCAATGGATTGAAAGTGAAATTATTCAAACTCTTACTATTGTACATAAATAGTAATTTGTGAGTACGAATGTGACTTTTGATGAATGTTCTCTGCTAAGTTGTGAAGAAAGTTCAAGTCCAAAAAGTGATTCAAAATGTGAAGAACATTAAAACATTTCAACATTCTCTTGTTATGGTTAAGAGTAATTACATTGGTAGCTATAAAAGTCAAAAACAATATAATGTTGATTCTTATATTACTTCTTTGATGTGACATAAATGATCACTATGAGAAAATATTTCGTAACAATCAATATTAGTGGTAAAAAGTTGTTAGTCAGTATAGTGATCAATCTATATACAAATTTACAAAATAAAAAATTATTGGTTACTAAAATATTCACTATTATAAATAAAAATTTATAATTGGTCACTATTAATTAGAGACTAATTTAGAAATGAATTCCTTTGGTAGCAGAAACCTTATTAGCTAATGTTTAGTGACTAATTTTCTTTGGTTGCTAAATTTTATAAACAAAATTAGAGACCAATTATAATTTTTTATTCATAATGGTATTATTTTAATAACCAATAATTTTGTTAGATTATAAATTGGTATCTAAATTGATCACTATAATGACGAATAACTTTTGATCTATAAAATTAGTTGTTAATGAGACATTTTCGTATGGTAGATTATAGTAATATATTTTTAGTAAATAAGTTCATAAATGTTCTTCTTTCATAAATTTTGAAAGATATATAACACAAATTACTACAATGTTTCATAATTTTCATTATAAGAAAGAAGAAGAGATGAAAGAGACTGAATTGTCAAAAAATATCATATACAAAAAAGAAAATGAGAAATATAAAAAAAAATTGAAAAAATAAATAGAACTATAGAAAGAAAATTGTAAGTAATGGAAATTAAATTAAAATAAAATTGAATTTTTTATTTATAATAAAAAGTAAAATTTAACTGAATTTATTATTATAATTATTATACATATTTTCTTATATTAATTTTGGATAGATGGATATATTAATTATTGTTGTTGCTATTATTAGTGTTATTAATATAAGTGATGTTGGTTTAGTGAAAATTGTATAATTAAGTCATAGAAAACAAATTAAAATTAGTCCACATACAAGGCATAAGGGAATTTACTGCTTGCAGACAAGGAAAAAAAAACATTTTTTCAAATTGAAATGAGGACATTTTCGTTATTTTGCATAAAATGAACAGGAAACACTCTTGAATCTTGGCATAATGAACGGATGCATCTACCTCCCTCTCACGGAAATTTGCACTCTCAAATTTTTTCACAATCATAGATCCAAACGGAAGTGTTAATTGCAAATTCATCCTTCCACAACAACATAGACGGTACCACCATGACTAGAAACAAACATACCCTTTAAGAGTGAGAGTGTGTGTCGTAACTTATAATTCTCCTTATACCAACACACCTTTTGAAAGTTCTCTCTAGGTTTGGGTTACCCTAGGTTTTACAGGTTTTTTTTTAGGGTTTGGCATGAATTTAGTTTCCTGTTTGATGATGGAGACATGGGGTCTCCTTTTAGAATTCTATCTTCATGGTATGCCTCTACTTTGGTATGATCTCTTTGGTATACAATTAATATAATTACAGCATCCAAGTTAAGAATTTATTTTACTTTACTTCAATTTTATATGAACAGACAGTAATTGGGTATGAAATTATTATATAATTAATTGTTTTAATAATTTTTTTTCTAAAATTAAAAAAAACACTTATGGAATATTTATAAAGCATATATGATTGAATATTCTATAGAAACATTGATTCCACAATTATTTTATCCAAGTTCCATCAGGAAAAGGTTGGCCATGACAAATAAAAGGTGGGGTCGTAATCTACCAATAAATAAGAATAGTCATCTCCAAATAGTCTCTCTCAAACACAAAAATAAAAAAAAATAAAAAATCTTTTTTATTCTCACATGTTTGGGTGAAAAACTAAAATTAGGAGCAGAAAAAAGAATGATGAAAAAGGACTTGACAAAGAAAAAGTTAGGGTCTTGGTAGTATTGTAGTAAACTGTTGTATTAAAAAAAAACTTATTTGCATACTAATATATATATATATATATATATATATATATATATATATATATGACTAAATAAGTAGACAATTTTTTCAAAGATTCATTTATGTAAAAATTTTCATCTTAGTTGATGCACTCATTTATTTTAGTTTAAATCAGAACGAAGAAAGCCACGGATAAAAAGAATATGGCTAAAAAATAAAAAATTTAAATAACAAAAAAATAAAATGTTAAAACTTGTTTTGGATAAAGAAATTTAGAAAAAACATATACAAACTTTTTAAAAATGTCACCTGCACAAAAAATATACTAAAATGAAAATAAATTATAGTTTTTATATATATTAGTGTACAGACACGCGTTATCATGTCTATGTGTACATATTTTTTTAATATACGTAATATCATATTAATAGGTAATGATAATGTAATGTTATTAAGTTAATATATAAAATAAAATTATATATATTTATTAAAAATAAAGTGAAATATATAAGAAAAGATGAGAGAATAACGTTGATAAATAGAAAAAAAGAAAATAGTAGAGATAAATGATTTTATAAAAAAAATTGTAAAAGCAACGATCAATTTTCAAAAATTTAATAAATAATTATATTTTAAAGGGTAAAATTGATATTTTGAAATATAGACACAAAAGAGGAAATCTCTTTATATATTACTAGCGTCCACACAGGCGCGATATAACGTCTGTGTGTACGCAATTTTTAGATATGAATGATTGTATGTTAATAGGTGATAATAGTGTAATATTATTAAGTTAATATATAAAATAAATTTGTATTTATTAAAAATAAAGTGAAATGAATAGAGAAATTAATTGTTGATGAATAAAAAAAAGATAAACAGTTTTATAGAAAATAAGTAAAAATAACCATTAATTTTAAAAAATTTAATAAATAATTATATTGTAAAGGATAAAATTGGTATTATGAAATAAAGAGGGAACCATCTTTATATATTGTTATAGATTATAGATTAAACAAAAATTGGGCGACAAAATCATTTCATAATCAAGAAAAAATATATATATATATATATATATATATATATTATGTTTTAATAACTTTATATTTTATTATTAATCATCAAAATCTTATAAATATATGCTTTATATTTTCATGAAATAAATAATTAAATAAATAGTTTTGGTATTTTGTGAAAATATTTTAATTAATTTTTATTTCGAAATACACTTTTTATGATTTCTAATGATTTTTTATTTTAATTTATATTTATATTTATATTTTTTAAATTACTTTTTATATTAAACTATTTTATAATTTTTTAGTTGGTTTCATTAATTAATTTTTTTTTTAATTCCACACCTTCTTACTTTCTCAAATCTATCTCCCATCTAGTGCTTATTTGTTCTGTTTCTTTTTCTTTTACTTCCTAAATTTCCTTTATAGTTTTGTAAGTTTTAAAATTTCAATATATCACCTAAAAGGATTTTATTGTAGCTTTGAGACTTGAACAGAAATCTGGAAGACGTCCCAGAAAATTATTTAGTTCATGAATCAAACAACACTTTAATACTAATCACTGTATATACCTAAAAAATTGAAGTTGTATTATTACACAATATAAATTTATATTTTTTTAGATAAACTCCAAATAATTTCATAAGTATTTTTATGAAAAAAGTAAAGTAAAAAATAATAGTTTTTTTCACAATTAGTTCAATTTATTCACAAAAATAATAATTAAGATTTGTTATTTTTTTTCTCTGATGTTTATTAAATTTTATTTGATTTTGTGAGTAAAGAGGAAAGAGTAAGGAATAGGATCCGGTACCAACGAGTATCCATAAATGGGTAGTTGTGAAGAGGATGAACACTCAAAATGGCATAAGCGTGACGCACAGTGTCAGACACAGTCTCACACTGACTTAAAGAGGCCAATCATTTCTCACTTTTAATTACACGCAAATTTGAAAAAAAAAAAACACACACACACACACAGCTGCACCCACGCACCTCACGTGTTTCATATTTTCACCCCCCTTCCCTTTATTCTCATCTTGCACGCGGAACATCTTCTTAATTTCTTTTATTATATTAAGTTGTTTTCAGCCGCCGCGTGTGTTCCATTCCGTTGCCAAAAGTCAAAGCATTCCAACTTGGCGGTGCTGTGCCCAATGAATGTGGACTTCTCCGTACACTTTCTCTTTCTTCTCGTTTCCTCAAACTTCAAACCACACGCATTAGTTGCCCCGTCACTTCACGCCTCCCAACACACCCCATAATATATAATAATATAAAAATAATACATAATTTCAGATATTTCTTCATTTCTACGAATCCTCATACTTCACACCAATTATTTAATATCTTAATCCATCTTATCGTTAACATAATCTAACACTAAGCTATTTTGTTTTAATAAATTATTGTCTAAGACCAGTTTATGACTGGAATTATTCCATGCAGTATCCATGTTTTAATTGTGTTCCATTCTTACACAGTCGATGATCATCAGCAGCATTAAGAAAGTAAATAAATAGAAAGGTTAAAAAGGTTGTCTTTCTGTGTAGCTGAGTCACCATTTTCTGTAGTTACTACTATAATATAAAACTATTAAAATTTACTGTTTCTGTACTTGTATTATTTTTCTAAATAATCTGAAACTTTCAAAGAAGACAGTTGCACCAATTATGCAAAATATCCACTTTTGGATCGTCATTTTCTTTCAGACATGAGTGTCTGGAGGTCTGTCTTCTAAATCCAAGTTTGATGCTTGAGTCATGTGTGTTTGTTGCTATACCATAACATGATTAAAGTTTTAAGGTTTGATTTGTTTAAGATTCTACACTAACCAAAGATAAAATATTTATAGTATAATTGAATGAAAATATATTTTATAAATCAATAATATAAGATTGAATAAGACTTATAGTCCACTTTTTAACACCATATCACAATTATGAGTTAGAGTATATACTACTAGTGAGTTTTTGTTTGTTTAGTTTACTGTCTCATCTATTATCGAAATATTTGTTATTTGTTAAGATTTATCATATCACTCATTATCGAACTATCCATTAATATCTAATTTTATACTTAATATCATATGATTCAGTACAAGAAGAGTATGTTGATCGAAAATTTCACATTAAGTATAAATAAAACGATTTTGTAATATATATATA
>Ga0214542_1010285_pt1 | contig 13759 bp, 3 predicted proteins | sample CNSS1metaG_FD_160096 | JGI IMG/M metagenome (GOLD analysis project Ga0214542, IMG submission 160096) | Root nodule microbial communities from cowpea collected in UCLA plant growth center, Los Angeles, California, USA - CNSS1 | ecosystem: Host-associated > Plants > Roots > Nodule | place: USA...
GAACCTTGCTCCTGATACCACTGTTAACTTTTACGCAGCAGAGAGAATACACAGTAGGATTCAAAGAGATGAATGTATATTCAAGAATGAATTGTATCACATACACATGGACTACAGTGCTTTATATGGCAGCACATTATACAGAGAAACAGAATACAACAGAAAAAACTGATAGTTGTTTTTTATTAACTAACAAGGCTGATACGTATTTGACTTAACTACCTAACAATTTTAACAAAAGTTCATATGTTAGTAACCATTTCTCATATGTTAATTACTTGTCGTTTAATTTCTTACCTTATCATGGATACTTACGTACTTCTCATATTTCTGCCTGAAAATTCGCTTTTAGATATATTGTTTGATTCCTATAGTTAGTATGATTCTTGTATGTTTCTCATAATACCAAAGGAAATCTTTATGTTTTGTTTAGTAGAAGAGAATGAACTTGAAAGAAATTATATATATATATATATATATATATATATATATCGTATTTATTTTTACTCTAAATCTTAATCCTAACCCCCTCATGTTTATATATTAGTTATTTTACACATCCACTTATATACTAGTCTCTTCTACTTATGTATTAGTCATCTTACATATTTTTACTACATGAGATTTCAAACTTATGTTCAGTCCTAACAATTTGTACCCCTCGGTGTCCATCCACTTGTATACTAGCCTCTTCTATTTATATATTAGTAGGACCGGTTCAAGGGTAAAACGAGTAAAACACTCGCTTTAGGCCTCAAGGATAACAAGGTCTCAAAAAAAAATTTCTACTAATATTTTTCTATTAAATTAATTATAAAATTATGTTTAAGAAAAAAAGGTCTCAATATTTTTTTTAGTACTAATTAATATACCCCTATTAAACTAATTACAAAATTGTGTTTAAGATAAAAAAAGCCTAAAAAAAAATATTTTATTACTAATACAATTCTATTAAATTAATTATAAGTTTATGTTTGAAAATAAAATTTAATTAAATTATTATTAGTGTATGTTAATTTTTATTGGTAGTAAAATTGATAATTAATGAGTTAAAATATCTTTTTAGTAAATTATAATTTTGTTTACAAAAAAGAGAATGATTAGCTATATTTATTTTCTTATAATCAATTTGAATTCTATTTTCTTTTTTTATCTCTCTATAACTTCTCTTACCTCTCCTTACTTTATTTTCTTATAATAATAATTTTTCTAGAGTTTTGGCATATTACATCTCTTAAATCTTTTGAATCTCATGTTGCTCATATGTACCAGTTTTTTTCATCTTCATTTCTCATTTCTGGTTAGTATGTTTTTTCTTTCTATTTGTATTATTATTATTTTTATTCTATTTTGGATTTGTATTAGAATTAGAAATGTGTTTCTTTTGCCTAGTTTTGTTGTTCAATACTTATAGATTTACGGGTTTCGAGAGTTTTTTTTGTTGCATGTATATTGAGGAGAAACTGAATTTTTTTACAAAATTATTAGTTAGATTATGGTTTAGTATTTTGGTGAATAATAGATTAATTTGAGCGTAATTCAAAGTTGAGTTTTCTATAAAAAGATAATTCAAGTTTGGAAAAAAAAAGATTTACTATCGAGTTTAGAAGAACAATATTTTTTTTAATTCTTTTTATTAATGATTAATCTTAAAATATTCAACTTTGAAAGTTTGTGAAAACGTTGAGACTTAAGAATGAAAAAGAGACTTGAGACATCAAGATATTGCAAGTCTACTATCGAGTTTATTTTCTTAACAACCAGAATCAAGTTTTATTGTTTTAATTCATTTGTTTTATATATTTATCTTTAGTAATGTTTTATATATTATAATTTTTTATTTCATATAAAAATATATAGATATTTAAACTAGAAAATTTGAATTAGACTATTCAAAAGAAAAGAAGAGTTGAGACTAAAGGAGCTATGAACAAAAAGAGCAAATGTCTTGTGTATTATGATGCGTAGATATTTCATTTTTGAAAGATAAATACTTAAACCTTGAAAAATCTTTAAAACATGAAAATTTGTTGGATATTGATGGATTTAATTTAATTACAAAATTAAATATTTGAAGAGAAATTATATATTTGGAATGATAAACCAATTAACATTTTTAAATATATAAAAAGAATAAATTTTTTTCCAAATGCATATATAATTTATAAAATAATGTTAACAATTCTTTTGTCAGTTGTTTCAGTCTAAAGGAGTATTTCAAATATAAAGATAATAAAAACTTATTTAAGATCAACAATGTCTCAATAAAAATTAAACGAATTAGTCGTATTATCCATTGAGAAATAAATATTAAATAAAATTAATTATCACAATTTAATAAATAATTTTGCATAAAAAAATAAAAAAATAAAGGTCTCATTTTTTAAACTTATTTTAGGCCTCTCAAACCGTTGAGACATCCATGTATATTAGTCATCTTACAAATTTTCACCCTATGTGAGAGTTTATGCCCTTACCCAAACCCATCAACTCTAACTCAATAACCCCTAAATCGTAAACCCTAATCCTCTCACTCATTCTTAATTGATGTGGGACTTCGTACCAATGTTGAATCCCTAAAATCACCACATTCACTTTATGAGTTTCTCTACTTAGATACTAGTCACTTTACTTTTTTTTTAGCCAATGTGAGACTTTAGACTCACAACGACAAAGTTTCTTGGGAGTAGAGGGTGTTTATGTCCCCCAAAAATTTTATTTTTTTTATATTATATATATGGGTATTTTTGTTTTTTGTTTTAAAATATATGTAATATATATTAAAAATCGATAGAAGTTAAATTAAATATTTTTTTTATATATTTTATACAAAATATATAAAAAATATTCTATACAAAATATTTTAAAAAAATAATAGTTGCTTATAATAAGATTTATAAGTAATTCTTACGAAAATTTTCAAAACAAAAATTTGGAGAAAGTATATGATCTTTTAGTAGTATAACCTAACCTGAATTTTGACCCATGAATTAATCTAATTATTAATTTGTGAAACTTTTATTATCATTTTTAGGATGTAGACTTTTTTTACCAAATAGCTATTTTTGTCCTCCATTCATACGGGTGAGGATCCAACCCTCAAATTGACAATACAAGGGAAGAAACTGAGGTACTGCCATTGTGTCCAAAAATTCCTCCACTTCAACTATTTTGGATGCGTATTGTGTGCAAAATCTCAAACTTGCAAATGAGAAGACACTCATAGTACATGATCATGATCGTACTTGATGGTACTCGATGTTTATCTCATGCTCAATAGGCTATTCCTAATATGAAAACTCGTTTGGATCTAGAATTCACATTTTTGTTTTTTTTGTTCAACTGAGTTGGAAACTCAAGAAATTTGAGACCTTTAGAGTGGTGAGTATAGTAAACAATGACATGACATATAGCTACAAGGAATTAGTAGGGTTGTTTTCAAAAACGTTTTTCCTGTTAAATTTAATAAATTACTTTAAACAATTTGATATAATTAGAATTAATTAAAATAATTGCTAACTGTTTTAAAATGAAGTTAAATGTTTGTAAATAAAATTTTATTTGTACAAATTTTTAAAAAAATTAAGTAAATAATTGAAAGTTCACAGGCTTGATTATATCATTTTATGTAATATTTTTTATAAATTTATAAAATTAAGTAATTAAATAACGCACTTTTATTAATCAATATTTAAAATATTGATTAAAATAACACTTTCAATATTATAGTAAAATGTATTAATTATCATTAATATCATTTATAATTATAGTGTTGTTAAATAATTAAAATAACTAATTATATTACCTTTTTAGACAAAATTCACTTTAAAATTTAAAAAAATTCTTATTTAAAAAATATATGACCTAATAACCTTGAATTCCTTAAGTTAGAAATGAAAAGTAGTAAAACAAAAATGAGTTACATAGTTTTTGTCTTAACTTTCTGTTTGGTTGACGAGTATAATTTTATTTAAAAAAACACTAAGTATACATAATGTCATTCAAACTAAATTTAATATTTTGCACTTCCATAAAAATGTCATTTTAATTCAATATTTGATTTAAATATTAACTAATAAAACCAGAGTAATTAATTACTTAATGTAATATATTTGTTAAGAAAAGTATATAAATTAAATAATGCTTACTAATTTTACTTAATAAAAAATTATTAATTAAAAATAAATAGTTGCTCACTGTGGAATCGGAGTGGTCACGGGTCGCGGCATGTTTATTTAAGAAAAGAAAAGAAAAACGGATAAAGAGAGTGGAGAGGCAACGCAAGGTATATATCAATCGCACCCACTGAATCTTAATCTTCACCAATCCCGCTCGCAGTTTAAGGCCTTGATCTTAATCTTAATCATCTTCTTAATCTAAAACTCTATATCTCTCTCCTTAATTATAATTATTTGTCCCAAAACTATTACTAAAATGAAAATAAATTCTAAAAAGAAGAAAAATGCCAAACGGAATTTGGAGCCGTCACACACCGCAAGTCAAGTCGGCAACAGCGCGCGTTGGCCTTCCTCTCCAACCCTCACCCCTCTAAAAATTGAAAACACATTGAAAAATTAGAATAATATGTATTTGCCCACATATTTATAAATTATAATCTATAATAATAAAAACAAGTGGCATGGACAATGCAAATGGCATGATAGATTATATGAATTGATTGATTAATAAATAAATTTGAAATTTAAAAAAGAGAAAAATAATTGGGTGTTTCCGATAGTAGTTGTAGCGGTCAAGCCGAGCCGATCCGATGACGCGAGCCACTCACACACTGGGGGTTCCCCCAACAACACGCGCCCCTCCCCGGCGACCGTACCGTATTATCCCCCACCCTTCCCACTCTTTCGCCTTGCCGTTTCGCTTTCTCTCTCTTCTTTCTCTTTCCGCATTCCCTCTCTCTTTCTCTCTCTTCTTCCCCGAACCCTAATTTCCGTTTTCCGATGCCCGACTTCAACGACTCCATCGCGCCGCCGTCGCGCCCCGTCCCCGTTCGCGAGGACTGCTGGTCCGAGGAGGCGTCTTCGACTCTTGTTGACGCCTGGGGCCGACGCTACCTCGAGCTCAACCGCGGCAACCTCCGCCAGAAGGATTGGCAGGATGTCGCGGATGCTGTCAACGCGCTCCACGGTCACACCAAGAAGACGCACCGCACAGACGTCCAGTGCAAGAACCGCATCGATACCATAAAGAAGAAGTACAAGATCGAGAAGGCTAGGGTTTCGTCCTCCAACGGTACTCTCTCTTCCTCCTGGCCTTTCTACGAACGATTGGATGCTCTGATTGGCCCTAATTTCAACGCCAAGAAGCCTCCTTCCTCCTCGCCGTCTCCTTCGCCACCTGTGGCTCTTCCGTTGCTTCCGCATCGGAAGAACCCTTCCTCCTCGCCTGCGATTGCGGTGACACCCACGGCCGTCGCTCTGCCTCAGAAGCGCTCCGCCGCTGCGGCGGCGATGGATGAGGGTTATTTCAGAAGGAATTACTCCGCTGTTGCAGCGGCTGCGGCGGCTGCGGAGGCTGACGAGGACGAGGAGGAAGAGGAAGAAGAGGAGGCGGACGATGTGGAGGAGGAGGAGGACGAAGATGAAGGAAGGGGGAGCGAGGTGGAGGAAGGGGAGAAGGAGAGGGAAGGGATGAGGAGGTTGGCGAAGGCGATAGAGAGGTTTGGGGAAGTGTATGAGAGAGTGGAGGGTCAGAAGCTGAGGCAGATGGTGGATTTGGAGAAACAGAGGATGCAGTTTGCTAAAGATCTTGAAGTCCAGAGGATGCAGATGTTTATGGACACACAGGTTCAGCTCGAGAGAATTAAGCGCGGGAAACGATCTGGCTCTAACGGTGAGATACAATTTCTTTCTACCTTTTTCTCCTTTTGGCTTGATTTGATCCGCGTTGTACTTTTTAGTGTTCGGTTTTTCAACGAACGAATTATGTTTTGAACTTGAGGGTTGTGGGTCGCCAGGGGATTCTTCAGTGAATTACATTTTTTTTGGGAAAAGAAAAATAGGTTTTGTATGTTGGTTTTAGACTCTAGGGGTTCACTGAATGCTCTGAATTGGTTGTTTCTTGTAGTTCTGCAATTAAATATACCAGCAAGTGGTGCACTTTAGTACTTCGTTTTGGCAGGTTATCATAGTTTATGGTGAGATATTTTTTTTTATGAACTGTTTTTCTATAGGCATTGAGTTGAGGTAGTCCTCATGACTATACATTTTTATCTGAGTTCTGATGTTGGTTTAGTATTATAATCACTTTTTTAAGCTTATGGTGACATTGACATTAATGTGGGTGGTCTATTAAAGCTTTTGACTAAAGGGTCCAACGTTATTCTTTTTTGTATGCTTCTCTTAATCTGTAAGTTTGCTTGAAGTTTTTATAAACTCAAGGATTCATTAGTGTTTGGTGGACTAAAATGGTGTTCAAACCTTACAAATCACATGTATTACTCATTAACTTCTGCATAAAGATGTGTTTAGGTCTGCATACTTTTTTTATCTTTCTTTGTGATAGTAGTGTGTTGAAGATTCTCACATTCAAAGCTTTGTTTCTTAGTTCTGCATTCAGTGGCTGTTGTTAATGTTATATTTCCCTTTCCTTTTGTATCTGATTGAAATAGAGCCAATCATGGTAAATTTATGCTGTGTTTCTGCTTTTATAAATGCAGTGCTGAACCATGTGTGGTACATGTGTGCTATATTTCAACTTTCATAAATGTGATGAGGTTTTGGGTAGTTGTGTACTAATATGTAAGGTAAATCGGGGGAAACATGTTGATGATTGAACTCCTGGATATTTTCTGGCACACTGATGTTGATTTAGGGGATAGGAAACCGCTACCATGCAGTAGCTTTAGTAGATGGATATTAGGAATATGATGGCAGTTGTATGTCAACTAAAAATAACACAATTGGTAAAACATGATTTCTCGGCCAAATTGAGAAATATTGTCTATGCCATACCTTCAATACCAAGAAAGGCTTTATGAATGTTATTTACCAATCTTGTTTAGTATAACTATAAAAATGGATTCCAATTTTGTCTTCATTTTTACAAAACGACTTTAATGAGTTAACTTTATAAATTTAAGGTCCCTTGTGGATTCTTGAATCTGTTGTAATGGTTATTTGAACTCGTGGTTTTGCAAAGTTGAGGCACAAATGTCATAATGAATTTAACTTTCTCCTGTATATTCTTTAGATACTTACTGAGTAGTAATTATCTGTTATTATTGACAATGAACACTGAACTTGTACAAATTGCCCTCTGATTTGCCTGGTCATCTATTGACAATGGGTTAAGAATGTGTCTAAACTAGTATAGGTACCAGTTTGAATTTGAAAATGGAAAAGTGACCTAACGTGTTGGTCAGTGAACGCCTCACTTCGTTCAATCTTGAAGCAGGCACAACCCTTTTTCTGTTTCCAAATTTAGCTTAATTTATTTTGTTTTGATTTTTTTTTCTATATCTTTGTCACCTACTACATATTTTTTTTTCTAGCTTAATAGCATAATTTTGTATTTGGGTACGATCTTACAAAACTGAGGAACTTGATATGAACTCTGAGTATTTCTCTTGTGCCCACCACAAACCTATCTCAGTCCAGTTCCTTTCCAACTCAGTTAGGAGTTACGATTGATGTCACACAGCTCCCAAACTGTCCATGTGGTTTGAATTCTCAAAGGAAAACCTTCAGTGTTTTCTCTAGTTATTTGTACTTGTCATCTGTTCTCAACATAGGTAGGTAATGGTGGAGTCTGGCAGGAAGCTGCATCTATTATCTGTTCTGTTCAAATCTTCAAGAAAGGTGCAACTACAAGCACTGTAACATGTCCCAGGTTTTCTGTCCGTGTGAAGTGAGCCGGATTTTGGAAAGAATGGTTTTGAGAGGTTCAGGAGGTTGATTTACCAAATGTCCTTTAATTAAAACTAATCCCATTGACTCAATTCGATAGTTACTAGTATGGTTCAAGTTGATAGCTTTCATTTAAATATGGATCGATGATGAGTTAATGACTCCAGTTGCTACATGATCCCTATTGGTACTGACGTGAAAAGCAAGGCTGGGATCAAGGTATCCAATCTGTAGCTTGGTTGTTTTGTTTCTTATTTCTGCATGGTGCAGCTCTTTTCGTTGTCCTCTGATTATTGCTTGCTAATCAGCATACTAGAAAAGTTAGGAGACTATTTTAGAGAAGTTTCTAATATCAATGAATTAAAATTCAGCTAGATTCCATTTGCCCTGTACTGAAGTAATGATGACCTAGATCTTTAGTATGGTCCTATGCTGAGAACATTAAGCGTGTAGATGAACGTTTGAGGCTAGCTGTGGCTTGCTGGTGGCTTTGAACCCCCTCAGTTGGATTGGCTTCTGGTCAATTGTTTTTCCCCAATTTTATCCTTTTTACCACTCCAGTTTTCTTATATTAAATATATAGTTTGGACATATCTTCCTTTCAAACAATGAATAGGTACGACACATTATTTGCTTGAAGAAAGGAGGAGAACGGTGAGTTAATGGTTTGGAAGGTATGGGGTTTTGTGCAAGTTTGATTTTCTTATAGGAGAAAAAGAAGAGAACTGGAAACGAGTAATACTTTTCCCTTGATGTTGTTTTCAGTCGTAATATTCATAAAAATCAAGACGGTGAAGAAAATGGTAAAGATTCCTTTGATTATCGAGGTTGTCGTATTTTTCTACCCTGTTTCTTATTGTATGTGTTAGGATTATAACTTATATCACTTATACGACGATGTAAGGACTTTTTTTTTTTTGCTTGAGAAATGGTGATTTTACTATCTTTTCAAATTTACTTGATTCGTTTTCAGCCCTGTGCTACTAAATGTCAACTATCTAGGAGTTATGGGTTTAAGAAAAATGCCAATAAGATGTTCTGTTTCTAATGTCTGCATAATTTGTAGTAATGCGATTTCAACAAATAAGGAGTTACAGATGATCTTTGGGGTTTTAGTTACTTTTTCTCTAAGAGTAGCAATGACTCCATGATTTCGGTGGGATGAGTACCAGTGTGTTTCTTATTTTGATTTCTAAGCATGTAAATGGAAAAGCAAGAACTAGTTGCATATTCGTAAAATGTGCGTTAGGTTCCTTTCCAACAGTAGAAAACCATACCTTGTAACTTTCCTTCACATCATATTTATATTGCTAAGCTCAGCAAGACAACTGCTTCAGATTACTAACCAATCCAAGTTTGTTTGGTTTTAGTCATTCAGGAATAAGTGTCATTTCATAGATATCTTTAAGTACAAAAATCTTGAATTCTTATCGAATCTCATTTTATGCACTTTGCTTATCACCCGTGGATAAATATTACCACTCAAAAGGCATTTATGTTTTTTTACTTTCAATTGATTGCATGCATATATACTATCGAGGTGGTCTAGATAAGGTGTCACTTTAGAATTTTATTTTTTTTTTTGCTGTTTGAATACAATTATGTAAATGTGTCTTTTGACTGAAACATACAGGCGTTATTTTGTGGTTGTTGGAATCTTGGTGATCTACGATCTGATCTATCTAACTAGTGAAAAAATACTTCATTCTAAACCTTTGGTATTTAAAGAAGTATTAATAATTTCAGATTGAACATATCTTAATATACACTTCTCACGGCTCTGCTGAACTATTTTGACAGAATTGTTCATTGCTGCAGATATGTATAGCTAGCCTGGTGAAGTGGGCGATGGTTAGATGATGGTGCTCGAAAAGCTGTCTTGGTTTGGGTCTAGTCGTGGGAAAAGTACATATCTTCAGCTGATATACTGTCATGAGGGAATATCTCCTATAGAAATTTATCTTGGAGTAATTTTGGATTCTTTTAGCTAGCCTTTTATTTGTTGTTATTAGTCCTTATAAATTAAATCAGCGACTGTGCTAGGCCTAATTTGGCTCCGATATAGAATTTGCTCCAATGTATAACACTCTTATGCCAAATGCCCTCCCTTTTCCCTTTTCACTACCCGGTTTGTTTTTTCAAAGCCCTGAGATAAGTTAGACAGTGTATTGCGTTTTTTGATTAACAAAACAACATAGGGTCCATTGTCGTCCAGTTTTTCACATTTAAAACATCTAGGTATTTATAAGTGAAAATAAGCAAGGAGTATAATAAATTTCTTGCATATTTATTTTAAACATAGCTAATATCAGCAAAAACAAACTCAGTCCGTGAAAAAAATGTGTGTACTTTGTTCGAAGTCTACTAAATATTTCTCTTTTGTTTTGCTCATGTTTGATACAAGTCCTTATTAAAAAAACTTACTCCGACATGGGCAATCTTTATTTGTTGTTGAATAACCATTGGTCACCTTAGTCCAAGACAAAATTGGTGTTTCTCAAAGTTCATCTACTATTCCACTTGTTCTAGGCCTACATGGGTGGTTTGGATTTTGGAAAAGCTCGTTCGTCACATGGATTTTTGTATATGCCACCCCACTTCGTTACAAAAAACTCGAGAGTAGTGTTAATGAAAAACAAAGATGAAACTAGGTAGTTTAGTCACAATATCGTTACAAAAAACTCGAGTTGGGAATGGTAGATAATGAAACGAAAATTATGTTTAGTCACTAATTATGTTTTAGTAGTTTACATATTTTAAAAACTAAATAGTTTTCAAAAGCTTAAGAATTAAATAATTATGCAAACAAGCCATAAACACCTTGGTGCATGCTTACATTTCCGATCCCGTGTACTCATAAGTACGACATCTCCATACATGCATATATACTATGCAAGGACTTTTTGTTCTTTTGCGTGTATATTACCATAAAGGATTATAATTCTTTTTAATCCTTTTGGAAGATATGCAAGTTAAAAGGGTAGAAAATTCTTTAATTAGAATGTTTAATTTAATTTTTTTTTTTTTTTTGGTTTTAATCTTCTTATTTATAATTAGTTAAATTTCTTAGGATGAGTTGTGTTTCTTCATTGAAGGTGATGATTAATCATCCTAAAGTTTTTCTTTATTTATTAACTGATTGATCATTCTAACTAGAACACGGATTGATTTTTCTACCGCACATATAAAGATTTACGTAAGTTAAAAGTTGAAGCTGTGTAAAAGTTAAATAAGGAAAATCATACTTTTAATTTAAGAATTTTAAATCTTTTTGAAATTTCGGCTTATGTCATCACGTACACCTGATAAATGGATCTTTTCTATTAGTGTGTAGATAACTATCACGACTTTAATTACATAATTTTGTGTTTTTTAACATATAGATACAAATCTCCACAATGTAACTAAAACTCAATTGAAAATAAACTTGATTTAAGAGAAATTTGAAACTCAATAAACCCTGTTATCACTTAATCATCTTATAAGATTCGAAAGGGAATTAAGTGACTTTAACACATATGCACGAGGAACCGTTCAATACACTTTGTTTGTAAGCAAATTGAACAGGGGGGGGGAGGAACGGTAGAAAAATTCAATGCCTATAACTTTCCTTAATCTTGTAAGGAGTAAATTTGATGCCCCTCAAAACATTTTCAAAAAACCAAAATGAAACCCATTATAATTCTTACTTTTGACAGCTTTAAAGTTATCAGCAGAAAAACTGCTGCTTCAGAATTATATAAGTTATGAGATTGTGATGAAGATTTTAATCATTGTATATTTTGACCGAATGTGTTGACGTGATGACCTTTGAGATGTGTTATGGATGTGTGAGAAAGGATATATAAGATGAGTATGAAATAGTAAACATCTGTAAATCTATCCATTCGATCCTCAACGTTTCTATTTTGGGGAAGAGGTCTAATATGTGATAACAACTTACAAGATACAACATATATGTATATATATATTTATATATTTAAGACCTACTCAGACCAAACTTGCTCCAAAAGGATTATTATGTTCAGAACTACGTAGTAATTAAGTAATGGGATTTCAATATTTTCTTGTCATAATTTTAGTCGAAGCAGCAGAATGATGATACTCTTAGGACATGCTCTTTCCCTTTCGCATATTAAATCCCCAATTCGAGTAAGTCTTCGTCAGGCCCCTGCATGCAAGACTGGTTAGCACATTCACTTGTTACAATAGTTGTATCAGTAAGAAAACCACTATTGAAATTTGGTTGCAATACACAGAAGCATTTTCGAATAAACATGAGAAATTGCAGATAAACTTATGAGATAATGGGTTTATTGAACTGACAAAGCCTAGGGTACGTACTACAAGAGATTCTGTATAAAGATAAGGTGGAAACACATTTGGATGAAATGCAGTAAGAATATAAACATGACAATGCTACTCTTTATAAAACAAAAGTAAAATACGTTTAGGTGAAATCAGACATTATGGTGCATATTCTTCAACTTGGTTGCTACCAAAAGAAGTTTCATCATGCAGTTTGTTTTCAGAATACTTTTGACTCTAATTTCTCATACTTTTACATTTTAACTTATCCCTTCTACATTTGTATGTATAGTTACAACCTCCTATTCATTCATTTTGCAACACTTAACTCTCTCATCCTGATTTTTATTTAATTTAGCTACATTTTTAAACCAACTAATCACAATTCTAACCGAGTCTGTAATTTTCTTATAATCCAAAATTTACACGACTTTAATTAGTTACTAACAGTTTGGTTTTGTCATTCAACCAAAAATAAATAAACTGCTAATTAATGATTGCATCACATTCATAAATAGTTTACATGTGTTGGAAATTTATTTATGTATATTATCACTACATAATGTATTGTAGTATAATACAATTTAGGCCAAATTCGATTGTCTTATAAATTTCTCTAAAAATATAATAACGAATCCGGTCTCTAGTTTTTAAAGATTAAACAGTTACAGGCATCTGTTAACATGTAATCTTCTAATAATAAAAATAAATACTCTATATTAGCACTGACAATTGCTTATTAATAAGATATATTTAAAATTAAATTAAATAAAAATAATTGTACATGATATATATATATATATATATATATATATATATATTAACCTTTTTCATTAATAATTAAATGATAAACCAACCATACACTAAGATTGTTTATATTTAAAAATAGATTAAAGCCCTGCAATTTATTACAAGCATATAATAGTAATAATTTAACTAACAGTTAACATGTATATTAATAAGGGCTAACCAAGATCACAAACGGTTAATAAATAGAATTTATTTTTAGAATATGTTCAGTGCCAACAAATGTATCTACTTAGAATATCTCACACATACTGTTAATTCAAGGCATTAATTATAACAACAAACAAATAGTGATAATATAATTTCAAAACACAGGATATTAACTTGATATTTATAGGAATTTATTCTAAAAGGAAAAAAATTGGTAATGTTCTTGGCAGACCCATGTTGATAACTAAAGTTTTAACATTTCAAAGTGAAAAAAAAAAAAACTATGGAAGGGGAAACCTTTAGAAATAATTAAAATACTATTCATATACACAATGACAATTTAGTGTTTTTTATTTTAATTTTTTATAGTAACAAATAATAAAAACCAATATTTTATTTCAATTTTGTAAGTTTTCAAATATTTGTATTGGCATAGTAAAAAACCCATTTTTTTGTTATTTTGACTATTTCTTCTGTCCAAATTTTAAGACAAAAAGGAAGAAAAAACAATGTGATAGCTTTGCAATTATATATATATATATATATATATATATATATATATATATATTTTATATAAATAAATTTTTTTTTTATATATATTTTATTTATTATAAATTTTTTTCATTTAT
>Ga0214542_1010287_pt1 | contig 13755 bp, 7 predicted proteins | sample CNSS1metaG_FD_160096 | JGI IMG/M metagenome (GOLD analysis project Ga0214542, IMG submission 160096) | Root nodule microbial communities from cowpea collected in UCLA plant growth center, Los Angeles, California, USA - CNSS1 | ecosystem: Host-associated > Plants > Roots > Nodule | place: USA...
TTTTTTTTTAAAAAAATTTCTTTTTTTTTTTATATTTTTTTTTTTATATATATATATATATATATATATATATATATATATATATATATATATATATATATATATATATATATATAGGGTCTAATCACGGGTTTTGGATTAACTTTGAAACGCTATTATTAGGTTAGGTGGTGTGTCTCTGGTCTACAATATTTATTTACTCATACATTGATACATAAAATTAGTCAAGTGTGTCGTGTTTCACGCGTTTTAATTGGTTTTTTATTAACAGTTAAAGTTTGATGATTTGTCAATAATTTTATTTAAACTAAATATAAAATATAAGATATATTTTAAGAAAAAAAGGTTTAGCAAATGTATTGTATAATTGATTTTTGTTGATCTTTAAATAAATATTTCATCTATGATTAATACAAACTATATTATAATCTAAAATTAATATTAAATTCATTTCTGGTATATATATAAACGTTATAAAAGTAAAATTTTGAGACTAAAATAAAGAATTAAGTATATTTTTAAATTTTGAATTTATATGTGTAATTAAAATTTATTTATTTCTTCAATTCTCAGGTATTAGATTTTCAAATTTAAAAAGTAAATAAATATAATTTTAGATATTAATTTTTATTTTTTTAAACGATATTTTGGACTGGTATTTAAATTTAAATGTATTAAAATGATATAAATAAATCAAACGTTATTTAATCATTTGTTTTTGAAAAAGTTTAATAAAATTATATTAGAATTATTATATTATCTATCTTTCAAAATTTAAAAGTTAAAATATATTTAAATTTAGAAAAAACATAAAATTTAATTTATATTCAAGACGTTAAAAATATATTGACAAAAAAAATGGTTAAATATATTTTTAATTTTTTAATTTGTAGTAAAAATTAAAATTACTAAAATTTTAGTTCAATTTAATTTTTAATTTTGGAATGTATAAATTTAATTTTTTAATTAAATTTTATTAAATTTATTTAATGTTTTAAATTTATTATGTGATATTATTCAAATTGCTTACACGATTTAAGTTTTAATATTGATTAAGAAAATACCACACTTAAAATAATAATAAAAAATTGATTAAAAAATTAAATTCATATAATTTTAAAATTAAAATCAAATTTAAAAAAAAAATTAATTTTAAAGTTTTACTTAAAATTGAAAAAGTAAAAAATATTGAGAAGCAAATGGGAAGAGATAATGAAGATAAAGATTAAGATTGAAAATGAAGATAAAGAAGAGTTTGAGGATGTTGGAGGATGAGAAGAAGAAATTGGGAATGAGTAAGAAGGAAATCTTGGAAGCAGGGAAGGATACGATATGATTATGATTATGAGATTATATAGAATAGGTATGTAGAGGGTTTGCTTCATCATCTGGTACAAATGCTATCCCTCTACCTATCTCTACGTCTACTCTGCACCCTATCCCTTCCTCTTTATTTTCTCTTTTTCCTTTTCCTTCCATATTTGCTTATCATTTCCTCTGTCCTTTGGAGCCGCCTTCATTCATTCACCTGCCTCCCCATCATAAATGCCTCATGCGATCACACCCTTCATTAAAAATATTTTTTAAAATTTTAAAATTAATGATTATTGATATATTTTAAAAATACAACAGAAAATTAAAAAAGAATAATGAAATGATTTGACGAAAGGTGAGTGCAGAGGAGATGGTGGCTTGGCTTGGCTTGGGTGCCTATTGAATTCTGTCACACCTGCTGCTCTGCTGCTGCTGCCGCTGATTGATGGCAGGTATGCTGTGGTACGATCGTCACAAAATCACTTCCCTTACTTTGTCCTCATCCTAAAACATAACCCCTCTTTGTCTGCACCTCTCAATCTTCTGCACAACCCAACCCTATTATCTGCTTTCTAATTATCCTCTCTTGTCCCCTCCAAATACCACACCTTCACATTTTTCATTCAAAATATTTAACCATTTTACAATTATTTCTTTCATCAAAATAACTATCATATTCAACCCATCCCACTTTATTTACACCACATCAACACAAACATGTCCCTCACTTAAATCTGCAATTTTTTTCTTTTTTGCCTGCCCGCAAATCTCTTCTCCACTCCATATCTTGCACGATTCTTAATTTACTTTTCTACGTTTAGTTATTAAAATCTTAAAAAGTATAATTCTTTTTTCTACAAGAAATATATAAAAGTTTAATTATGTTTTATATCTATATTATACTATATATTATACGATGATTTTAATTTGATTTAAATACATCATTGATATCAATTTTTTAAATTTATTTATTTTGGTTCTATTTTTTTTAATTTTAAAAAAAATTCTAATTTTGTAAATTGAGGTCAATTTTATCACTTTTATAGACACAATGTAAGTTAGTAACGGAAGATGAACCTTAACTGTTATGTGTCACGTGACATTATTAGTGTCAGATGTCAATCCAATGTCATTGTCATGTGTCTAGTATCATGTATTAATGTCTCGTGACTTATATTCAATTCACCAATTTTTGTTATTGTTGTTCAGTTTGGTCTCAATTTTCGTTATTTTTATTCAATTTAGTTTCAGATTTCGTTATTTTTGTTCAATTCAATCCAAATTTTGTCCCTCTCCAAACCTAACTATACTTTTGAAAGAAAAATATTATATTTATGTTTTATTTTTAATACATATAGAAAATATGGTTAAAGTTAGTTTAAAATTAGAAGAAAAATTATTTATTGTTTTTAAAATTAGAAGAAAAATTCTTCATTATTTTTTAAATGATAAGAAAAATTCTTAATTATTTTTAAAATTAGAGGGAAAGTTCTTCTATATTTTTAAAATTAGAAGGAAATTTCTTCACTATTTTTAACATTAGAAGGAAAATTCTTCATTGTTTTTTAAACCATAAGGAAAATTCTTAATTATTTTTAAAATTAGAAGGAAAGTTCTTCACTATTTTTAAAATTAGAAGGACAATTCTTCATTATTTTTTAAATTGAAAGGAAAATTCTTCATTATTTTTAAAATTAGTAGTTTTTTCAATTCAAAAAACGTAAATGATGAGAAGGTCCATTTTGTTTCCTATATATTGAAAAATTTCAATATTGGAATCCATAATTCACATTATAAGACTTATCTAGTCTTATGAATTGCTAAAATGTTTGAATTTTAGTTTTATAATAAATTCTGGATTTTTTTAAGACATTATTCAAATTAAAAATCTCATCGAAAAATTACAATAACTTGCTGAACAAAGCTAAAAGAAAAAATACTACAGGTATTACTCGCATAATATCCACAATTGGATTCAAGAAAGCGTTGACTTAAGGTATTTCAAAACCAACTTTAGACCTATTTTTTACATGTAACAAACATCAAACACAAATCTTATAATTTCTTTCCAAGAATATAATTACGGTTAGTTTAAAAATAATGAAAAAATATTTAATGTAAATTTAAATTTTAATAAAAATAAAAAATTTTAGTATAACATTTATATAAAGATTAAATTTGGTCAATTTGAAGATGGACAAAATTGGGACTGAATTGAACAAAAATAACGAAAATTGAGACTAAATTGAGCAAAATTAACAAAAAATAGGACTGAATTGAATGTAAGTCACGAGACACTAACACATGGCAATGATACTAACTTGACACGTGGTAGTGACACTGGCTTGACACTGGCTTAACACGTAGCACTAACACTACCATGCGTCACAATGCTGACTTGACACGTGGACAACTTTTTTAAAATTAAAAAGTTAAAATAACCATGAAGTGACATGTGGCAGTTACGGTTCACCTTCGGTTAACAATTTAAATGGCGTCTAAAAAAAGGACTAAATTGACCACAATTTACAAAAATTAGGACCTTTTTGAACATTTCAAAAAAAATGAGGAACGAAGTGAACAAAGTTTAAAAAAATTGGGTCCAATGATGTATTTAAACCTTTTACTTTTAGTTCTTATTTTAAAGTTTGATATTGTGATGATTTCTACCCTTATAAAATACATGAATTATATCATAATATTGATCGACCTTAACGATTTTTTATCACGTTCATTTCTATTTCGTTTCAATTCACCAAACATAACAAGTATGTTCCTTTCCATTCACAAATTGCGGGTATGAAACCCATCACTCATCAACGACACCAACAAGAATGGAGGCAAAGCAAAAAAGCATGAGTGGTGTCGACCGGGCTTGTGCATAAAACCCTAATGTGGAAGAAAAGGAGTGAGGAAGAAACCCTTTTAATTTTTCTTTTGAAGAGGAATGGGCTAACCTAGTTTTTTTTAACCCTGCACCAAGACCAAGCTTGTTGTGTGCATGACAAGGATGGTGGAGAAGGTGAAGATGGATGTGAAAACGAAGAAAATGGTGGTGAAGGTGCACTCTACGTTTAAAAAAAATTAAATTTTCATTAAAAAATAAAATTTAATATGTTATTACAATACTTTATGCATCTTATATTTTGCATCATTTATTTACCATTCATTCTTCAACTCTACTCTTGAGAGTTCGAATAGAGGAAAAGATCCACCTACAAAGATTATTTGATGCTCAAGTCAATAGGAGAGTAAGGATCTTTTTAGAGAAAATGATTTTGAGTGATTTTTTTCTGAATGAGTATTCCATAAAGGATACTATGTGTATTGATAGGGCCTCTCTAGGCCTTGGACCCGTATGATAAAAAGGTAACATTAATAACATAACAACTTATCTCAAATAAGCACAATAACAATAATGTGATATATTACTTGAAATAAGTATAATAAGGTTATATATTATCTTATATACTAAATATTCTGTTAATATTTAGTGTAAAGGAATATTAGGATGTAATATGTTAATATTTAGTATTAGGACGTGATCAAACTGTTGAGATTATCATGACTACCGTTAATATATGAATATCTTCCCCAATAGGTGAATTTAAGAATATTTTGTGATCCATTGGTCCGTATTGGGCCACTAACCTATAGAGTCGGGTAGGTAAAAAAATAAAATTTAATATATATATATATATATATATATATATATATATATATTACAATACTTTATGCATCTTATATTTTGCATCATTTATTTACCGTTCCTTCTTCATTTCTACTCTTGAGAGTTCAAATAGAGGAGAAGATCCACCTACAAAGATTATTCGACGCTCAAATCAATAAGAGAGATCTTTTTAGAGAGAATGATTTTGAGTGATTGTTTTCCAAATGAGTATTCCATGAAGGATACTATGTGTACTTATAGGGCCTCTATGGACCTTGCACCCATATGATAAAAGGGTAAACATTAATAATATAACAACTTACCTTAGATAAGTATAATAACAATAATGTGATATATTACTTGAAATAAGTATAATAAGGTGATATATTATCTTATATACTAAATATTCTGTTAATATTTAGTATAAGGGAATATTATGATGTAATATGTTAATATTTAGTATTAGGACGTGATCAAACTACCGATATTATCATCATGACTACCATTAATATATGAATATCTTCACCAATAGGTGAATTTGAGAATATTTTGTGATCATGAGGCCGAATAAGTACAATATAAAATTTTATTTTTCACACACAATCATAGGAAAATAAGATAAATATTGTAAAAATAATATGGAATAAAAGCCAACATTTATACATACATATAAACCTTAATTTAAACTTTATATAGATATATATATATATATATATATATATATATATATATATATATATATATATATATATATATATATATATTATACATAGCCATTAATGATGAATATTATTTAGGTATAATATATGATAATTTAATAAGATGAGATTAGAAAAATTCCACACAAAAGAGTAACATGAAATAAGAAAGTAAAAGAATTAAGATGTAATTAGGGAAACCCCACACAATATAATAAAATAAGTAAAAATATACAAAGAAATAGTAGACGTCTCCTCTCCTTACTTTATTAGTTGTAAAAATTGTTCTATTATTCCTCCAATCTCTTTCTCTTTTCTTTTATTCAGTTCTCTGTTCCTACTCATTCTCTTTTCTTTTTCACTTCTTACTAGTATGCTCTCCTCTTTCGTGTAAACTCTGCCCCCTTCTTTCTTTCTTTCTTTTTTTCATCCTTACCTTCTCCCGCTATCTATTCTTCTTTCTTTTTTCTTTTTATCTTGCTTCGACTACGGTATCAGCCCTTTATATAGAGTGCTCATGTGGATAAATATGCCTTTCATTTAATGCACATAATCTTCAAAGATTTTGTCAAAGACTTGTGCAATCACTTTTTTTTTTCCATTCAGTGAATCTTAACCTGCAAAACTTTCTAGTGGCTTATCTCTTCGTACGAAGAGATTAGTATTAGTTATATTAAAATTTTTCATTATAATATATTTCTATATAATTTTCATATATTAATATAGTGCTAAATATGTTTTCTGTCACTTAAATTTTTTGAAAATTAAAATTAGTTTCTTTTCAAAATTTTGTACCAATTTAATAATTTATCTTTAGAAATTGGTAGCTTTAGTCATTTTAACTAATTTTTGTTAAGTTTATTTTACGTTTCAATCATGTTTCACATCTAACATTGTAGCGAAAATGTGTCAAATTGTATAAACAACTCAAATACTATCATGAAACGTATTTAAAATGTCAAATAAACTTAACAAAATTTGGTTAAAAGGATTAAATTCACGCATTTATAAAGATGAGAGACTAAATTGGTCCAAAGTTTCAAAAAGAAACTAATTCAAATTTTTACTATGAATTAAGGGACAAAAATATATTTAGCCCATATATATATATATATATATCCTATTTAATATAATTTTTATTATAGTATAGAATAATAATAATTGAAAATTTATTTATAAATATAATAATTAATATATTTTTGTTATTACGTTATTTTATATTATTATTATTATTATTTTAATGGTTAACATTAAATTCTTAATATATATATATATATATATATTAAGATAAATAGATTATTTTTACGATACTTATATTCTTCTTCTTATTATTTTACTAAACTTTAATTTCTATTGTATTTAGCAACTTTTTAAGGAATATGGTGATGTCTTTCTTAGAGACATCCCTTATGATTTACTTCCTAAAATGGGTATTCAAGCATAATATATATTTCATTCCAAATGCATCCCTTCCTAGTAGCCCAGCTTATAGGAGTAATCTAGAAGAGTAACTTATGAAAAAAGAATGTGTCCAGGAAAATTTAAGTCCCTATGCTATGCCAATATTCTGGTACTTAAGAAAGATGAATTATAGAGGATGAGCAGTGATTGTAGAGTCATCAACAATATCATTATAAGGTACCGTCATCTTATTCCTAGACTTAATAACTTGATGAAATGCATGTATTGTCCCAAAATAGACTTAAAAAGCAGTTATCACCGAATTAAAATGAGAGAGGGAGATGAATGGATGGTTATGCCATTTGGGTTAACCAATGTACCTAACATTTTATGCGGTTAATGAACCATGTGTTAAGAAATTTCATTGGTAAATTTGTGGTTGTATATTTTGATGATATTTTGCTATATAACAAAACACTTTATTCACAAATGGGGCATGTAAAGGGAGTTTTAGAAGTATTGAGACGGGAAAAACTATATGCCAATAAGGAAAAAATGCATTTTTGTACACATGAAGTTATTTTCCTTGGGTTTGTAGTTAGTTCTAAGGAATTTGTAATTTATAGTGATCATGAATCCCTTAAATATCTTAAGAGCCTAGGAAAACTCAATAAAAGACATGTTGGATGGATATAATTTATTGAACAATTTCCTTATGTTGTTAAGCATAAACAAGATAAGGCAAATATTGTGGCTGATGAATTATCTAGGAGGCATGCATTATTATTTATGGCTAAAACTAAAATACTTGGTTTTGAACTATTTAAGGAATTGTATGATGATAATGATGATTTTGGTGAAATCTATAAAAATTGTAAAAAGCGAGCTTTTAAAGATTTTTACAAGCATGATGATCTTCTTTTTAAAGGAACTAAGTTGTATGTGCCAAAAGCTTCAATGAGAGAATTATTTGTAAAAGAAACTCGTGAATGGGGATTAATGAGACATTCTAGGGTTCAAAAGACCTTAGATATATTGCATGATAATTTCTTTTGACCTCACATGAAACATGATATGCACTCTTTTTGTAATAAATGTAGAACTTTTAGGCGTGCTAAATCTAAGCCAATGCATCATAGAATGTTTATGCCTTTACCTCTTCCTAACCCTCCTTAGACCGATATTTCTATGGAGTTTGTTTTGGGTCTTCCAAGATCCAAAGAGGGAAATATTATGTTTTTGTTGTGATTAACTTGTTCTCAATGATGACTGATAACGTTGTCGTTGACGCGATCAAATTAATACTACTAAACTATAACAATTTCAGTATTGCTAAGATAACAATTAAGGAAATAGAAAGGGTAAATTTAACCCTAAGTCGTCTCCCAACGAACACGAAATTGCTTTTTAACAAATTAGTTCTTATAAAATCTATACAAAAGTGTTAGTCAAATAAAATAATAAAAATATAGGAGGATTAAAAGAAATAAAAAAGATAAAAAGGGATAAAAACAATAGTAAAGAAAATAGATTAATTCCATTGCTTTTTCAAAATCGATTCATCATCGGTTATCTAAAGATTGTTGCTCAATTAATTATTATTGTAGATTTACAAATTAATCAATGTAAACTCTCAATTAATTTATTGGTGTTCTCACTTTTAACCAAAGTACAATCTCAAATAAAAGTGAGAAATTTTAGATTATCCACAGTAAATTCAACCAAAGTACAGTCTTAATCAAATTTTACTATGCCTAATCATGTCTATTCTTTTATCTCCTCACCAAATAAAAAGCTTAATTAATCAAAGTAAAGTCTCGATTAATTTTAGTTAAAGTAAATACCTTTAATCAAAGTAAAGTCTCAATTATCGGTAAAAACTCATTCAATCACATGAAAGTTTCTAAATAAAATCAAAGTAAAGTCTCAACTAAATTTAAAAACCCTTGGACTCATATGATCAACATGCATATAGATTTTAAATCATTACTTTTTACGTGATTCAAAGATAAAAGACATAGATGAATTAAAACCTCAACAATAATATAAAGAACAAAGAAATTATTTCATTCTAACCTCAAAATCCATAATGAAATTACAATGGAATCAACCCCAGAAGTTTAGCAATCCATAAAATGCAAAAGTAAAATAAAAATAGAAGAAGAATAGAGAGAGAAAGGAAACGAAATTAGGCCCCTCTAAGGGTTCCTAAACTCCAAAGTCCTGAGCTTCCTTCTCTTATGCTTCCCCTTGGGTCTCTTTGTATAGAACTTGTACTGGGCTTTTCTATTACTAAAATTTCTCAAATATCTTTTAACATAAAGATAAAGATCAATATTATTTATCTTTGTATTGATTATGAATATTTAAAAATATTTGAAGAGATATAGACTATTTGACAAATATAGTTAGTTGATAATATCAATATTTGATATAATTAAATAAATTAATTACTTAAAAATATATGATAAATTTATCACCAACTAACATTTGCATTAAATTTCCAAATTAGACCTTTGCAATCTCTTCAAATTGTCTTCTAAATAATTCAATATCTTCAAGATATATTTGTTGATGTGGAGATCTAAAAAGATTGAAGAAGATCTCGCCATATTTAAATAGATTTGGTAGTTATTATCTTTTGGTATCTTATGATATAATTAAATAAGATAATTATTTAAAAATATCAAATAAAATATCTAAAGATATACTTTCCCAAATTATCTTTTATCATAAATATTTATGAATTATCAAAGTCCTTTTTTTTTCTGGAAAAAGATAGAGAAAACCCCAAGGTTCAATTTTTGTTGCTCGTTCCCCTTCTGCTTGGCTTAGATTTTTGTGAATTTGATAATTTCCTATTCTTGGATTGATCTTTAAGGTGTCATGAAGCTTTAATCAATTTATTTCCACATCTCCATGAGCTTAACTTAGCTGCAACTACAATAACATACCTCAAAATATCAAAAAAACATTTATGCAACTAAAAAGCTATTTTTAACATGTTTTTGTATCTCATTCTCAATAAACCCAATTATAAAAAATCCTAATTAAATCAATCTTTTAAGAACAAAATTCAATAAAAAGTCTAAAATTAAACATTAAATGAGGGCAAAAATACGCACTCATCAATGACCCACTTCATTCCTTACCACAAGAGTGATGATGCCAATCATGTGGCCAATTTATTTTTCGAAGAGGTGATAAGATTGATTACATGGCATTGAAGAGCATTGTATCGAATAGGGATGTCAAATTTGTTAGACATTTTTGGAAGGTCTTGTGGGGTAAGTTAGGTACAAAACTTCTTTTCTCTACAATTTGTCATCCTCAAATAGATGAACAGACAGAAGTGATAAATATAACTCTTTAGATGTTTTGTAAACAAAAATTTGAAAACCTGGGAGGAGAAGTTACCTCATGTGGAGTTTTCTTATAATAAGGTAGGTCATTCTAGCACTCAGCCTTTTGGGGTAATATATGACTTTAATCCTTTAACTCCATTAGATTTGTTACCTTTAACTGATATTGATTCTATGACTAACAAAGATGAACTTGACAAAGCTACTTTTGTTAGGAACTTACATAAAGAGGTAAATACCCAAATAGAAAAGAAGATGGAAAAGTTAGCCACTAAAGTTAATCAAGGGAGGAAGAAAACCAAGTTTAAACCTAGAGATTGGATGTGTGTTCACTTTAGGAAGGATATATTTCTTTTAAGGAAATCTAGACTTTTACCAAGAGGAGATAGACCATTTCAAGTTCTTGAAAGAATTAATGACAATTCTTACGTTATTGATCTACCTCAAGATTATGGGTAAGGTCTAGTTTCAATATTAATGTCTTGTCTCCATTTGATGTTAGTTCGAATTTGAAGACAACTTCGCTTCAAGAAGGATGGAATGATAGAGGACTATCCCTGGATTCCATACAAGAAGAAATTGAAGATGAACCTTTACAATTCAAAGGATCTATGACAAGGGCAAAGAGCAAGATATTGGAAGAACAAATCTATTCAAGGCTCATGATGTAAGACCCGTAGAATTTAATTAATTAATTAAATAATTAATTAATAAATGCGGGTAGTAGAAGCCTTTATGGCATTAATTTCTGATTGGTATGATGTGGAAAAGTACTAGCTCAAATGGTTGATAGTACTTAATTGTGTAAGAGGACTTGGGTTCAAGTCCTATATATGCCATTTATGTGTTATTCAATTATTATTGTTTTAATAATATGAGTGAGCATGTTGAATGATGACATAATGATTGAATTGTATTAGTTAACAAGAAACAAGAATTGGCTTGACGGTTTAGCATTGACTTGGCATTGGAATGGTTGTGGGTTTAAACCTTGGTGAACCCAAATTAAACTTTCTTTTTACCAATATTTCTTTTGGCATGAAGGTGGAAAGGCATAGAAACCCTAGATGGTTAAGGAGCAGCCAAGTAGAGCACAAAAATTAGAGAGTGGTGAGGTTTGAGTGAAGAATTGAGGCTGATTGGAGGGAGAACTAAGAAGACTTTGGGTGAGCAAAGAAGAACCTTGGAATTCTCAAACTTTTAGCAAGGAAACTAGGTTATGGGAGTTTCTCACGTTGAATTTTATGTTTGGGGATTGAATTGCATGATACACTTTGAATTGTATGAATGTATTTAATTTTTGGTTGAATTTTCCTGTTTTTGGAAAATTTCCAGAAACCACCTGGCGGGCTATTCATATCCGCCAGGCGGCACATGCACTTGGTCTATTTTCTGGGTTCCTGAGAAGGAACTGCCTGGCGGCACATTCCCGACCGCTAGGCGACACATAGCGTTTTACCCAATTCTGGGTTATTAGGTTGAAGAGCCTGGCGGTATTGGTTGAACCGCTAGGCGACGCGAGTTGGTTTGATGCATTTTTACGTTTTTTCTAGGTTCTGGGCTATCCTGGAACAGTAGAGAGGGTGTTAAGGTCATTAATCAAGCAAATGGTATTATAAAATTGTGAAACTATGAGATAATTGTAGAGAGTTGATGATTTTGGGTACGTTTACAAATTAGGGTTCGAATAATTGAGAAGTTTTGGATTTTTGGGAGTCAACTGTAGGAAATTGGATTGACTGTGAATGGTTTTGTGATAAATTAATATTATAGCACATCTAATCTTGGTAAGCCTGAGTGAATTGGTCAAAGCGATATTGAAGAAGGTATGAATGTTCATAGGCACAGGGAGAAATTCTAATTTTTCTAGGATTTGGTTGCACCGCCTAGCAGCCGGCTATGTGCCGAAGGTGCAGTCGCAGACATTGGAGAATTGTGTAGTTGTAGGATGCAGGGTGGAGTCGGACTCTGTCCTAGTCTTGGCATAATAGAACAAGGGGTTTTGATTGATATTTTGAACAGATTAGATGGGTGTAGTAACAAAAGAAAGTGGAGGGAGGTATAGATCAAGTTAAGGAATCAGAATTGAGGAAAATTGTTGTCTGATCTAATGTGGTATGAGTTACTATAAGACTTGGATTACATAGAATGAGGTAGAGTGCAAATTCTGGGGTTTAGTCAAGCTATGTGAATGAGGTTCAAAAAATAGGACTTAATCTTTCAAACGGTTCCTACTCATGAGGGAAGTGTTGGTAGGCCTTAGGCAACTATGAATGGGAAATTTAGAGACAAAGCTGTACTTGGTAATGAGTGATCTGTGGCATGTTAAGTATGAGCAAGGTTAACTCCAAAGAAGCCTATTTTTAGCATATTGGGGGTGTCTTACTTAAATGGAAGTAGGAGTTGGGATTGGGAGTTAGTCACTTGAGGAGTGATGCACTAAGAAATTAACGAGAGCTTGGAAGTACGGAATGAAGGATAAAACTAGGTCTGACTAACTTTAAACCAGTACAGTGCAGGTACTGGTATGGCGCCTGGCGGCAGAGTTAAATCCGCCAGGCGACAACTTTGATTCCAGGAGCTCTGTATGATGCGAGGCACCTGACGGTGAAGGATGTTCTGCTAGGCGATAACTGCAGGATCAGTGGTCTATGGAGTGCGTGCGCCTGGCGGTGTGGGCTGTTCCGCTAGGCGGTGGCTGCAGTAATTGATGGTTTAGAGGCGCTTGGTGCCTAGCGGTACACGTCCCCCGCCAAGCGGTCTGGAAGCTGACAGCGCCTGACAGTACGTGTCCCCCGCCAGGCGATTTTGCTGTTGCAACCTTGGGTTGTTGGTTCTGTAGGCATGATCTACAAGGCTTTTGGTGATGCTTCAAATGTGGGACTGTTGGTATTCCTTGAGTTGAGCTCGGAATGTAACATCCAATCAGGATATTACAGGTTTAAATAATAAAATAAAATAAGAAAATAAAAACTCATTAATTATAAATCCATTTCCCAAAAACACGGGAAATTTCAAAACTTTATTTACTTCAATAATAATTCCAAAATCCTTGAATATAAATACTATTACCATTAACAAATAGTCCAGTAATATTAAAAAGACAATGTAAAAACTCTGAGAAAATTGCCAAGACTAGCCTGGCTCCGAGTCTATGCCTCACCAGATCCACCTGCAATACCATCTGCTCACGTATACCGCGTATACGATCATCGCCAAACACAAGCAGATAGGGTGAGCTAATAGAATAAACATATAAATATAAACACACACACACACACACACACACACACACACACACATATATATA
>Ga0214542_1010290_pt1 | contig 13750 bp, 6 predicted proteins | sample CNSS1metaG_FD_160096 | JGI IMG/M metagenome (GOLD analysis project Ga0214542, IMG submission 160096) | Root nodule microbial communities from cowpea collected in UCLA plant growth center, Los Angeles, California, USA - CNSS1 | ecosystem: Host-associated > Plants > Roots > Nodule | place: USA...
TAACTACCTCATCCATAACAAGCATAGAGCAATCCTTCAGAATGCAAACACCCTTCTTTGCAAGATCTAATATTCTTCCTGGAGTTCCAACTAGCAGATGAACTGGTTGATATAAACGCATAATATCATCTTTCAGGCTGGTACCACCTGTTGTAACCATAACTTGAATTTTCAAATGTTTTCCAAGTTCTTTACACACTTGGGATGTTTGCAAAGCCAGCTCTCGAGTTGGGACCAATATTACAACTGCATTACAGTATATGACAAAGGCAATGATCAAGACATGAGTGAAACCTAAAATCAATGCTCATTCAAAAAAATAATAGATATTAAATAACTACAAATAACAAATAAATGAATCATGCATCAACAATGCAGCCAAAGATATACTATTTTCAAACATTCACACCAAAATCTATTTGCGCCTGGACAAGACAACAAAAAAATTGGTAGCCACATGTTAAACAATCAATATATACATACAAGGAGAAATTATAGGATGTGCAAAAGACTAGAGTACCTATACATTCATCAAATATTTCTTATCCAATAAAAAAATTTTGTTTAGAGAAATGTTCAAAACCTGTAGTTAAAATTAAGGGCAATTATTCCAAAAATATATTCTTAAAGAATTAGGGGCTGACTGTTTAAGCTTTGAAAAATATTATCTCTGGCTTTGGAGAATAGCACTAAAACACTCAGTTTTAGATTTTTACAAGTTGATTATAATTTTTTTTAAAAACGTGGCTCCATAAAAAAACACTTAAAAAGGTCAAAGAAATGAGCAATTATTATCTTTCTGGACTATAGACAAAATGCTGAAAGAAGGTGAGGAAATTAAAACAACAATATCAAATCAAGCTTGCTTAAGTGAATACTCGGGAAATAATGTTACTAAACTAGTTGGAGCTTTCGTATCAACAATCATAAATATCAATTAATTCTCTCTCTGCATAAGTTTTAATAAGAAAACACTGCTTAGAGAGCCAACAAGTAGCCAGCTAGCTACAAGAAAGGCGAAAAAAACTGAGAACAATAAACATAATCATTTCAACTATATTTATGAGAATTCTTAAAATGCTTAATGTAAGTAGAGGTCGAACCTTGAATAACATTATTATCCTGATCAATTTTTTCCAATGCAGGAATACAAAATGCAGCAGTTTTGCCAGTTCCATTTTTAGCCCTAGCAAGAATGTCACTACCAGTAAGAGCAATTGGAATGCTTTCTTCTTGGATAGGAGATGGTCTCTCAAAACCCTTCTCGTATATTCCCATAAGCAGCTCACGCTTCAAAAAGTAATCCTCAAATTCATTGCCTTTAGTTGCTGTCACATCCTGAGAAAGACAATGAATAACGCTCAACACTGACAGAAATAATATAATATAAAGCAAATAGTATTTAATCACAAAATAAAAATAACCCATGGACGACATCTAGCCTTTAATTTAACATAAAATTCAATTTCATCAAACAAAAATAAACCTCCTAACAAAAGAAATGATACTGAACTGGTTACAACTTACAAGCAGTAGAGTAGAATCTGAGCACATTTCCTATATATCTCTAGAATTGCAATAAAGTGTGATTACGATAGAGATTCTGAAATTTACTTGTCCAAATTACTGAAAAATGTTAATCTCAAATGCCTAAATAACAGAGTATATTGTACTAAATAAGGCATTCATCAACAAAATAGCAGCTATCACCCATGTAGAGAATCAGCTCAACAAAAACATTCTAATATATTAACTAAAACTATAGCTCACAAATAAATGAAAATAAAATATTATGGAATTAGAAACATTAGAAATAAGGCGTACATTCCCCAAGGATCTCTGAAACAAAACACATGACTAAAGCATGATGCATATCTCATATAATTATAAACTTTAACCACAAGATTCACAGTTCTCAATTATCAGAACCATACCTCTGTCTTGTAGCGTGTATCAGGTGCAGGGATATTTAGTCTTGCCTTCCAATCTTGTGAACTAAAAAATGAAATCAATTGAGGATAAAATTAGAACAATTATTTCCTTAGGCAAGAATCAGTTCAATAGCTTTGCCTACAGGTAATATGTTTGAACTAAACATGTCACTTTCGAACTTTTCACTTTCACATACTCAAAATTGAGCAAACATCTGTAGTTCCATAATACATTTGCAACGCCAAGGAACTAAGCCTCAATAGTGAACAATTACACATTATCAACTCACTTTGAACTTAAACATAAATGCACAACAGAAAGCAATGTAAATATTAATGATCATGTCAGACCAAAGAGTTTATTAAGAAAAGAATCGGAACCTAGAACCTCAGAAAACTGCAAACAGAGATTTAGTTTTACAGCTCAAATTTGAGTTTCAACAACATTTACAATATAAATTACATTATCTTCCAAAATCCATGATTACACAAAAAATCCCGATCCCCTAACATAAAACAGCAGGATCTCCAATCACAAAAGAAAACAAAAGAAGAATTCCAAGAAATGCTGCCCTTTAGCAACCCATATTATCTAAACCAAGTTGTTGGTTGACAGACTGTTTACACCATTACAATAAAAAACAAGGAAAAAAAAGAAAACCGAAATCTCTAAAACTCTCAGAACTACAGAGAGACCACAATAACTACATATCTCCCACGTGAGAAGATACGCTTTCTTCCAATAGTTACAAATCCTCTTAGACTCCACAATAAACAGGGAACCTCTCACCCACACAACTAACTAACCATTGAAAATGTCTCAAGACAAAAAACTTTACCCATCCCAACCCCAAAAAACTCAACAAATACAACATCCTTCATTAATCCCATCACAACACACGTCTGTCCAACTCACAACGTAATTTTCAATTTTTTAAAGCGATTACAGTAGCAACACCAAGAAATTGTAGACAAATGCAGTCGCAATTGCAGTTTCAGTTCGGCCATAAGAGGGATCAAAAACCTTGACATTGCAGCCTAAATGGAAGCGACGAACCATTTTTAAAAACCTTCGTAATTTCAAGAAATCGATCTGACAAAGTCCCAATTTAAATAAACAGACACCGAGACACAAAGAACAAAAACAATAAGGTCAAAAAAGACCTTGAGTCAACGGCTTCAGACTGTACAGTCTTCTCAACCTCCTCCACAACGTTGGTGTCGGTCCCACCACCTAACTGGTTCCTTCTCAACCACTGTTGCTGTTGTTGTTGTTGCTGCTGCTGATGTTGATGGTGTTGATGATGCTGTTGTTGCTGCTGCTGGTGGTGCTGGTGGTTCTGTTGATACTGTTGCGGATGATGGTGCTGCACCATGTGCCTCTGCACATATTGATGTTGCTGATGTGGTCTCGGTTGAAACCCAGGGTTCGAGTTCAACCCTCTTCCTAACCCCATCCCAGGTGGGTACCTCTCTCTATCTCTATTGTTCATCTTCCGATCTAAAAACCAAAAATTTCTACGCAAAAACAATGTACAAGACGCTGCTAAACTCTATACGGCACGAAGCTAGGGTTTCCTGAGGGTCGCTGGATTCGGAACCCGTTGGCGAATTCTCGAAATGGGGTTGCGATTGGGGACTAGACTAACAAAATCTGAGGGGGAAAATCGGGAATTTCTCAGGGTATCATACAAAGACCCAAAAAAAAATTGGGTAGGGTCGGGTTGAAATTTGGAGCAAGAATTTGTACAGATCTACAGCAGTTAGAGGGGTTGATTTGATTGGAGGCAGAGATTTGATGAAGGTGGAGAGGAAATGGAGGAAGAAGAAGTGTGGCTTTCTTTGAATTTCTTTTGTGTTGTGAATTCAATGAAATTTGATTTGGTGAAATTAGGGCGTCAAAATGGTATTGTTGGTAATTACTTCATGGCCCCTCTTCATCTCCATTTATTAAGTGTAAGCATTTCACTTTCACACTTTGGATTTTCTTCGTCTTCTTTCTTCAATAAATTAAGGATTATGGAATCATGGATCATTCTTCTCTTGTAGGAGACATACCTTTTTCAAAAAACAAATAACAAAAAAATACATGGTTTCACAGCATAGTTTTTTTTTTAGGCATTTTTTTCATCATTAAGGTAATATTTGCTTAATTTTAGAATGAAATTGTTGTTGCTGTCAATAATATTTTTTATTAATTATTAAAGTTTGACTGCAACAATTATTCAATAATTATAAATGCTATTGAATTAATTATTAACAATTATGTTAAACTTTAAATTTATTCAATGATGCAAATAATATTAAATAATATAGTTATGCTATTAATCTTTTTATGAAAAATATTTTAGGTTGACTGGAAAATTCATTTTGAACACAAGATACGAGAAAAAAACAGTTAATCCAAATACGTTTAATCAAATAACTAGTAATATGGAGATTTTTGTAAGAGAATTTTTTTTTTCACCTCTTCACCCACCAAAATGAGAAAATGCCCACAAACACAGAAAATATCAATAAAATATATTGTATTCAAGTCTAAGAAAAACTAAATGTCTAAACAAATTAACCATTGAACAATATTAAATTTAGTAAATAAAAGTTTGGATGTCATACTCATATTATTGGGAAAAATGTGTTTTTATTTTCTGATTATTATTTTTTTTACATTTTGTGGTCTTTAACCTATTTTTTCATTTATTTCTTCCATTATTAAATTGATGACATGATAGTTGGTGTGGTTGCATGTTTTTGTAGACTTCAAAATGGGAAATATGCATGGGTTCTTGTAAAAAATGTGCATAAGTATGTTGTTTATTTCACTAAAATAGAAAGAAGTGCATCATTGGTTTTTTCATGGATGACAAAATAGTCCATTCCACAACCCATCTTCTCCAATTTTGTCTCTCTGATTTTAAATAGATCCTAAAGCAAAAACCTAATGTTTGACCAAAAAATATTTATTCTATTGTTATTTGTAAGAGTAAATAATTGCGTATCCAAATAACACGTTTAACGTAAAATCTTAAGTTTCAATTTCTAGTTAAGGTTCTTTAGTCTTGTTTGTATGTGATTTAGTGTCATAATTTATTTTTTTCTCATTTTGCACTTTCATTTAGTGAAGGGTGGGACCAATCCCAAAAGAAAATGAAAACACTTATCTTGTTGCAATCCCAAGTGATGTTTTCAAATCTAATGACGTGTTTGGCAATGATTTTTCTTTTTCTTTTTTTGCTTTTTTTTAGAGAAATAATCCTTTTTTTCCTTTTCCACAAGAATTTTTCCTTTAGTATATTAATAAAACTACTGAATGCAATAAGTAACCCAAGTTAGGTTACCAAAGACACAATTGGGTCCATTCGGTATAATGAAATAAATAAAAATTAAAAATATTTAGACGAAGTAAACTAAAAAGTAAATAAAAGTAGAAAATAATCATTAATCTTATTTTAATTTACACGGCCAAATAATTAAAATTGTTTTCATTCCATTATTTCTACCTTTTTCTTTTCATAACACTGTTAAACAAAAATAAAGAGTAATACTTAGGGGTATGAATGATTTAGTACTAAAAGTCAGAAATAATCACGAATTTGTATTATTAGTTAGCTTTTAAGTTGTTGTAAAGAAAAGTAATTGATATTTGACAGAAATGAAGGGTGGTTTTGAATAGTGATTGTTGATAAGATTGGTTTTGAAAGACCACCACATATTTGGCATTTTGTTTGAACAACTTCAAATAATGATTTGGACAAAAAGCATATCCATTATTTTTGTGCATTTCAGAACTTTCAATTAAAAGCTAACACGCCATTAGAGAGTATATTTATATGTAAGTTTTACCGTAGAACAAAATATTCAGAGAACAAAAAAATATACACAACATTTTGACATAAACTTGACTTTACCTCTCTTAACATTCACTATCAGATTCATATGTCCCATTCATGTTGAATGTATGAAATGTTTGAGACTTGTTTAATTTCTACATATTTCAGAAGAGGAAACATTGCTTTCAAATCATCTATGTCCACGTTCAATTGCTTAAGGTACTTCAGACGAACTATTTTCACTCTCCACCATTCAAAATCTACTTCCATACTTTCTAGTTTTCCTCCGGTTATATTTAGCTCTGTCAATATAAATCTGAATCTACCATGAACACCTGGCATAAAACATTCTTCCAAAGACTTTCTAGGAAAATATTCACCTGGCATAAAACATTCTTCCAAAGACTTTCCAGGAAAACATTCAATATGTAACTTTTTCAAACTTGACGGTAGAAGGACATTAATGTTAGCATACTTTGGATCAGACACACTCCAAGATATCTTCAGATGCTCAAGTGCTGAAAAATCTTTCAAACCTTCAAACTCCCCATCCCTGATCTCGGCCTCACTTCCGATACGTATGCTGAGTCGTCTTAGTTTTCCCAACTTTACCAGATCTGATATCTTGCAAGGAGTCTTTTCAGAAGTGCTTATTAAAAATCCCTTGAGTACTTCCAGATTAGTGAGCTTCTCAATCCCCTTTGGCATGCCCTCCAGTAAGCAACAATCAGACATAATAAGGTGTGTCAGACTTTTCATTGATGAAATATCATCAGGTAGTCTTTCCAAATTATGGCATGCTTTCACATCAAGAATCAGTAGCTTCTCAAGTTCAGCAATGGAGGATGGAAGCTCGAATATTCTTGATATCCCACGGAGACTCACATATTTCAACTTCTTTAGATATCTCAACTCTTTCAAGAATTCTTCACTCCCAACTTCGATGTGATGCAATGCTGAATCTTGCCAACGTCCAAGTTGAAACACCTCTAAATTCTTAAATTCAGTGACCCATGACAATCTAAAATTCAGATAACTTGCACCAATATTAAAAATAGAACCTATGATGATACCGCGAATCAAATGTAAATCATCACCTAGTGTAACTTTGTTTTGCTCAAGCTGTAACCGCCATGGTCCTTTTTGCAGATAAATGCTTGCTATAAAATATTGTCCTCGATGCTCTACATTTTTCTTTAATAAATATGACCCCATTTGACGACGGACGCTAGGGAGAATTTGAAATTTATTGGCAAGGAGGACACTCTTTCCTTTAGCATAGCGCACAATCAAATTCAACTTGAAAAGATCACTAATCACATCTTCACCCAATTCCTCTGTTGTTTTGCTCTCTGTATTCTCAAGCAAACCCTCTCCAATCCACAAATTAATGGCAATTCTTTTCCTTATCACAGCGTTCTCAGGGAAAATTTGGAGACTCCCCAAGAAAACTTTTAATCGATCGTCTAACAGGTAAAAATCTTCCGCAGTCCAACTCTTGTTCTCATGGGGCTGTACCAACTCTTGTGATGTGTGAGATATTTTGCCACCCTTCTCATCCTCCTTCTTATATGACTCATCAAAACCATCATCTGGGAGCAGTTTGCGAGCAGAATCTCTGATTCTCTTACAAATCCCATCCATGTCTTCATCCAGCTTCCCGCGGTCTAATTTGCGAAGATGTCCATATACCTCTGCTAATGTGTCAAGCAATTCTTCTTCCTTCTTCTTCACTCTTACAAACACATCCTTTATTCTGTTCAGATCCAACCTCAACTTCTCCAGCTTCTTATCCAATGATTCATCTCTTCCCCTTTCATGGAATTTCCTCCTTGCTATCATCAACTGCTTCAGCAACACAGGTACTGCTTTCATCTTGTTTGTTCGAATTGACATTTTACTGCAAACAAACAAATACATTATACGTCACCCAATATTTGTACTACAAAAGTTCTTTTTTATTGTACTACAATAGCAAATATGTTGTTGGAATTGAGGCTATAGACTCTTTAGAATGATGTCAACAAAAGAAGAAGTGTGCATAAGTAGAAAACTTGACGGTAGATGATACATCATGCATGAACCAACTATAGTTTTCATTGTCCAATTAGGAAAAGTTCAGTGATTTGGTAAGCTATATAGGATCAAGCTTATAGTTAAGGAGTATCATGAAGAATGAAGAATAAGTCATTACAAAATACAATACATTGCTTGGTGAATACTGAAAACATAATATAAATAAGCTAAAAAAAAACTCAAATAAAACTTTCTCTACAAATAACATAGGCACATGATTATTTAATTCAATGGATACACAATACAGTAGAAAGTTTGAATTCTAGGATCTGACAATAGGTGATATATGGACTTCCATTAACAGATCATATAACGATCTTTAGAAGCATCATCATAAAACTTTATTATTTCTAATTAAGTTCAATAACAAAAATGAATTTTATTAACCTCTGAAATAATTGGGACCAAAGAAAAACTTGACAACAACAAAAATCTAGCTTTAGAAACAGTGTCATCGAAGCTAGTCACTTGATTGAAAAATGGACATTAACAAATTATAATAATCAATCATAAAGCAACAAAAGAGAAGTTGAGGTACATTTCACCAAACACCAGGAGGAATTTGAAGAGAAGGATCCTATTTTGGCATAGAAATTTGGGGAAAACGTCTACAAAATATTGTGGAAGAGATAATTCTGTCGTGGTTAGAGCAAGCTCAAATTGTTTTGATGCTGTAAACAACCAAATATAACTTAAAATAACTACAGATAATTTTGAAGGAAAGTATACTTGAGATGGAGGGAAGCTATAAATGATGGCATCAATTTCCAGTTTTATTGTGATGTGAAGGAAGGAAGTGCAGCACAAAAGTTTCACGTTATTCTTTGAGTTTAATGATCCCAAAAGCAAAGTTTGTTTCTTCATGCTTCGTTGTTTTATTGAAAAAGAGAATCTATGATATTTGTTATGCTCTGGATATAAAGATTTCATTAGTGACTGCTGAAGATACTCGGGCACTGGTTTATGATTGGGAGATTCTTTTCAGAGAGTTCTTGAGAATGGCAACACCAACAAGGTCATGCAGATCGTAGCCGCTGCTAAGTGCAGGAACAAGAACTTGTGATCGTAGAGTGTGTTACAATTTTGGTAGTTAAAATTTTAGTAGTTAATAATGTTAGAGATTAATTTAAAATCTAATTCACAAATCAATTATAATTTTTTTATTAATGAAAGAAACTATTTTAAATGTAAACATTTCTTTAGTTTATATAATGATGTCTAATTTTTTGTTTAAAAGAAAAAACTTTTTTTTCCTTTTTCACAAGAATTCTTCCTTTAGTATATTAATAAAACTACTTAATGCAATATTAAATTGTATGCATTAATTAAAACCATACCTATTTATTTATTACCATTTTTATTGTATAATGATTTCAAATTTCGCATACCACCATTGCTTTTACAGTTAATTACTTTATCTAGGGTGGAGTCTAATCATTAGAAAAATGAAGCATACTTTTGATGGAATTCTCCATCAATTAGAAAGAAAATCAATTTACAGTATATAAGTAAATGCAAAACTCATCTTACAAATTGGTTATATATGGACGAGTTAGGCTTAAACCTATCTCTTAATATGGAATTAGAATCATTTAGAACATATTCTAATGATGTGTGTTGAGTGTATCCTGGCATTTATCTGCTATCGGATGACTCACAGATATTTAATTTCATGCTTAAATATACGTACCTCAATACTCTATCTAAGAATTGACTTTTACTTTTACATTTATCATCTATCCATGTGTATTAAGAAAATAACTTAATTAAGCATTTATTTTATAGATATCTATCAAATGAGAGTATAAAGTTTTACAGTAAAACTAATAAACCAGAAAAAGCTGATACCAACGAACTTTCCCGGAAAGCTAAATAAACCGATAAAAGAAACTTATGACAAGTTCAAAGTTCAAAAATCACAAGTCACTCTCAAGTCTCACGAAGTTAAATAAGCTCTTGGAAACCATTCAAATCCACAAAATTCCCTTCTGCATAAACTTTCCCCTCCATCTTTCTCAGTAACCAAAAAAGAAAAAGGAGCTTTACCTTATAATTTAAGGCTTCTACATATTTATATGATTATATCAGCAAAAGTGACTTTTACTATTAGTTCAGCAACATATGTACATGCTTATGTGATTATATTAACCTGTATGTCAATTTTATATCATTCCACAAACTCCCTATAATACATCTCTTTTGACTCAAACAACAACAAAAATAAAGTGTGTAGGTTTATATACCTTCGAAAAATCCCAAGAATTCGGTGCTGTGAACTTCAAGAACAGAAGTTTTTGAATGCTAATTAGTCATCAATGAGTTATGTGAAGTGTGAAGATAATAAAAATGGTGAAAATGGACTGAGTTTTGGCAAATGAGACAATCTAGAACACACTATGGATAGCACTTAATTGGGAGATAAAAAACTTTAGTAACAGAGACAAACCATATTTATTTTTTCCTTGTCTTTTCAATTTTGTTCATTATCCACACACATTTGGGAATAGCATTGTGCAAATGACACAACTATTCATAGAACAAAACAAATATACACAAACATTTTACGACATGAACTTAAGTTGACCTCTCTGTAACCAATTCATATTAGAAGTCCCATTCTCGCTCAACGTATGAATAGTTAGAGATTTGTTTAATTTCTACATATTTCAGCCGTGGAAAGAATGTTTTCAAATCGTCTACGTCAACATTAAATTGCTTAAGGTACTTCAGACGCAGTACGACTACGTACCACCAATTAAAATCTTTTTTTTCATATTTTCCAGTTTTCCTCCAGTTATGTTTAGCTCTCTCGATGTGAATATGATCCCACCATGTCCCACCTGTCTTGGCATAAAACATTCTTCCAAAGACTTTCCAGGAAAACATTCAAGATGTAACTTTTTCAAACGTAGTGGCAAAGCGACATTAATGTTAGCATACTTTGGGTCAGACACACTCCAAGATATCTTCAGCTTCTCAAGTGCTGAAAAATCTTCCAAACCTTCAAACTCCCCATCCCTCATCTCGGCCTCACTTCCAATTCGTATGCTAAGTCGCCTTAGTTTTCTCAACTTTACAAGATCTGATATTCTGCAAGGAGTCTTTTCAGAAGTGCTTATTAATAATCCCTTGAGTACTCGCATATTAGTGAGCTTCTCAATCCCCTTTGGCATGCCCTCCAGTAAGCAACAATCAGACATAATAAGGTGTGTCAGACTTTTCATTGATGAAATATCATCAGGTAGTCTTTCCAAATTATGGCATGCTTTCACATCCAGAATCAGTAGCTTCTCAAGTTCAGCAGTGGAGGATGGAAGCTCGAATATTCTCGATATCCCACGCAGACTCAGATACTTCAACTCTTCCAGATATCTCATATCTTTCAAGAATTCTTGACTCCCAACTTCAATGTGATGCAAAGCTGAATCTTGCCAACCCCCAAGTTGAAGCACCTCTAAATTCATCAACTCAGTGACCCATTGCGGTCTAAAATTCAGATAACTTGCACCATTATTAAAAACAGTACCTATGGTACGGCCACCAAAATACCAATCATCTCCACCTAGTGTAACTTTTCTTCGCTCAAGCTGTAACCGCCATGGTCTTTTTTGCAGATAAATGCCGGGTATAAAATATTGTCCTCGATGCTCTGCATTTTCCTTTAATAAATATGACTCCATTTGATGACGGACGCTAGGGAGAATTTGAAATTTATTGGCAAGGAGACTCTTTCCTTCAATCAAATTCAACTGGAAAAGATCACTAATCACATCTTCACCCAATTTCTCTGTTGTTTTGTTCTTTGTATTCTCAAGCAAACCCTCTCCAATCCACAAATTAATTGCAATTCTTTTCCTTATCACAGCGTTCTCAGGAAAAACTAAGAGAGACCACAAGCAAGTTATTGATAGATGGTCTGGCGTGTAATAATGATTTCCCGGATAACGAATCTTGTCACGGGCCTTCCATAACTCTTGTGATGAGTGAAATATTTGGCCACCAATGTGATCCTCGTCCTTAGATGAGTCATCAAAACCATCATTTGGGAGCAAATTGTGAGCAGAATCTCTGATTCTCTGGCACATGCCATCCATGCCTTCATCCAGCTTCCTGCGGTCTAACTTACGAAGATGGTTATATACCTCTGCTAATGTGTCAAGAAGTTCTTCTTCCTTCTTCTTCACTCTCACAAACACATCCTTTATCTTATTCAGATCTAACCTCAACTTCTCCAACTTCTTATCAAATAACTCATCTCTTCCCCTTTCACGGAATTTGCTCCTTGCTTTCATCAACTGCTTCAGCAACACAGGTACTGCTTTCATCTTGTTTGTTCGAATTGACATTTTACTGCAAACAAACACATACATACAACGTCACCAATCTTTTGTACTCCAAAATTTCTTTTTCGCGTTTGTGTGAAAGAAAAGAAGAAATAGAAAATAAAAATTACAATAACAAATATTTTATGAAAATGATGTCAACAAAAAAAAAGGTGTGCATGAGTAGAAAAGATAATGGAATATGGTGCATGAACGAACAATAGTTTTGATTGAAAAATTAAGAAAAGTTTAATTATTAGTAAGCTACATAGCATCAAACTTATAAGGACTGTCATGAAGAATGAATAATCAGTCATTACTAAATATCATATGTTGCTTGGTGAATATTATCATAGCAAAATATAAATAAGGTAACAAAAATTCAAAATAAACTTTCTCTGCAATTAAAACAACATTAATCGTAGGGTCAAGATTATTTAATTCAAAGGATATGAAATACAGTAGAAAGTTTGAACCCTATAAGGATCTGACAATAGCTGATATATGGATTTCAATTAGCAAATGATATAACAATCTTTAGAAGCATCACATTAAATTTTATTATTTCTAATTACAATCTCAATAACAAAATTGATTTGAACCTTTGAAATAATTGATACCAAAGAAAAGTTAGATGTAAGAATATACTCAGTCCTCCAGATAATTGTTAGTATTATGGTGCTTGATTTAGTCCCACATCGCTTAGAATAGTGAGATGTGGTTCTCTATTTTACTATATAAGAGACTCTATGTAAAGCTTTAAGATACACCAGAAATACAAATACTTTCTAGTGTAGTCGTGGACGTAGGCATACACATTGTACGTCGAACCACGTTAAATTCTCTGTGTCTATTTTTCTCTCCTTTATTCTTTCCTTTATTGCCTTGTTCCTAACTATTGGTATCAGAGCCATTTTTCTTAGTATGCTCTATGGTTGCAGCATTGTCTGATCTTCCACATCAGAAAAGATTTGGTTTCTATTTTTCTTCTTGGGGATCTCAGTTTAGAGAAGGAGTGGGAGCTTTGGTCACAAGCCGCAGCAGGAGCTTTAGTCAAAAGCAGTAGGAGCTTTCGTCAAAGCAGCAAGAGCAATGGCATTGGAAGAAGGGAAGGTGAGGATTGAGAAGTTTGATGGCAGTGACTTCGGATTCTGGAAGATGCAGATAGAGGACTACCTGTATCAAAAGAAGTTGTATCTACCCTTAACAGGGCAAAAGCCAACCGACATGGAGCAGGCAGAATGGTATTTGTTACCGACATGGAGCAGGCAGAATGGTATTTGTTAGATCGGCAGACACTCAGTGTGATCCGATTAACATTAGCCAAGAATGTTGCGTTCAACATCATGAACGAGAATACAACTGTAGATTTGATGAAGGCATTGTCAAATATGTATGAGAAGCCATCTGCAGCCAATAAAGTGTATTTGATTTGCAGGCTAGTCAACCTAAAAATGGGTGAACGTAACTCGATTACTAATCATATTAGTGAATTCAATACAATTATTGCGCAGTTGACATCAGTGCAGATAACATTTGATGATGAGGTGAAAGCATTAATTTTATTATCATCTCTTTCGGAAAGTTGGAG
>Ga0214542_1010296_pt1 | contig 13737 bp, 15 predicted proteins | sample CNSS1metaG_FD_160096 | JGI IMG/M metagenome (GOLD analysis project Ga0214542, IMG submission 160096) | Root nodule microbial communities from cowpea collected in UCLA plant growth center, Los Angeles, California, USA - CNSS1 | ecosystem: Host-associated > Plants > Roots > Nodule | place: USA...
ATCATGTTTCATGCTAACCATCACAATTCAAGCATCATATCATAACAGAACATGCTTTCATAGATTGAAATAATAATAATAACACAAAAAGTATCATGCATAGGACTCGAACCCAAGTCCTTTAACATAATCAAAGTGCTCTCAACCACATGAGCTAGCACTTTTCCACATCATACCAACCATAATTTAATGTCATAATTATTACCCCCCCCCCATATTTATTAATTAATTAGTTATTTAATTAATTAAATTCTACGAGTCTTACAATCCTCTTTCTCCTCATTTTTGTCATGATCATCATACTCGTCGTCGTTATCATCATCATCATCATCATCATCATCATCATCATCTTCTTCTTCTTCTTATTCTTCTTCTTGGTCGTCTTCATCTTCTTCGTCTTCTTCTTCTTCTTCTTCTCCATCTTCTTCTTGTATTTCTCCTTCCAATTCTTCAGCAGCACCATCAAAGTCATAGTTGTTAGAGAACATGGCTTCAAATTCTCAACAATTTGGCATAAGGAGTGATGCCATAGTTGTTAGAGGTGTTCATGATGTATGAGCAGCCGAGTACACGAAGAAGTTGGAAAGTAAGATTGATGCTCTTACCACACTAGTCAACCAACTTGCTTCCAATCAAAGAGCTCCAACTGCAAGAGTTTGTGGCCTTTGTACATCTGTTGATCATTTTACAGACTCTTGCTTAGCATTGCAACAACAAGCAGCTGCTTCTTCTTCTACACCAGTGGATACCCCTCAAGACTATGCAACAAATATTTTCAACAACAATAGGCCCCAACATCAACAACAGAACCATGATTTGTCAACAAATAGATATAATCCAGGATGGAGGAATCACCCTAATTTGAGATGGGGAAACTAGGGTAACTAGCAGCCCCAATAATTTCAAAATGTGCAACCACCTCCACAACAAGAGTTGCACCTACACCACAACCTGCTCCTGTTCCACCTGTACCTACACCAGCTCCTGCTGCAGCACCTACACCTTCTTCTTCTACTTCATTGGAGGAGTTAGTCAAGATGATGACCCTTCAAAATATGCAATTCCAGCAAAAGACTAGGGCCTCAATCCAGAGTTTGACAAATCAAATGGGGCAGATGGCCACTCAGCTAAACCAGGCACAGGCTCAGAATTCTGACAAGCTTCCATCACAGATGGTGGAAAATCTGAGGAATGTGAGTGCCATTACATTGAGATCTGGGAAGAACATTGAAGTTCCCACTCCCGAGCCTACACCTTCAAAGGAAGTCGACCCTGCCACACTTCATAGAAAGCGTGATGCTCATACAGCTGGTCCTTCCACATCTGGTGTGACTTGTACGCCTTCCACCTCTACTGCTGCACCTTCCATACCTCTTCTTTTCCCTCCAAGAGCCATTCCAAGCAAAAAGATGGAAGAGGTTGACAAGGAGATCTTAGAAACATTCAGGAAGGTGGAGGTGAACATACCTCTATTGGATGCCATTAAACAGATTCCAGATATGCAAAGTTCTTGAAGGAGCTATGCACGCACAAGAGGAGGCTAAAGGGAAACGAAAAGATCAGCATGGGCAAAAATGTGTCAGCATTGATAGGTAAATCTGTTCCTCAAATTCTTGAGAAGTCCAAAATTGATGTCCTTGCAGGTAGTTTGTCCATGGAGTTTGATGATATTGTTGTACGATTTAACATTCTGGATGCCATGAAACATCCTTCTCAGGATCACTCTATTTTTCACATGGATATTATTGATGATGCTCTTGATGGATTGATTTCTGATTTCCATTCTTTGCATGCATTAAAACATTCATCTATGTCTGAGTTGTCTGAATTTGCATGCAATGATGTTCTTGATTTTGATTTTAATTTTGATTCTGATGATGCTTAATATGATGTGGATAATGTTGAATCTACTGAGTTTGACTCTCTAGATGTTGTACCTATTGACTTTGATGTTATACAATCAGGTTGCACTAACCGTGTTGCAGGAAGTACATATGCATCTGATTGTTATGCTCAAGTACAGGCTGTGGAACCCATTTCTCCCTCCCCTCTAGTTCCTGATATTCAGCCAGCATCCAGTACTCCAGAGTTGAAACCACTGCCAGACAACCTTAAGTATGTCTACTTAGAGGAGGAGGACAAACTGCCTGTCATCATTTCCACCTCCGTCATTGTTGAACAAGAGCAAAGGTTGTTGCACGTTCTTAAAAAGCATAATAAGGATATTGAATGGACATTGGATGACATCCCTGGTATTAGCCCATCAACATGCATGCACAGGATATTGTTGGAAGATGGAGCAAAGCCAGTGAGACAGCTACAGAGGCGACTCAACCATGTCATCTCGGATGTTGTAAAGAAGGAGATGACCAAGCTTCTACAAGCTGGGATCATCTACCCCATTTCTGACAGTCAGTGGGTCAGCCCCATCCATGTTGTTCCAAAGAAGACATGCCTCACTATAGTCAAGAATGAAAAAGAGGAGTTGATTCCCACAAGAGTGCAAAACAGTTGGAGAGTTTGCATTGACTACAAAAGGCTAAATCAAGAAACCAGAAAAGACCACTTCCCCTTGCCTTTTATTGATCAAATGCTTGAGCGCTTGGCAGGTAAGTCCCACTATTGCTTTTTTTATGGGTTTTCTGGTTATTTTCAAATTCACATTGCACCTGAGGACCAAGAGAAAACCACATTCATCTGCCCCTTTGGCACTTTTGCCTATAGGTTGATGCCGTTTGGCCTATGCAATGCCCCTGGCACATTCCAGCGGTGCATGCTTAGCATTTTTAGTGATTTTCTTGAAAAAATGCATAGAGGTGTTTATGGACGACTTTACTGTATATGGGTCCTCATTTGATGCATGTTTGGATAGTTTGGACAAAGTTTTAAAAAGGTGCATCCAATCTAACCTTGTTCTCAATTTTGAGAAATGCCATTTCATGGTAGAACAAGGCATAGTATTGGGGCACATAATTTCAAGAAAGGGCATTGAAGTTGACCCTGCCAAGATTTCGATTATTTCACAATTGCCTTACCCCTCTTTTGTGTGAAAGGTTCATTCTTTTCTTGGCCATGCAGGGTTTTATAGGCGCTTCATTCAGGATTTCAGCAAGAAGGCCCTCCCACTGTCCAACCTACTGCAAAAGGATGTTGACTTCATCTTTGATGAAAGATGCAAAGAGGTTTTTGATTGCCTCAAGAAGGCCCTGACCACAACTCCAATCATTCAGGCGCCCGATTGGACAGCCCCATTTGAGATTATGTGTGATGCATCCAACTATGCATTAGGGGTTGTTCTGGCTCAAAGGATTGATAAGCAGCCGAGGGTAATCTACTACGCCTCAAGGACATTAGATGCTGCCCAAGCAAACTACACAACAACAGAAAACGAGCTCCTTGCGGTAGTTTTTGCACTTGAAAAGTTTCGATCTTATCTGCTTGGTCTCCTGTTGTTGTGTTTACTGACCATGCAGCTCTTAAGTACCTGTTGAAGAAGGCAAAATCAAAACCTCGGCTGATAAGATGGATGCTCTGGCTCCAAGAATTCGATTTGGAGATCCGTGATAGGAGCGGAGCATAAAACCTGGTTGCAGACCACCTAAGCAGGATTGAGAGGTCTATTGATGATGCTTCATCGATCCGGGATGACTTTCCTGATGAAAGTTTGTTGACACTCTCTACTTCTTCTTCACCTTGGTTTGCTAACATTGTTAATTATCTTTCTGCTTTTGTTTTTCCTCCCCTAGCATCCAGAGCTCAATGTGATAAACTCAAGAGCGATGTTAGGTATTACATTTGGGATGACCCCTATCTGTGGAAAATGTGCAGTGATCAAGTTACCACGAGATGCATTCCGGACTATGAAATTGACTCGGTCCTCAAATTTCGTCATTCATCTGCATCTGGTGGTCACGTTGGTACACAGAGGACTGCTTGCAAGGTGCTAGATTGCGGATTTTATTGGCCCACCATTTTCGAAGATGCGTGGAGGATGTGTAGCACATGTGAGGAATGCCAACGAGTAGGAGGAGCCATTTCTTGGAGACAATAGATGCCTCAACAACCCATGCTATTTTGTGAGGTATTTGATGTTTGGGGTATAGATTTCATGGGCCCTTTCCCTGTCTCTTTTGGTTTCACTTACATCTTGCTTGCTATTGATTATGTTTCAAAATGGGTGGAAGCTAAAGCCACTAGAACTAATGATGCTCGAATTGTTGTGGACTTTGTTAGGTCTCACATATTTTGCAAGTTTGGAGTTCCTCAAGCTATTGTTAGTGACCAGGGCACCCATTTTTGCAACAGATCCATGGGGGTTTTGCTTCAAAAGTACGGGGTTATGCACAAACTTTCTACACCATATCACCGCCAAACCAATGGGCAAGCCTAGATCTCAAACAGAGAAATCAAGAGGATCTTGGAGAAGATTGTGCAGCCCAATAGGAAGGATTGGAGGAATAGACTTGAGGACGCTCTATGGGCTCACAGGACTACTTACAAGGCACCTATAGGGATGTCTCCTTATCGGGTTGTCTTTGGTAAGCCATGCCACCTTCCAGTGGAGATAGAGCACCGAGCCTATTAGGCTGCCAAATCATGTAACTTCTCTCTTGATCAAGCTGAGGAGGAAAGGAAGTTGCAGTTGAACGAGTTAGACGAGATCTGTTTGGAGGCATATCAGAACTCTATGTTCTACAAGGAGAAGACCAAGAGATTCCATGATAGCTCCATAGCTAGAAAGGAGTTTGTTGTTGGTCAACAAGTTTTACTATATAACTCCAAACTTGGACTCATGGGGGGTAAGTTGCAATCAAAGTGGATTGGTCCTTTTGTTGTCACTAATGTTTATCCTTATGGTGCAATTGAAATCAAAAGCCAGTCCACAAATAAGAGCTTCAAAGTGAATGGGCATTGTTTGAAGCCATTCCTCAACAAACCTGCCTTGGTGGATACTGTTGTGGAGGAGACTTCCCTGCTTGACCCCATTACTGTTTCACCATCATTCAGGGAGTTTTCTTTCCCCTTCTTTACTTTTATTGCACTTGTCCAGGTCTGTCTGTCTGTTGTAGTTTCCTTTTGTTTGTTTCCTTTTTGTTAATTTGTGTTAGTTAGTGTTATGTTTTTGTTTTATGTTTGGGCACTCACTTCACTCTTGGAGGATGAGTTGTTGGTTACTTTGTGGACTGATATCCTTGCTTTCTCTTTGCACGTCAATTTGCTTTTCTGTGTGACCCTGTGTGAGAATTTGAGCCACTATCTATTCTTTGACTATGTGATATATGCCTCTTGAATTCTTGCATAGTGGACTTGGCTTGACTCTTTCTGATGCTTTTCTGATACACATGCATGTTGGGATATGATTTAGGCAATTTTGTTTTGTGAGCCTATAGCTAGATGAGCCTACCTTGAACTGTTTCCCTTGATACCCCTTTTTGAGCCTGCATACCCTTTCATTGTTCTACAGCTCATTACAAGCCCTTAGCCTGAAAAACCATGATTATTCCTACCTTAGGAAATTTTGGAGCTTTGGAATTATTTTGAGAATAGGTGCTCAATTAAGTGTGGTCGCGCACAACAAGTGTGGTTGTGCGTGCACTTGTTGTTGGTTCTTGGAATTGCTCATTTGTACACCAAAGTGGGATTTCAAAATTGTTGTTTCTCTGCATGTTCTTTGTATAGAAAAAGAAAAAGGAAAAAAAGGAGAGAAAAGAAAAAGAAAAGAAAAGAAATAAAAAGGAGTTTGGATTTGAGCATTGTGTGAGAACCGAAGTTGGAAGTGTTGGTGTTTGGGATTACTTTCATGATTGATTGAGACTTATTCCCCATTGCTCCTCTATTTCCTTGGTTGCTTAGCTACTTATCCATATGTTCCACACCTTGTCCTCAGCCCCATTACAACCTTGAAAAGTCCTTCTGATCTTGACCTGCATGTGTTTTTGGTTTGGTTGTTGGTTCTAGAGGCTTGCCAAGTCTATTTGATGTTTGTTTTTCAGGGGTACTTTGAGAGTAAACAGTAGCCTAGAGATTTGAGTGATACAGTGCATAATTCGTGGTCATAACTGAACTGAGTACTTGACATGTTTTGAATTGCTTGGATGATGTTCATTGATACCTTGCAGCTTTTAATCCTTTTGTGTTGGATGTGTTTCCATTTGTCTGTGTCGAGTCTGTTTGTCTTGTGTCTTTTTGTCTCTCTTGTTATGTTTGTGATCTCCTTGCTTTGCTTTACTTTTTAATTTTGCCCAGGAGTGCAAAAGGGTAAGTGTGGTCGATTTTGATGAGTCATTATTTTCTTCCATTCCACTAGCCTTTTTGTACAAATTAGACAGTTGATTAGTGCTTAATTGTGCATCTTTAGAGTGTTTTTCATCTGTTGGGCTTTATTGGGCCACTGTTCCGAATTTGGACTAATTTCACATTATTTGGCCTAATTTTTGTTTTTTAATTATTTTTAGGTATTTGGGTGAAACAATTTTGGAGCTTGGACATCAATATTCAGTTAAAGAGAGTCGCCACATCATTTCCACATCATTTCCATGTCATTTCCACGTCAGCAAAGTCAATGGGTCAACATTTGAGGCCCAGAGTGCCATTTTTGTAATTCTGCAGCTCATAATGGCAGTTTCGTAATTCTGAGTGGCAGGGGTGATATGACCACGAAATTAGGTCTGCATGGGGGAGACCAGCCGCTCCTTCTTCTTCCACACTCTCTCAAACCTCTATTTTTTATGTTTTTAAGCTTTGGAAGGTGACCCATGGTGGCACAAGCTATTTTTTCACGTTTTGCACTCATTTTTGACGTTTTATGAGTCTTGGACAACAGTTATTGCTTGTATTCACGCTTTCTACACTTTGGGTAACATTTGTATTGAAGCATTTTCATTTTTGGTGGCTGTTTTCGTTGTTCTTCTATTATCCCTTGCTTATTTTCGTTTGCTGCACCATTTTAAGCTTTCAGTATCAATTTGAAGTCATTTGAATGGTTGAATTGCAATTTCTGTTGAGAACCCTAATTCGGATTCCATGAGGAACTAAATTTGCGTGTTGATTCTTTGCAGAGAATGGATTGAAATCTTGAGATTAGTGTTTCGTTCGGTGGAGTTATGTTAATCTCTCAATTCTGAATTTGCGTTGGGTTTAAATGAAGAAACCGTTCTGTTTTTGCTTAATTTGCAGAGTGGAATCATTATGTGTTCATGCTCAGTGAACTGTAGCAGATTCATGGCTGTGTGCTTTGCTTAATTGCACTTGAGTTCGAGTTCATTTGTGCTTAGTAATTAATTCGGGTCTCATTAGAGTTAATATAACAATTTTGAGTTGTAATCCGTGATTGATGGATGGTCATTTGAAGCAAAGAATCAACGTTGTTTTTACATTGATTTTACACGTCTGCATTTAAGTTTTCAACTGTGCGTTGCATTCGTAAATCTGCCAAACCCCCCCTTGTGTTATTGTTGTGTTCATCTGGAAATTTCGCTTTGAATGAAAATATTGGTCGTTGGGAGACGACTTGGTTCACTTTCATATACTGCATTTAATATGTTTTAAATTTGGTGGGGTACGGCCTCTATCAATGACCGATGAACACGAGGAACTCTTGAGTTGAGCTCCGGTTGGCGAATGTTGCCGGTGTGAGTGTGCTGATTGTGACCAGTACAGATGGGTCCAGATAGATTGCCTTCCTCAGTAGTAGTTGATGAGTTTAGTAGTCTTGGGACATTGCGAACTATGTTCGTAACCGGGAACTCCACCCGATGTTACACTGTATGATCCGTAGCAATGGTTTCTCGCATGTGGTCTATCGGTTGAGGCCGATAGGTATCACAGCAAGTCATCTTGAGGTAATCACTAGAAGATGTAGAACACGATTCACATGGTTGTGGCCATGTGGAATAGAAATAAAGAAAGGAGATTGTCCTTGTTGAGAATGTTGTGTCATATATAAATGTGTTATATATATATATATATATATATATATAACATCATTTCCCAAAAACGCGGGAAATTTAAAACTTTTATTATATCAAAAATAATCCAACAACCATAATTATAACCAATAGTATAATATACAGAAGTTGAGAATAAACGTTTACAATTTATTCTGTTAAGCTCACCCTATCTACTTGTGCTTGGCGATGATTGTGTGCGCGGTACACGTGAGCAGATGATGTGATTGTAGGTGGATCTGGTGAGGCTTAGCCACGGAACGGGATAGCTTGGGAGTGTTATATTTTATGTTTTTGGAAATAAATTGTAAACCTTTATTTCTCAACTTCTGAATATTATACCATTGGTTATAATTATAGTTGTTGGATTATATTTTATATAATAAAAGTTTTAAATTTCTCGCGTTTTTGGGAAATGATGTTATATTAAATGATGAGCAATTATTGTATTTCTCTATTTTATTATTTAAACTCGTAATATCCAGTAGGGATGTTACAAATGCACCTTAAAAATAAAAGATAAACAATAAAACAAAAACATAAAAAAGGGAGATGAAGTGTTAAATGTGCTGAGGATGCGCACGCATAATACTAAACAAACCATTCAATCCTCTAGCTCAAGTGACTCTCAAAAGGCAATAGGAGTGAAGTACTCTCAATGTAAATAAAAAATAGATAAAATAATAAATACATCGCACACGATCATCGCCAAACACAAGCAGATAGTAGGAGCTGAACAGATAAAGCATATAACTACATTTACATACATATATATATATATACATATATATATATATATATATATATATATATATATATATATATATATATATATATATATATATATATGTATTGCATACAGTCACTAAATGAATTCCCTCAATTGAGTCCATATGACATGGCCACAACCATGGCTTTCGTATTCTACTTCTTCTAGTGATAACCTCTTGGTGACTTGCTGCCATACCTATCGGCCACAACCGATAGAGCACGTGCGGGAAACCATTGCTACGAATCAAACGCCGCAACGCCAGGTGGAGTTCCCAAATACGAACATAGTTCGCAACGCCCTAACACTACCAAACTCGTTAGTTATCTACTGAGGAGGGCAATCTCTTTGGACCCATCCGTATTGGTCACAACCAACACACTCACACCAACAACACTCGCCAACCCGAGCTCAACTCAAGGGTTTCTTGTGTTCATCTGCCATCCCGAGCTCAACTCGAGTAATGCTATTCTGAGCTCCACTCGAGGGATGCTATTTCGAGCTCAACTTGAGGAATGCCACGTGCTTAACCCCTATCCCGAGCCCAACTCAAGGGATACGTTCTGAGCTCAACTCAAGGAACACCAACAATCCCACCTTTGAAGCACCACCAAAAGCCTTGTAGATCACACATTCAGAAATTCAGAACCCAAGGTTGCAGCAGCCAAATCGCCTGGCGAGGGATACATACCGCCAAGCGTTGCCAGCTTCCAGACCGCTTGGCGGGGGACGCGTACCGCTAGGTGCACAATGCCTCTGATTGGTTCTTGCTACAGGTACCGCCTAGCAGGACAATCCACATCGCTAGGCGGATGTACTCCACTAGTCTAGTGATCATACCGCAATCGCCTGGCGGATTGATACTAGCCGCCATACGCCACACCTCTATTGCTTCCTGAAGTCGCAGCTATCACCTAGCGGTCTCACCCTGCCGCCAGGCGCTGCACTAGCACAGTGATGGTTACTGGTTTAGATCTTCCAACCCTACTAACCCAGTTTCAAGAGATACCAGCACCCACTGTAAACCTCATTAAGTGAATTACATCAATGCTCATAAGCTTGGTTGATTACTAATGTACCTACAACATTTAGGTCCCTTAAATGACACATTTTCCATCTCTAGACTTCCTTAAGTTTCCCACTTGTAATTCCATACCAGCCAATATTGCTTCTAATACCACTTGGTATATTCAATCATTTACTAGAAGTAGTACCTATGTTCTTACTAGACTTGCTTCCCCTTCTCCCTCTTTATGACCTATGTACCTATCACAACCAATTCACCATCTTATACACCTATTTCTACTAATCTTATGTATTCACTACGACATCCAAATAAGGCCCATCCAAATCATATATTATACTCACACCAGTTTATGCATCACACCAGGATCTCAATTACTATTATTCCCTATTATTCTCATGTACTCATCTCAACATAATCTACTATTCATGTGATTTCATTTCACAGGCTCACAATCCAGTGACTCCAGGCTCCATCATAATGAACCAATTTTCACAGAAAACTTCCCCAAACCCTCAATTCCCTCTCAGCCAAGAAAAACTACTACCTCTGCGCTGGCGGTTGGCGGCAAGCCTCGCGCCACCAATCGGTGCATCAGTTTTGGGAATTCCAGAATTCTTCATTGAACCAGCGAGCGTCAAATTTTTCCCAGTTATCACGTAACTTCACCTACATGAAGTTCATTATATGAACCACTCCTATTCCATAAATTTTCTCCTCAAAATTGCCACACCAATGGGGCACGCAGTATCAAATTCCCCAAACTTTCCAATCTTGATCGGCACCGCCAGGCTCTTCATCCAAAAACCCAAAATTGGGTAAAAATGCCATGCGCCACCTGGCGGTCGGGAATGTACCGCCAGGCGGTTCCTCTCATAGGAACCCAGAAACACCAAAACCAGAGGGGTCGCATGGTAGTTATGCATAGCCCGCCAAGCGGTTTCTGGAATTTTTCCAGAAACACAATAGTTCATGCAGAAACACATAATATTCATACAATTCACACTACATATCATGCCATTATGCACCCAGAATACCAATAACGAGAAAAACTCCCCTAACCTGGTTTCCTTTGCTAAACTTGAAAATTCCCGCCTCCTCCTTTGATCAATGTATGGCTTCTCTTCCCTCACCCAATTCAGCTCCAATTCTTCACTCAAACCTCACCCCTTTCTAATTTTCGTTCTGTAGTTTTGAGTACATTCTCAGCTTGCCAAAACCCTCACTCTTACCACAATTTAGCCTTTAAATGGTGCCTTATTACTAGATTAATTACCAAAAACGAATCAAGGCATAATGGTGATGTTAATTACCATTTATTTGATCTTTATGGTCTGTTTTTTAGCTACCCATGGCTGCTCCTTAACCATCTAGGGTTTCTATGCCTTTCCACCTTCATGCCAAAAGAATTATTGGCAAAAATAAAGTTTAATTTGAGTTCACCAAGGTTTGAACCCTCAACCATTCCAATGCCAAGTCAATGTTAAACCATCAAGCCAATTCACGTTTCTTGCTAACTAATACAATTCAATCATTATGTCGTCATTCAACATGCTCAATCATATTATTAAAACAATAATAATTAAATAACACATGAATTTTTATTATACTTCCTTCTTTTTCCTGTTTGTATTATTGGTTTATGAGTAGAGCCGTCAAAGTGGGTCAAAACCAATAGGCCAACCTGGCCCACCATGGGTTTGGGCCGTGTTGGGTTGAAATTTTTTTACAAATGTCAATACGGGTCAATTTTTGACCCGACCTACCAAGAACACGCTCACCCGGGTTGAACCCGTGGTGAGCCAGGTTGGCCCACCAACATATGGTCACACACATTATGTTGGACTTTGCAATGTTGGGCTATTTTTTAACCAAACACATTAGTGGGTTGACAAATGGAAACCTAGCTTCAACTCCAAATAGATGGGGATAAAGAAGATGCTTCATGAGATGAAAATGTTATGGATTTATCCATTCAAGACTTTAACATTATAGTTGGATAAGTGACAAGAATGCTTTGATCTTATATAGTAATTTGTTTTTTTTTTTAATTTTGGTTTGTATTGGAGTTTAACATCATTTTGGATTGTACTTAGATTGTATTACAGTCTGTTTAAATTTTAATTTGAATTATAATTTATGACTTAAGAAAAAAATTATATTTTATTTTAATTAAGTGGGCTAGTGAGCATGTAAGACCCGTTAAAATTAATTAATTAATTAAATAATTAATTAATAAATGCGGGTAGTGAAAGCCTTTATGGCATTAAATTCTGATAGTTATGATATGGAAAAGTAATAGCTCAAGTGGTTGAGAGCACTTGATTGTATGAGAAGACTTGGGCTCAAGTCCTATGTGTGTTATTTAATTATAATAATATGCTGGATTATGAGGAGTGATAACATAATTATTGAATTATGTTATTTATCATGAAATATGATTTGGTTAAATGGTTGTGCATTGATTTGGATATAGGCATGGTTATGGGTTCAAACCTTTGTAGTTTCACATTAAACTTTATTTTTGCTAGAATTAGTTTTGGCATGAATATGAAAAGCTAGAAACCCTAGAAGCCAAGGGAAGGCTGGAAAACCATCATAAGACAACCATTGAATGGCATAACCTTAGTTTAATGATATTTTCGTTTTGCATCCTTTAACCCACATTAAGACACCAATTAATGGCTAATTAAGGGAAAAAGAGAGAGAGGTTTTGTGGTTGGCCTTGTTGCATAGTCAGAGTAATACGAAAATTAGAGTGTGCTGTGAGGATTGATTAAGCAAGGAGCTGCATTGAGATAGAAGCAGAAGATGGTCATTGGTGATCAAGAGAGAACTCATAAAAAGCCCAAATTAAGCTAAGGAAACCAGGTTAGGGGAGCAGGAACCGTTCTTTATATTTTCGTATTGTTAATTGCCTGGAATGTATGATCAATTGAATGTATATACTCTACTTGTTGTGCCTTTTCACGTTTCTGGAATATTTCCATAAACCGCTTAGCGGGTGATGAAGACCCGCAAGGCGACTCATCATTTTCTGGTGAGTTTTGTGTTTCAGAGGTGGAACCGCCTCGCTTGGTTCGATTTTGATGATTTTGGGGTTCTGGGTTGATTCTGATCATGGGAAAGCTAGTGTTAAGGTTGGAAAGTTTGGGGATTGATACTGCGAGACAAATTGGTTGGTGTAATTTGAGGGGAAAATTGTAGGGAATGAGCGTGGGTTGCACATTGGTCTGCATGCGGGTGAATTCGCGTGAAAACTAGAAGAAATGGACAAGGAGAAGATTAAATTGTGAGATTTGGGAGTTCTCGCAGGGAGGAAAATTTTGGGAATCCAAAAATCATACACACCGCCTGGTGACACGGGGTCTACCGCTAGGCGCCATAGTAGAGACATCCATCTTTGCATAGCTGCGGGAATTTTGATGGTTCTGTGATTTTGGGAAGGTTAGGTTCTTGCTAAATACGGGGTTAGAGATAGTAATTGGATCTAAGCCTAGGTGATGACTTGTGCAAATGAGAAGTAGGAATTAATCCATTCTTTTGTGTGAGGGAGGGATTATTATGATGTAGTAGGTGTTGGTATCGCGCAGCGGAATGACTAAACAATGGTAAAAAATCAAGAGTGGGGGTGAATTGGATTTTTAAAAATCTTGACAGGTTTTAAATTTTTTCTCAAAATTTAATTAATTAACTTAAAGTAATAGTTACTTTAAATGCAAGTGCAGATAAATAAGGAGTTTAAGGGAAGAAGATGCACACTGATGTTTATACTGGTTCGGATCAAAAGACCCTACATCCAGTTGTTAATCTCTTAAACAAGGAGATTAACTCAATCACTATAATAATCAAAATTACAACAGATTATATAAGAGAAAAGATTAGAAAACACCTCTCTTGAACAACCACAAGAGATGAACAAAACTCCCCCTGAATCTCACAGAGGATGACCAGCTTTCCTAGCAACAGCACAACACTCAATCTTCTAAGAATTCACT
>Ga0214542_1010297_pt1 | contig 13736 bp, 4 predicted proteins | sample CNSS1metaG_FD_160096 | JGI IMG/M metagenome (GOLD analysis project Ga0214542, IMG submission 160096) | Root nodule microbial communities from cowpea collected in UCLA plant growth center, Los Angeles, California, USA - CNSS1 | ecosystem: Host-associated > Plants > Roots > Nodule | place: USA...
GTCAAAACCAAAAGAGGATTGAAAATACTTATATTGGATGAAGATGGAAAGGTAACAAACACAACTAAAAACGTTGTGTACAAAGAAATTTTTGAAACTCTTTGAAAAGAAATCAATTATAGGTATGCCATTTCGAATTTTATTTTTCATTTCAAAACTGTTATAAATATATATCAATTGATTTATGTTATTTTCTGCCATGTAGGAAAATCATTGTACTGAAAAAGTTTAACAAAGAAGTCATTGTGTACAAAAGGAAGTTATGAACTTCAATACCAAAGGATACATTCTAGGTATGTAATTTATTCTTTTTTAATTCTTATATTAACAAAGTAGTGTATTAGTCATATTTTTGTTGTTGGTGCTTGACGACAATATTCAATGAAATCAAATCTTAACTTGACATACAACTTTAATTACATTCTAAATTGATCTATTCCATTGATACACGTCAACATCTTTTTAAAACATTAGATTATCATCATATAGATTATTAAATATCCAAAAACCCATTGCTATGACCACAATATTACATATAAAAAAAACCTGTGCGTTGCACGGGTAGAAGGACTAGTTATTATACAAATTAAAAAAAAAATTACACTTTAGGGTAAATCCTTCTTCACCTCAATGATAAAAAGATCATGCGCGGGAAATAAGATAGATTGTTAATTCATTTATTTTATTTCTCATTTATAAGGAATTCATAACTGGTTCACAATGACTTACTTGGTCATCTTATCCAAGAATTTGTTTGCCTCATGATATAAACTATGTATAAGAGAAAGTCAACATTGTAGTACTTCAATTTTCAGCGGCATTAAATAGAGTTGACTTATTTTTCAGTACTTTTTTCACCAGAAGTCATTTTCAGGATAGTTGGAAGAGATTATTTGGAGGAAAAATTCCACGGATGCATTCAATAGTTGATATCACTACTTACAACTTCTCTTCCCCACATTTCTCTATTGAATTTATTTAATGATGCTGAAACTTGAAGAACCATAGTTATTTTGAGACCCCCTTTCATTGATATATCCATTTGACAAGTATGATTAATAATAAAATATAAGATTAAGATATTAGTTTTAATAGTTGAATAAAAAATTAATATAGATATTTGTAAGATGCTAGTAAAAATTTGAAGTGTCAAATATCATTGCTCCAGCACGACCTTCATCCTGTGCCTCTCAAAACAAGGCCAAATCTTAATTACTTAACTTCGCTATCCATTTCTAAGGCCTTATTCTTTTTTTCAATTACTCGGATGATTCCCACTTTGGTATAGGTGTGTCAATCTGGTACTCGCTTTTAAAAAAGTGTCAGTTGCATCCCAACTTTTGAAAAAATGCTTCAATTAGGTCCTTTTCAGATAGAGTTGACTAACACGTTAGTCAACGTGCAATGTGTCAGTCTGTGCAACGTCACTATCAGACGCCATTGTGTTGATTTCGATTTAGTCCCTATATATGTCTTTTTTTTTCAATTTAATACCTACTTATGTGTATCTAATTCAATTTTGTCCCAATTTTTCTATATCAGAACAACACTCCTCTTGTTGTTTTGAGGAGAGCATAATTGTTGTAAGGATGGTGTATTTAGACATTGGTGACTGATTTAAGAGAGTGAAATAATAAATAACTAATCATGAAAAAGTATGCCAGAAAGATGTGAATAATTTAATGAATTAAATTATTCTAAATTATATTTAAGTTGTTTAAATTGTACAAATTATTTTAATTGTACAATAACATTCTGCTTTGAAATATATTCTCATATTGTAATAAAGTTTACAAGAAAAACTGATATTACCAACGGTCAAAATTCGTCGGTAATGGTCAAAATCCGTCGTTAAATCAACATTATCGACGAATTATTGACGGTAAAAAATTTGTCTGTAAAACCCTTGTCGGTAAAATTTTACCGACAGAATTGATAATTACTGATAAAAAAATTCGTCGGTAAATCTGTCGATAATTACTGATGGAAATTTCGTCGGTAATTACCGACCAAAAAATCTCTCGGTAATTACCAAAAAATTCGTCGGTAAATAACATGCATTGTTCATCTTCTTCCTCCTCCTTCTTTCATTTTTTTTTTTCGTTTTTTTCTTTGTCGTCGTCGTCGCCACCCTTGCCGTCGTCGTCGCCGCCACCGCGGCTATTGTTGTCGTCATCATCTTCTTCTTCTCATTCTTCTTCTTCTTCTTCTCCTTCTTTTCCTTCATTTTCTCCTTCTTCCTCTTCTTCTTCTCCTCCTTCTCGTTCTTCTTCTTCTTATTTTTCTTCTTCTCCTTCTGCTTCTTCTCTTTCTCTTTTTCCTTTTCTTTCTCCTCCTCCTGCTTCTTCTTCTCCTCCTCCTCCTTCTCCTTCTCTTTCTTCTTCTTCTTTTCTTCTTTTCTTCTTTTTCTCGTCTTCTTATAAGGTGAGTTTGGGCAAGAAAAATCCCACTCCTTTTATCGACGGATAAATTCATCGGTAAATTCGTCGATAAAAATAAATTTAAATTATCGATGAATTTTACCGACGGATTTTAAGTTACGTAAGTATCGACAAATTTTACCGATAAAAAAAATCTGTCGACAATGTAAATTTGACGAAAAATTTACCGCCTCTTTTATCGACGAATTTATTCGTCGGTAAAAATTTTTTAAAGTATCGACGAATTTTACCGATGGAATAATCCGTCGACAATACAAGTTTGGGCGAGAAATTTCCCGCTTCTTTTACCGACGAGGATAAATTCGTCGGTAAATTCCTCTGTTAAAAAATTTGAATTACCGGCGGATTTTACCGACGGATTTTTCTGTCGATAAATGAAATATGTGTTACCGACGGATTTTTCGTCGATAATTAAAATTTAAAAATCTGTCGATAAAATTTGTCGATAATTCAAATTTTCCGACTAAAACATATCTGTCGATAAAATTCTGTCGGTAATTTCAGGTTTTTTTTGTAGTAATTAATCTAAATATTTTTTGTTTAAATTAATATATTTGTGCTTAGAGAATCAAAGTAATAACTTGCAAAGACTTCAAAAAAGCATTCAATATGTCATTTTTTTAGGTGTCCTCTTTTAAGTTCTTGTCCTTCCTCAAGTGAACAGGGAACATATCTATAGATGGCATTCCAACACCTAAGTAAACAAGATGCTTTAGCCAATAGTCAAATATGGTATTTTGTGATTAATGAAAAATACGTACCTAATTACCTTAAGCCATGTGTATTTATAATAATTTCAAAGGTCATTACTTGATACATTACATGGAACTTACCCAGTACCTGGTTATGAGCCTGGAATAGGGGCCCACTTACTTGTATGAGTCTGGTCTTTGAGGCCCACTCATCTATACATGATTAACTATTTCGACTAAGGTAACTACATCTTTGTGTATACAATGTAGAGTTAAGTATTTACTGGTTTGACGACAAATGTCCAGCTATAAAAAGTGTTTGGCTGAGTCTTAAGGATCGATAGTAAGTTGTTTTTGTCGAGATAATAAGTACCCGACCTGGGCTATGTTTCTAGGACTAGGTGTGAACCTGTTCTGAAAGGGTTGGTAAGTATTCGGCCTAAAGGTTTAATCGAGACTGGGGACTAACCGGCCTTCAACAATACATCAACCTCCGGTCTTTGGCATGATTAGTGTTGAAGACTATAAAGAGTTATATGGTAGAATGAATCGTGATATTTTCTTGATGTCATTATTTATGAATTTTGCAAGTCCAAGTAGTTGGCGACCCTTGGTTATCTGCCTTTCTACTTTCTATAGGCATAGTAGCCTCCAAGCCTCGAGAAGTGTATCGGTGAAGAGGTTGTAAGAAGAAATTATTGATTTATAATTTAAAATGGAGTTCACATTGAGCTCAACCAAGTTGTGTCGAGTCCACATTAAGTTGAGAAGAGTCAATCACATGTTAAGCCAAGTTAAGTCAAACATACTTGGTTGAACTAAGTTGACCAACATCGAACCAAGTCAAGTCGGGTACACTTTGAACCCAATTCAAACCAGATCATGTTAATTCATGCTTATATAGGGTTGGCCAATGTCAGGCCTAAATCATTGGCTTGGGTCATATCCAAATTAGGTTAATTTAGCCTAGCCGGACAAATTGGGTTAGGCCTCAACCTTCCAAGTTTCAAATAGTAAAAAATTATTAAAGATCAATTTATAATTATTATAAAACATTTAAAGATTAATTTATAATTTAAAATATTTTAAGGACTCATACAATTTTGAAAAATATTTAAGAATTAAAATATTGAAAGGAAATATTTTAAGAAATATTTAAGAGTTAATTAAATTCTTGTTATGGTTCAAATCCATTTTAACCGTTTTCCTAATCCACTTTATGTGGGACTTTTTGAGGGTTAAGATTTTTTCAACCTACTCATTTGTTAAACCAATAAAAAGAGTTATTTTAAGAATGGGTTGACGGTGACCATGTACATAGGTTAGATCGACAATTCTATTAAACACACCATATATACATACTGTAGAATGATTTGGTATTTTATTAATCTAACTTAACTTCACTTATAATATATATATTTTTAAACCAAATGCTTATGATTAATATATCTAAATTATCGACATGTCTAATAACCCCAAAAATCAAACTTTCACACATGACTTTGTGCATTTTGCTACTGATACACATCAACTGACATCAAATCATCGATATTTCAGTTTCCTGTATTCAGAGTTTTATTTGATAAACCAAGTGCGTAAATATTGTATACTTCATTGCTCCTCGCCAACTCTCTTCTTTGATTCTAACACTCTTCAGCAGACATGTTTGGGTTGGCTTTCGCTATTGTTTTCCTTTTGACTGCAACATTTGCAGTGTTAACTTCATGTGGCCATGCAGCACTTGGTTGCAATGAACAAGAAAGGCAAGCTCTTCTAAGGATCAAAGGAAGCTTTAAAGATTCATCATGGTTTTCATCTTGGGAAGGAAGTAGTTGTTGCCAATGGAAAGGTGTAGACTGCAATAATCTTACAGGCCATGTTGTCAAGCTTGATCTCAGAAATCCTTGTTATCCGTTAAGTCATGAAGAAAAGTTGCAACTTAACTGTAAGTTTTACGACTACGTCCTTAAAGCTCAACAGGTTCACCCTTCTATATTGGAGCTTAAATATCTAACTTATTTAGATTTGAGTGGAAACAAATTTCATAATAGTTCAATACCAGCGTCCATTCAAACTTTGCAACATCTGCAAGCCCTTTATCTCTCTGATAGTCATTTTAGTGGTAGGATCCCGTACAATCTTGGGAACCTCACAAAATTGCTCATTCTTGATTTGAGCTTCAATGCTCTCTATGCGGATGACTTCTACTGGATTTCTCAACTTTCATCCCTCCAATACCTTTACATGAGTGATGTGTATCTTGGCAAGGCACAAAATTTGTTGCAGTCACTCGACATGCTTCCTTCTTTGATACAACTAGAATTAATCAATTGTGGACTTGATAAGTTGCACACCCATAAACATGTTAGCACCACAAATCTTTCCAGACTGGAATACCTCTATCTAACAGAAAATGGACTTCAGACTCCGTTTGTGGATGCTTTTCAAAATATGACTTCCATTGCAGTCATTGACCTTTCTCACAACAACCTGAATTCCACTCCCTTCTGGTTGGGAACCTCTGCTAACCTCGTCTGTCTATTTCTTGATAGTAATGCTCTTTATGGCTCACTTCCATCTGCTCTACAGAATCTAACTTCCCTGGTTTATCTCGGCCTTTCACAAAACAAGTTTCATTCTGTTCCGGGGTGGTTAGGAGAGTTAAAGGGTCTTCAATACCCCAGTCTTTCAGGTAATGATGTCAATCATATTGAGGGATCTCTAGCATCTCTTCTGGGAAACTGTTGTCATCTTCAACAATTAGATATGTCAAGAAACAAAGTTCAAAGTGATGCACTTGGAAACCATATACAGTCTAAATGCATTAGGCACGATTTGATGTATTTGGATTTAAGTCACAACGAATGTAATGGTCATTTGCCACCATGGTTGGGACAGCAAAAAAATCTAAGTTCATTGATTATGACTGACAGTAAATTGGTGGGATCTCTTCCTTGTGGGATAATAACAAAACTTGTCGATCTGAAGATATTGGTGCTTTCCAACAATAACTTCACGGGTTCTCTTCCTGACTGTATCGGGGAACTTGTCAGTTTAAACATTTTAGTACTTTCTTCCAATCATTTTGATGGGGTCATTCCAAGGAGTTTAGTGCAACTTGTAAGCCTAACAGATCTAGATCTTTCACAAAACTCTTTAAATGGTACCATTCCTCACAATATTGGTCAACTTCAAAATTTGTCCACCTTATATCTGTCTGAAAATAAGTTACAGGGAAACATTCCTTACAGTCTTAGTCTGCTTCTAAACCTTCGCAACTTAGACATATCCCTTAATCATTTGGAGAATTTGGTGTCTGACATAAGATGGCCCAGCCAACTTGTCTACTTAAATCTCACAAATAATCATATCAGTGGGTCACTTCCCCAAGATATTTCTGATAGTTTGCCCAATGTCACTCACTTGCTTCTTGGAAACAACCTTATAAGTGGTCTCATTCCAGATTCATTGTGCAGAATAGACTCTTTGTACAGTCTTGACCTTTCGGGAAACATGTTAGTTGGTGAAATTCCTAACTGTTGGAGTGTTACTCAAAGACCCGGTGTCATAAATTTGGCTTCCAACAAATTATCAGGTGTCATTCCGAACTCTCTGGGTAATCTACCCACGTTGGCATGGTTGCATTTGAACAATAACACCCTACATGGGGGTTCTCCATCATCTCTGAGAAATTTAAATCAACTTTTAATTTTGGATGTTGGAGATAACCATTTGTCTGGGATTATCCCTTTATGGATGGGGAATATCTTTTCCTCGATGCAGATTCTAAGGCTTCGGCAAAACAGGTTTAATGGAACAATTCCTTTACAATTGTGCCAACTTTCTGCTCTGCAAATGTTGGACCTTTCAAACAACAACTTGATGGGTCAAATTCCTCATTGCATCGAAAATCTCACAGGTATGGTCTCAACAAAAAATACTTCTTTCAACCAACCTAGTAGATATGTTGAATGGTATGAACAAGATGTCAGAGTGGTCATGAAAGGAAGAGAACTTGAGTATACAAGAAATCTAAAACTTGTGGTAAACTTGGACTTGTCAAACAACAATTTGATTGGATCTATTCCAGATGGAATAACATCACTTGGTGCATTGCTTGGCCTAAATCTATCACACAATCATTTATCAGGACATATCCCTAAAAGAATAGGAGACATGAAATCACTAGAATCTCTTGACCTCTCTCATGACCAACTTTCTGGTGCAATTTCAGAAAGCATAACTAGTTTAACTTGGTTAAACTACTTGAATTTGTCCTACAACAACTTTTCAGGACCAATTCCCAAAGGGACTCAATTATCAACCCTTGATGATCCTTTTATTTATGCTGGCAACCCATTTCTATGTGGACCTCCACTGCCGAATAAGTGTTTTTATGATCACTTCAATGGTGGTAATGAAGATGGAGAAAAAGATGACAAAGAGGATAAAGTTGAGAAATTGTGGTTTTACTCTGTCATTGCACTTGGCTATTTTATTGGGTTTTGGGCTGTGATTGGAAGCTTGTTGTTGCATAGAAGTTGGAGGCTTGTTTACTTTCAATATGTTGATGAGTCAACACAGAGGATAAATGTATCATTGGCTATACATTTAGCAAATTTTAAGGAATCATTGACAGGAATCCTGATGCTGCGTGAGACATTATGGTAGTGTTTATGCATTCGGTCTTTCTTTTATGCTCTTGGAGGATTTCATGTTTATTTTGCTTCATAACTAATTACTTGGACTTTGTAAAATAGGAATAGATGCTACTCGTAGAATTTCTTGTTTACATAATAATTGCTAAAATGCCGCATGTTATGTCCTTTTCCAATTCCCAAATAATCTGAGTGCCTGCCCTCATTTAAGAAAGGTTGATGTTTCCGGTGACTTGGGAAATATAATAATACTTTATAATAATTATTTAAATTTCAGTTTGAACATGAAGAAAATCAGAACGTGTGTTCATATTTCTGACTCTTGCGAAAAGTTTTTCCCTGTACGACCTGTTCTACATAAATTTTGTAATAATTTTTTGATTATTAAAATTTAACAACTTTCTCGTATGTTATTGGATGTGAAAGTAGTCTTTGTTACTACCGTCAACTCTTAGGAGGAGCAAGTATTAAATAAATTTAAATAGATACGTTAAATCAATTACACATATTTTATATGCTATTACGAGTACTAATGTTTATTTTGTATTTCAAATATTCAATGACGAGCACATTGACACATAATGTTAAAAACGTGAATTTTTAAGCTTATATAAATTAAAAAAAAAATCCAAGCCAATATTAATCATAAATAATAAATGGATATTTTGATTCTAATAGTGCAAATCAATGATATTTTTGTTTTGGTAAGAAATACTTATAAAGATACTCAACTAAAGCTAACTTAAAATATTACAGATCATCAAACTAATAAAGGAGGTTGCAAAAGTTATATATATGACCTGCAATTTCCTTTTAGAATAGAAGGAAGAAACTTAAGATGTTTGTTTGGTGAAGAATGGAAAGATTATGTATACTATAAAATAGTGGGAGGCTACGGCGACGGAGTATATGTTGTCCCGTCGTCTATTGGTGGGTAGTGGTGATGGTAGTGGTGAGTTGAAATCTTGCAGAGGTGAACCTTTACTAGTGAACTCAGCAAGTGTTGTAGGGTGAAGATGGTGAGTATAAGGAACAAAACTAGCATCTTCCTCTTCATAATTAATCTACCAATTCTATTTATTTATGCTTTAATTTACCAAAACAAATCCTATTTTAAATTATTACTTTTAAAAGAAATTTGTCACCACTTTGTTAAAATTCAAAATAAAAGTAAATTTATGTTTTACATCGAAACTTTATTAACTTAACAACATTGTAAAATAAATGTGAGACAAAATCATAAGATTACTCCAAATTTATTGTTCCTGTCCTAACTCTCATCCTTGAATGTCCTGTATAAGCACATAACAAACACAAGGGTAAGAGTAAGGGTAAGCTAAAATAGTAAGAGGCAAACCATGTTAGAATTTTGGCACATATAAAATTTAACTTTTCCCTAGAATCCTTCTCTTTATTAAAAGTAAAGCATATAAAAAAACATTAAGTAAACTCCCAGAAAAGATAGATGTATCACTAAAGACAACTTAAAAACATGTCTTTTTTAGTTAGAATTTTTTTCATATCTTATTTCTAACTTAGAAAATCAAACCCAGTCCAAACTCAATATTCTTTCATGAAACCTAAAGATTTATATTCTAAAAATGAAAATCAATAGTACAAGTAAATAAACCAAATATTTCATATATAAAATCATCATTTTTTTTAGCAATGTCCCCAACAATGGAACAAACTCAGACTCACATAAAGTTCTGCAACCTTCCAACAAACTCAGACTATCAAAGTCCCAACCTCCTCAACAAATAACAAACTCAAACTTTCACAATCATATAACTTCTCTGACTAATGCAGCAAACTCTAACTCACACAGAGTCATATAGTCTCCTAGACTAATGGAACAAACTTATATTCTTACAAAGTCTTACAACCTCTCCCAATTAATAAAACAAACGACTTAGAGAGTCCTACGATCTCCCTCATGAGCTTTAAATAGAGTCAATAGAGAGGTTTGGAAGAGATTTTGTGCACTTGTTATATCAACTAAATTTAATGCATTCGTGGAATTTTTTCTCAAAATAAATCTCTTTGTCATCTATTTTTCCAAGTAGACTCAAACAATATTAATTTTCAAAGTAGACCATTTCAAAGTTAATTTGTACCTTTTTTTTTTTTTGCGTAAGAATATTTTTCGTTAGTTTTTTTTTTTTTTTTATAATTAAATTTGTATACAATTTAATTTTAATTTGATTAAGTCCAAATGCGTTTTAACAGTTCTAGTTGAAAGTTGTGTAAGTATGCGCTTTAAAAATAGAATTTGAGTTAGCTCACTTCTTTCATATTTGCTTCCAATTCTACACTGAAAGCCAAAACTTCAAAATTTTGGATATAATTTTAATGGCAAAAATTAGCTCGGTAGACATGAAATACACACTTTCCCTTTTCGTTACCAATCAAATTTATTTTCTCTTATTAGAATTTTCTAATTCTTATCTCTTCCCCTTAAACCGTATATTTTTAGAATTGATCACCACCTCTTATTGGCCTAAAAAACAAGGGGACAAATTATTCATTGAACTTTTATGCAGCTGTAATCTCGAGAGGTAATCTCCAAAATGTACTTAAATATACAATAAATATACCATAATCAACTAATAAAATCTCTACCATTTATGAGAATAATTTTCTGTTGAGAATGTCATTAAGTACTAAGTAAGGGAATGAATTCAAATATTTCTTTTAAGTCAGGGTTCATGTTTATATGTAGATCTAAAATAACAAAAAATCATTTTTTTTTCATTAGTTACGTTAGTTCCTAAATTCTTATTAATAAAATATCTCTTCAATATAACTGTTTTAGAGATTTAAATTGAATTTTTAATAATATAGAAACCAGATTAAATAGATTATATAAGCCAAAGAACTAAATATATATTTTAGTCAATAAATAAAAGATGAAGTTAAACAAATAGGGGTTTCTCCCTCCACCTCCAAACACTTTCTTTTGTTTTCTCAATTTTTTTTTTTTATAAATTTTCATTTTGTCCCTCAGTTAAAATAACTTTTTTTTTTTAACTGATCCACCCCCAAATTTTTTTCTAACGGATATTGATATACGGTTTCTTTTTTTTTTTTTTTTCTATGTAAGTCAATATCCAGTATTTGTGTTTAAAAGTTTTTTCCACATATACTAGATGTCGACATTTAATATTGTGGGCTTTTTATACATAGAAATTGACATGAATGTTTAATTTTGTTTTACCAATATGAAAATCACACTACAAGAAATTCACGATTTATCTATTAATTATTATTTACGGATATAAATCTGTACGTAAATTAAATATTACATACAGATATTATCTACTTATTATAATCCGTAAACAATATAAAAATTACATGAAAATATTATCTACTAATTATAATTGGTAGGTAAACTAAATGTTACCTATAGATATTACATACGGATTGTAACTAAATACTTTTTATAACAAAAAGTTAAAAAATGTAATTTTATTTTTTTTTCCCTCTCATCATTTTAGTATTTCCCTGTATTTCCCTCTCTTTGTTTTTGTTTTTTCCAAACCCTATGCTTAACTCACACATCATTCCCACTACACCGTTCCACCTGCACCTTGGCCTCGTTGCACCGCTCCCCCTACACTGTTGCATCTCAACCCCCGCCCTATCGGATATCTGTAAATTAAAACTTCGGTTGACTTCGCTTTCATAAAAAGAGTTAGGTTTATTCTCCATTTCCATTTTCATTCCCTTTATCATTGTTATTTTGGATTGATTCTTTTTCTTAAATTTGTTGTGTTCCTTGTGATTGGGTATTGTATTTTGGATTTCCCCAAGTACTTGAAGGGAAGCTTTTTCATATTTCAAGCGCTTGAGAAGAGTCGGTCACTCGCAAATGGAGACCAAATCGTCACGAATGTGAGGCATTGAACCGAACCTTTTTTGTCAGATATGAGAATCAAAACCTAGCCAATCCAAACATTTGTAAAATTTTTATGTTGTTTTTTTAATTTATGTAAATTTAAATATTTAATAATTTTTATTAAATACAATTTAAACAAAATAAATATAATTTACTTTATATTAATTTATAAAAACATTAAAATAATTATTATATTAATATATATTAATTTAATCTTAAAAAATATTTTTTTAAAATTTGTTAACCGGTTAACATTTGTAAAATTATGTTTTTTTATTTATGTAAATTTAAATATTTAATTATTTTTAAAAAATGCAAAATTAAACAAAATCAATATAATTTATATAAATATCAAAAAAAATATTAAATTAAAATGTTTTAATTTTAATCTTAAAAAATTATTTTTTAAAAATTTGTTAACCGGATCTCCACATCCAGTTAACATTGTAAAATTATGTTTTTCTTTTAATTTATATAAATTTAAATATTCAATAATTTTTATTAAATAAAATATTAAACAAATAAAATATAATTTACTTTATATTAATTTATATAAATATTAAAAAAATATTATTTTAATATTTATTAATTTTAATCTTAAAAAATTATTTTTTTAAAATTTGTTAACGGGATCTCCAGGTTAACATTTGCAAAATTATGTTTTTTTTTTAAATTTATGTAAATTTAAATATTTAACAATTTTTATTAAATAAAAAATAAAACAAATAAAAGATAATTTACTTTTTATTAATTTATATAAATATTAAAATAAATTTTATATTAATATTTATTAATTTTAATCTTAAAAAGAAATTTAAAAATTTGTTAATCAGATATCCGCATCTTGTTAACATTTGTAAAATTATATTATCTATAACAATAATAAAGAGGCTTCTCTCTTTTGTGTCCACATTTCATAATACCAATTCTACCCTTTATAATATGATTATTTATTATTTTTTAAAATTAATGGTTATTTTTATCTATTTTCTATAAAATTGTTTATCTTATTTTTTTTATTCATCAACAATTAACTTTTCTATTCATTTCACTTTATTTTTAACATTTCACTTCATTTTTAACATTACATTATTATCATCTACTAAGATACTATTATTCATAATTTAAAAAATGTTGTGTACGCTAGTATAAGGAAATTGAATGTCTACATCTCATTCTCAAATCCTTCAATCGAATGTTGTTGTTCAAAATCTACATCCATAATCAAATATTCAAAATGTGTGAAATGAATGTCCACATCCACAATTCAAAATCTTGAACCAGATGTCAACATCTGTAATTAGGGCTGGGCAAAATGTACCAAACTGCACTGCACTACCAATAACTGCACTGAACTAAAAAATAGTTCGCCTGAACTGTACTGAACTGAAAAACAGTTCAGGCGAACTGAACTGCACTATTTTTTTTTCTAATAAACTGAATTGAACTGAACTGCATTATAATATGAACTGAACTGTTATAAACTGAACTGTTTTATGAACTGCACTACATTTGAGCTGAGTTGCACTATTTTTGAACTGAACTACACTATTTTTTAATTGAACTGCACTACTTTTGAACTTAACTACATTATTTTTGAACCATTTTTGAACCAAATTGCACTAATTTTTAACTGAATTGCACTAATTTTTGAACTGAATTTCACTATTTTTGAACCGAATTGCACTGATTTTGAATCAATTGCTCTATTTTTGAACTAAAAAATAGTTTACCTGAACTGAATTTAACTAAATATTATTTTGTTATATCTAACTGCACTGAACTGAATTGTACTTGCAATATGAATTAAACTGACTACTATATACCATATCATATTTTTGAACTGTACTATTTTTAAACCGAACTACACTAATTTTGAATCGAACTACAATATTTTTGAATCGAAATGATTGTGAACGATTTTTGAGTTACTTAAATAACTTATTCAACTAAACATTGCATCTCAATTAAGAAACTAGGTAGTATTTACCCACTTCATTCATAATATAGGTTCTCGTAAACAAAAAAAAAAGACATAAAACTAAGT
>Ga0214542_1010298_pt1 | contig 13734 bp, 3 predicted proteins | sample CNSS1metaG_FD_160096 | JGI IMG/M metagenome (GOLD analysis project Ga0214542, IMG submission 160096) | Root nodule microbial communities from cowpea collected in UCLA plant growth center, Los Angeles, California, USA - CNSS1 | ecosystem: Host-associated > Plants > Roots > Nodule | place: USA...
TAATAAAAATAAATATAATTTATATTTAAAATAATATTTATTTTAATATATATATATATATATATATATATATATATATATATATATATATATATATATATATATATATATATAATATTTTGACAGAAACATTGATGTTATGTAGAGTTGTAATATTACGAAAATAGACATGAAAGGCATAAAATGTGGATGAGAATTGCACGTTACACGAGGTATACTATAACATAAAATAAAACAATAGGCATGGAAACAATGGATATGATTTAAGCATAAATAAAAATTTATAAAATAAAACGTAAAGGATAATGGATAATGGCATGCAACAAACCTCTTGAAAAGAAACATACAACTGTTAGCCAGAAACAATCACATAAGTTTCACCTCAAATTAATTTTTTTATTAGAAAATGATTAAATATAATATATATATATATATATATATATATATTAGTCATTTGACGTGAAATTAGAAGTATATCTTCTAAAATTTTGATATAGTTTGATTTTTAAATATTAAAATTAAATAGATACAATTTTTAATTTGTTGTATTAAATTTTTTTGACATTGATATTTCAATTTAATGTTTGTGCTCGTAGTTCAAATATAGATTTAAAACTTTGTTTAATGCGTAAAAGAATGACATTATTAAAATAAAAAATATTTATTTATTTATTTTCAGAATTTGTAAACTAAAATATATTTAAATTTAAAATATAAATGAATTCGAATTTGACATTTAAGTTTAAAATACATACGTATTTAATCTGTTAGAAAAAGTAGAAAGTTAATTTATTGGAAGTGGTAGAACAACCTAGGTGTTTGTTAAGATTTCAACATCAGTAGTGCAATGTTTGGATAAGCAGTGGTTGAATAAAATATATGGGAAATTCAGTTTTAGAATGGATGAGGGTTGAACTGTGATGTAAGTGTAGGTACTAGTTAGGTAGTTTTGGATGCTCAAATTAATTGAAATCTGAGATAATGACGTGTGAGATCAGCAGAGGGTCAACAACAAAAAAAGTATGCAAGAGAAGAAAGCATAAATGTGTAGTAAACATATAAGTGGTAACATACACTAGATATAAAACTTTCAAATGTTTTTAATAGAGTGAGTGATATATCTTGTGAAAATTTTTGAACAACCAGTAATGGATGAATTTATATATGAAAAATATATTTTAACATTAAAATTTGATTTAGTTTTGACACGACTGATGTGGTATTTTTAAAAAATAAAATTCTTTAATTATTGATTTGTCCACTTTTATCCATTGTGACAGAACAAAAAATTGAAATATTTTGATATAGGATAATTTTTGTTCGGGTTTTCGAAGTGTTTATTTGGATGGTTTAGAAAAAATCTAGGTCTTGATACTCCTCTTTCAACATGACCATATGTTCGTTAGGATACTCTGTCAATAAGATATCTCTATGTGTGTTTGAATTGAAGGAAACAAAGGAAAAATGAAAGTGAGAATATGATACTTTCAATCATCCATGTTATGTGAATGAAGCAAACATTGGATTATGTCATTCTCCCTTCTTCCGTTGGTTGTGTTTGGTGTTTTTGAATATAAGAATGATGACTAAATGTGGTGAAGTTGGTGAATATAGTCGGTAGAAAAAGATATGTGCATTTGAACCTCTGCTTTTTTGGTCATGATTGTACAATCAAATAATGACCAAAAAATCTACAAAAATATAAAGTTAGGTCATATAATAATGACCTAAAAAACAGAGATCCAATAGCTCATACGGCCTTCTTCTATTGATTACATTCACTAATTTCACCACCTTTAGTCATCATTCTTATATTCAAAAACACCAAACACAACCACCAGAAAAAAAAGGGATAATCACATAATCTAATGTTGCTTAGTTCGCAGAACATGGACGACTGAAAACGGCAACTTCTCACCTTCATTTTTTTCTCTATTTCCTTCAATTCGAACACACACGTAAGTAGGTATCATTTGTGATAGTCAGCCGACTCTGGTGGAAAAAGAATATCAAGACCTAGATTTTCCTTAACTCATCGAAATAAACACTTCAACAACCCAAATGAAAAATTAATTTTGAAAATGCCACATCAGCCATATCAAAACGCAATCAAATTTTAATGTCAAAATATCATTTTCATCTATAAATTAATCCATTACTGATTGTTCCAAAATTTTCTCAAGATATATCCACTCACTTTAATACATATTAATAAAAACATTAATAGTGGAAAATAATACACAAAATATAAAGTTAGGTCATATAATAATAACAAAATAGCAAAAATCTAAAAGTACATAACTTCTTATACTAATTACATTCATCAACTTCACTCCTTTTACTCATTCTTATACTAAAAAACACCCAACACAACAAAAAAATAAAAAAGAGAATCAAATAATCCAAGGTTTACTTCGTTTATACACATTTTTTTTTTCGTGAAATTTCATTCAAAATCCTAAAGGTTTAATATTCAACAGTGAAATTATATTTTGAAATTTTATTTAAGATAATAAAATAATTCTGTTTTAGTAGTTTTTAAATATACGTAATTAATTATTAAAATTTGAAACTCCTTATTAAAGTCTAAAATGAAGATACAAATCGAAAGAAAAAAAATAAAGAACTGTTCTATCTTTACCACTATAATTTATTCTATTTGGCGAGATTTTTCTTGTAAATATATTACGATAATTTATAAGAAGAAATTCTTTTGCTTTTTTTAAATATTTTATTTGACAGGTGACTTATTTGTAAATAATTAATTACTACAAGATTTGATAAAAAATTTATTGTAAAAATTATAATGAAAAATATTTGCTGTAAATTTTCATGTGAAAAATTCATCATAAATTTTTTACAAAAAAAAACGAAAAACAAATACAATAAAAAAGTTTATAGAAATTTTTTAGGGTGACTTACACAAATTGAATTTGTAAATAAGTTTTTTCCAATAATAATTTTGTAAAAAAGTTTACAAGAATTTTTTTAAAATATATTTACTTTTTATTTTCATGTTGTTTTAAAATAACAAAATAACTGATAAATTATTTAATGTAAGACCCATTGTTATTGAGTGTCCTAATGTTAAGGGTTGTCACACTGTTGGACCTAAAGGGCTGACCCATAGAGTGCCAAGGCCCCTAAAGCAGCCAAGGTCCCTCAATTGCAAGTCATTCTGAAAAAAAATTAGTGCCCTAACTCACCCATTTTCTCTCCACAGAACCTCTGCTAGGGTTTGGAGATCTACCCAAGTTCAAGTGAGCTTAACCTCTGTCTCCTGTTCCCGTAAGTTAGTTCTCGAACCTAGCATTTCTAAGTTGTTTTCGTGGTTTATGTTGGGACTCACTGTGTGAATCCAATCTCCTTTGTCTTGCCACTGTTTCAGTCCATAGATTTGTCCTTGGAGCTACTGGTTTCGCTGGCTTAAGAGTCGAAGTCCAATATTAGCTTTTCCAGGTAAGGGAAGCTAGGTTCTTTTTCGCATTTTTGAAACATGTGGTTTGTTTTTGTTTCTGTTTTATGCTTAAATGATTGGAAAACGTTAGTTTTGGTATATTTCTGAGTTAAGGGTTCAAATATTAATGAAATTGTGATGTTTGACGTCATTTCTCGTATTCTGATGCGTCGCACAATTGCTAGGCGAGTTACTTGGCTCGCTGGGCGACTGTGTATTTTTCTAATATGCGCAGTTTTAGTAAAATTGACTTTTCCGACTCATTAACCGTTGGATTGAGCTCAAATTTTGACATGTGGTTCATAACATGCTATGTTATGGTTTGACCGGTTGGATCGTCGATTAGATGTCTGTAGCTTGAAAATTGTGTCACGCATTACTGCAATGATTTTGGTTTCGTGATAATAAATTTTCTTAGGAATTTTGGTGTAAGAATTATGGTTGTGGGTTGTGCTTGATTGTATGGAATTGCAAGTACTTAAACGTTGACACTCATTTATTTGAGATGAATACTATTTTGTGATATATGTATGTCTTGGTATGCATTTATAAAGTATGAGATGAATGAATTTGCATGAGTGATGTGATTCATGGATTGTGAATGATGAACTTGGATAAATCTTGGCATGCGATTTCAATGAAATGGTTGGTTATATGTGGTCATGAATTCGGTATGAACAATAATGTTACATTGATGGCATGGTATTGGTATGAGGTGAAGTTCTATATCCCCGAATTGAGAAGAATGAGATGGTATGGAATCAACATGGAATATGAATGAGGATGGATTACAAAGGATGGCGTGAGGTGTTAAATGCATGATCAATATTATTTGTTTGTTTGGAATGTGATTGGTATGTTGTCAGTACGTAAATCCATGAGTCTCTAGGTGAGACTTCCTGGTCGTGCCTCAGTGGTCGAGACGTAATTCTATGGACCCTATTAGTGGGTGTCCATGGTGGTGCCTCATCTATATAACTTGGTAAGGATTCAAGGTAAGGATTGCATCCTGACACTCTAAGAGTCAGTTAGTCTCACTTAGAGCGGACTGACTCCTGTAGTGAGAGTAGCAAGAGGCCTGAAACTCATCAAGGGCTAACCTTGTGTGTGAGGGAATTGATTCATTGTAACACTTGTAACACATAGCTCGGGGGTGAGTAGAGGTATCCACCACAAGTGCGAGCATCCGCTGAATCCGACTAGGTTATATGTATCCGGATGAGTCGAGTCGAGTCTTAGTGTATTGATTTCAAGGTCATAACACGCTTGGATGATTTGTGTATATTGGACTGTGAAAGTATATCTGATTGCATGATGAAATCTTTTTGGCTTTAACTTACCCTTTGCTTGTTTGATTGCCTTGTATGTTGTTCTTCTACCTTTGCGATGATCATCAATTTATTGATGGGAGCCGATGCGAGAGGTACTCGTGGTCAACAGGAGAGAGATGACTCCGCTGCATAGTCTACTTGGGCTGAACTTCACGTTTTATTTGGGTTTTTCTTTAGGGCTAAGGCCCGTGTATTGTATTGTCCCTAAAGCTTTATTTTGAATATTGGCTATCTCTTACTCCTTTTGGGTTGTAGGCATTGTAGTGAGCTTTAATATTTTCTTTTAAGTACCTTGAATAACTGTAAGGAGTGACCTTATACTCCGCAACTTGGCTCTTTATATTATCCGGTGTAAGATTTCATTTAATTATGTTATTATTTAAATAGGATGTTACATTTATTCATTTTATTGATATTAGTACTTTGAGAAAATAAATTATAAAATCAGTACTTAAAATAAATAAATAAAAAATAATAATGATTTGATAAAATATTTTATTTGAATTAATTTTATAATTAATGAATTCAATTATTTAAATAAGTTAACTCTAAAAATTTATTAATAAAGTAATACTCCTCAGGCTATTTTCAAAATAAATTTTACAAATAATATACAAAATAAATATTTATTTAATAGTTTATTACACAACCTTTATAAGTTGATTAACTGTTGAAGCAAAATAATTTTCATAGACATTTAGTCTTTCTACACAATAAAAATCTTTTTAATGCTAAAATCTAAAATATGTGATATAATTCCTGAAACCAAAAGAGGATTTGTTATATCTGTGATCAACTCACCATGATACATCAGTGCTGAAACTAGTAGCATATATATATATATATAGTTTACATATTTTATATATCAATATCAAAAGACAATAAGGTGTTAAAACTGTAAATTATAGACTTAAATTTTTAACCAAGTGAAATTAATCAACAAATATAAAACCTTAAAAAATAATAAAATCATTATCTAAACCTGATTGAAAATTCAAAATTCAAAGAGGAATATCATGATTCTAACATGGTGTTTGGTGAAGATTTTAAGATGGAAAACTAATAATTTATTTATTTTGATATCTTTGTAAGAAATGAAGCATCCCAGGGTTCTTTTCCTTTATTGTCGACTCATACTTTTTTGCTTTTCTAAATTCTTCACTTTCGTTTGATCAAAAGAAAAATCTTTCAGCCTTATAGGGCCAAACAAGTGTGGGTCACGAGAGTACCAAAATGTCCTTATCTCAGCTTCAAATTACAAATGAAACTAAGTATGTTACAAAGGGTATGACCCCACAATTGTGGGACCCCACCCCTAAGAATAACCCATATTATCCTCACTAAGGTCAAAAGTTATGATTGAGTTGGTTTCACATTCCCCAAGAGAAGTGTGGGTGAGGTGCCTCTCTTTATGTTATTTTTGTCTTTACTTTTGTAGTTTTTCATTCATCTAACTACTATGTCTCATTCATCATAACTTTGCTTTCATGCAATTTCCATAATTTTGATGTTTGGTTAAAATAGAATTTCGACACTTATTTATATTTTAGATTTTAGATTTTGCATTTAGTTTTTTATTTTAAAATTTCCATTTACATGTACAAATTTGAGTAATAATACGTATTTATTATAAACTAAGTTTGTTTTAAGTTTGAATATATACTATGTTGAGTTTTCATTTTGGTATCATATGGTGATAATGGTAAGAATAGGTTGAGTATATATGATCATTGAATCCAAAAAGTTTGTAAATCAGTTTAATTCAAACTAAAAAAACTATAGTTTACTTTGGATTAGACTATTTTTATTTCATTTTGTTTAGTTCAAATTGAATCAACCCATAATGGATTTGTCTAATTTATAAAACAATGATTATATTAACAAAAATTAAAATAATATTTTTTTTAAATTTTATAATTTGTATTATTTATATATCAGATAGTTGTATATGATTTAAATATAAATTTAATTATATGATTTTGTTTTGAAAAATATATACTTAAATTTTATTTTATTAAATTTATATGTTTTTTTTTTATTTTTAAAATAGGTCAAAATGTCTGTTAATATGTTAATCCGACAAAGGATAGGACTAAACTAAACTAAAAAAGTATAACTTGTTTGGAAGATTAGTGAAATCACTTTGGTATAAACTATTATTTTTGTTTTTGTTGTATAAGTTGTTAGGCAAAATCACCCTGATAATTTAAACTATTATTTTTTGTTTTTGTTGTAATATGTAAAGGTTCATAAATGTGGTTACAAAACTAAATTATATGAAGTGCATGATAGTTATTTTCAATAAGATATGCATGATAGTTGCCTAGCTATTAGTAAATAATTACATCTTAACATGTTTTGTAAGAAAAAAAAATTATCAACTGGACTGTAAGTGACAAATGTTTGGATGAAACAACTTTTAAAGGAATATTTTTTTTTATAATTAAAGAAACTCATTAGAAGATAATAAATAAATATCAATTAGTTTGAAAAATAAAGTAAACTGAAGATTTATTAAAAAATTAAATTAAGTAAATTGTTACTAATGAGTTTTAAGAAAAATAACCGCTTAACTAATTAATGTTATGTTGTATGGTCTAGATTATTAAAATAAAATTATTCTTAAAATTCACCCATCATATGGCATATTTAAAAGAAAGTAGAATAGTAACACAATTAATATTTCTATAATTTTCTAAACAACTTTAAAAAAAGACAAGTATGTAACTAATTGTCCAAATCCAATAAATTTCCAATTGATTGAACCATGTCAAACATAATAGCTAATCTTCTTCATAGGTACATGTAATGTTGGAAAGAACATTATTAGACATATGATAATGATGGGTCCCACTAATCACACATTTTGACCAGTCTCTTTCCTCCAAAATTTCCAAAGTAAAAAACAAAACTTGTGATTTAGTTAGCTTCAACCAAAATCCTATGGCATTGTTGTAATTGTGTATAACATGGAGGGCAAACACTCACCCACCTTCACTTCTCAGGCTCTCTTCTTCCTTCCTTTATTAGCTCTCCAACCTTAACCTGAAACCAAAAACCAAAGCTTTCAATTTTCTCTCACTTTTTCTTTCTCTCTTTCTCTCTTTTCTCCTTGTAGTATACTTGTTTTTCTTCCTCCTGTTTTGACCGTTGCTTTTTCTCAACGTCTTTCTCTGTTCACACACACTTCTCTCTGTCACTGATTCCTTTTCCACCACTCTTCCTCATCAAAACACTGTCGTTTTCCTTCACCTCATTGTCACCTGCGCTTCTTCCTTCTAACCCTTTATTCCTCTTCTTCCTTTTCATTTTGTTCTTCTCATCTTTAACCAATATACACAGTTTGGTTGTGTTAGAAGGAAGAAATTGAAAAAGGGTATCATGGAAAATTCTGTCTTGCTGAAAATGGGTACTTTGTTTTATGTTTATTTGCTTATTCTTTATGCATTTTACCCGTATTTTTGTTGTGAGTGTGTAGAGAGAGCAAGGAGGGAGGCAAAGACAGAGAGAGAGACAGACAGAGATTTTCTCTTTTAATTTTATTGATGTATGAATTTTCCTAAATTTGTATTTATCAAGTTACATTTGTTCTTTTTTTAGTTTGTTCTTTAGTGTCTGCCCCTTTTTGTTCATTTTGGAGATGGTTTTCTGGGAGGCTTTAGGCTGATCTTCTCTGCTTGTTTCTACATTTGGAAAAGAAAAAAAAAAACAGATGCAAAGTAAAGTTGTGTGCTTACTTCTTGTATTCTGGTAGGGTATGGTTTGATTTTCTGGATATTATAGAGGAAAAAGTTTGAAAAATGCATGTATTTTCATCAACTTCTTCTGGCTTGTAAATGAAGAAAAGTATCCAACTTCATTAGCATCTTCGTTAGGTTTATTTGTTTCCAATGTAGTTTTTGGGGTTACTCATGATTGATGAAATTTTGATGCTTGTTATTGAACTTCTGTGTTTTTTTTGACAGATTTATGGTTTCTGTATGAATCTGGTGAGGCATAAAGAAAGGTTATTCTTTTGTTTCCTTTTCAATGCAAGTTTGAGGCATTCATTCATAGGGGACTAAGAAGAGATGGGATGTTCACATTCAAGGTTAGATGATGAAGAAGCAGTTCAGCTTTGTAGAGACAGAAAGAAGTTCATCAAACAAGCTGTTGAGCAAAGGACCCGGTTGGCCACAGGACACATAGCATACATAGAATCTCTGAAAAGAGTTTCAGCAGCACTTCGTGATTACATTGAAGGTGATGAACCTCGTGAGTTCTCATTGGACAATGCCATCACCCCACCTTTCACACCGGTGAAGAAGAAAAGTGGCCCAGGATTCATTCCCATATCAGCAAAACCCTTTGCAACAACAGGAGCTATTGAGTTTGGGATCGGACCAAACTCTACTTTGAAAGTGAATTACCTTAGGCCTGGTGGTAACCCAGCAATTTCAGTTGAGGAAAGGCCTCAATCCCCGGAAAGGGTACGTGTTGAGACATATTATCCTCCAATGCAGCAGCAGTATGGTTTTGATGGATTTTTCAACATGCAATCCTCACCAGTGAATCCCTCAATTTTTGCCTATTCTCCCAATAATAGGCCTAATATCCCTCCCCCTTCACCTCAAGCTTCCCAATGGGATTTTTTTTGGAACCCCTTTTCGTCTTTGGACAGCTATGGCTATCCTGCAAAAAGTGTTGATCACACTGCAACGGATGATGAATACAGAGGACTCAGGCAGGTTAGAGAAGAAGAAGGAATACCAGACCTGGAAGAAGATGAAACTGAACATGAAGATGGTGTTGGAAAAAGAAATGTAGCAGAAGAAAGAACTAGACCCAACATGAATTCTTCAAAAGAAGAAGTTATTGTTGAAGATGTTGAAGATGATGACGACGATGATGATGATGATGATGAGGAAGAGGAGGAGGAAGAGGGTGAGGAGGAAGAGGAGGAAGAAACAGACGTTGAAGATGAGACTGAGCATGTTGCCAAAGATTCCCAAGCTCATGGAAGTGCAAGTTTTGAAGTATCAAAAGCTCAAGCAGCTGGTCATATTGAATCTAGCCATAGAGAAATGACAATTGGTAAGAAGGATGCTGTGGAAGAAACACCGGGTTTTACTGTTTATGTAAACCGAAGGCCAACAAGCATGGCAGAAGTGATCAATGACATTGAAACTCAATTCACAATCGTATACAATGCAGCTAATGATGTTGCAGCATTGTTAGAGGCCAAGAAATCTCAATATTTGTTGACTTCTAATGAACTTTCAGGTTTGATGAGAGAAAACAGTTTATATTTTCATTTTGTTGTAAGTGTACTTCCATGTTTTACAATTATTAGTGAAGTCCTTATGAATGGAAAAGAATCAATAGGCAGCCTCAAGTTTGACAATAAACTCCATTGTATAAATCTTATTTCTAGAGATCTCAGTATGAAAATCATATATCCAGAAATAATTTTTCATCTTTCCCATTCCTCATTTGATTTTACTGAATCTTTTTCTTTTGTCAGTCTTGTTTATCTGTAAAGTTTCATAAATATTAATTTGAGTTAGATTTCATTTGCAGGATCAAAGTTGTTGAACCCGGTAGCTCTGATTCGATCAGCTTCTTCACGCTCTTCTTCATCACGATATTTGGTAAATTGTTCAAGCACTGGCAAGGAAGGTTGTGATGGCACAAAGGATCTCTCTGAGGAACATTGTATGTTATCTGGTAGTCACCACTCCACATTGGACAGATTAAATACCTGGGAGAAGAAACTCTATGAAGAAGTCAGGGTATGCTACTGAACTTATATTATGTTTGTAAGGAAGTCAAATTTATAGAAAAGGATTTCTGGGAAGTTCTTTGTGGTGGTGTGCTTTGAAACAGATAGTTTTGCTACTTAAATATAATCTAATAAAACTGTAGAAAAGAACTTGAGTCCTATGCTCATTTCTCAATTATGTTAGACTTTCCTGCACTCTTCGTGTACAAATTCCTTCATATTCTTATAGCCTTACTCTTGAGAGATGAACAAAATCAATGATTCACTCATGTTCTGGATTCATCAAGGAAAATACTCCTCTTCTTGGCTCTTATGGTTATTACTAGAAACAGCAAACAAAATAAGTTCTCATGTAGTAATCATAAAAGAGGTTCAACTTCAACATAATATGAAAAGCATTATATCTTTAACTACTGGGCATAAACCTTTTTAGTAGATGATTGACAGGATTTGGAAAAAAGGACAGCAGAGATCAAATTGAACATTTTAATTTATATTCAGTTATTTTTTCTCATAGTCCTTTTTAAAGTATTTATATTTTTCATTATTGTTACAGGTCATTATGCTTGTGATCACATACAGTTTTATTTTATTGTTGGGAAACTTATTTGTTACTGTGGCCACTTTCTTCTTCAACAGTCTGGGGAGCGTATCCGAATTGCATATGAGAAGAAATGCAAGCAACTCAGGAACTTCGATGCAAAAGGAGAGGACCCCTCTTGCGCAGATAAAGCAAGAGCAGCCATTAGAGATCTTGATACCCAGATAACAGTTTCAATACACTCAGTTGAAGCTATTTCAAGGCGAATCGAAACTCTAAGGGATGAAGAGCTATATCCCCAACTTCTTGAATTGGTGCAAGGGTATGTATAAATGTCAAAAGCCCCCATGTATATCTTTGATTTCTAAATGAGACTAAACCCCTTCTGTTGAAGTTTCAAGTATTTTCAAACCTCAAACATACTTGTAATATTTTCAGATAAAGACATTCTCAATTACTTATATAGTTGAAATTTCTGAAATGTTTCATTACCTTCAGCTTACTTAGGGTGTCTTTGGTTCAGTGTTGGAGAATTGATTCCAGCTGAATCAATTCTCTAACGCAGAAGCAAGAATTAGTTGTTTTTCATTCTACATGAAATTTTTACCCTTTAATTGATTTTGGAAACCAAACACTTATTGATTCTGCGTTAGAAAATCAATTCTAATCAATTCTACATCACTTTGACGCAGAACCAAACATGCACTTAGTTTAGAGTTTTCCTTTATCAGTCAATGTCATCATCTTCCTTAGTAAAACACCAAGTGGAGCCATCAAATTTCCTGGTTTTTACTTTTTACATGAGCAACACTTTAAAGAAAACAATCTACATTTGCTTACATTTTGGTTGCTGATTCTTAAATTATGCAAATGACAGGTTGGAAAGGATGTGGAAAGTGATGGCAGAATGCCATCAGAAACAGAAGAGAACCTTGGATGAGGCTAAGATTCTTCTAGCTGGAACTTACTCTAAACTACATGCTAGAAAACAGTCTTCCATGTTAATGACAGATCCGAACAGGCTAGCTCGTTCAGCCTCCAATCTTGAATTTGAGTTAAGGAACTGGAGAAACGCCTTTGAGTCATGGATCACTTCTCAAAGATCCTACATTCATGCACTAACCGGATGGCTTCTTCGGTGCATGAGATCTGAGCCTGATGCATCCAAGTTACCATGCTCTCCTCGCAGATCCAGTGGCACTCACCCTTTGTTTGGACTCTGTGTTCAGTGGTCAAGGCGCCTAGATGCCATACAAGAAAAGGCAGTGCTTGATGGCTTGGACTTTTTTGCAGCTGGAATGGGGTCCCTCTATGCACATCAGTTGAGAGAAGATTCTAGGAGAAACTCATTTGGACCAAAACAAAGTAATGGTAACATGGAACTAGTGGAAGCTGGTGAGGTGGAAGAGGTAATGGCTCCAGAAAAACTTGCTGAAGTTGCTATCAAGGTGCTTTGTGCTGGAATGTCTGTTGCTATTAGCTCACTGGCAGAGTTTGCTTTGGATTCTGCAGAGGGTTACAATGAAGTTGTTAAGCAATGGGACACTGTCAAGTGTCAAAATCAAAACACTGCTTCTAACAACACCAGGACTTCTAACAACACCAGGACTTAGCTGTTTCTCATTTTGTGTTAATTAGTTTAGGTTTGTTTAGAAAAATGGGTGTCTTAGAATGTAATTATGTATTTAACTAACCAGTATAAAAGTTAGAATAGCGAGGGCAATTGCACCCAATATTTTGTTATAATTGAATTCCTTTTATTAAATTTTCAGTGGGTAAAAATTGTTCAACTGATAATTCACCTTAAAAATTAGTCATTCATTTACTTTTTTCATTATATACTTGTGAGAACATCAAAACGTAGTAAAAACTTTTGAATTTAGAAAAAAAAAAAAGACGTAAAAGAGAAAGAAAAATAATCAAAAATGAAACTTTATTTTCCTCAAGAATACATCAGAATATGTTTTTTATATGTCCCCATTGAACGAGACCGACACATTCTTCAGGCTTATGGTGAGTGATTGTTCTGGTGTTACCCGGTATAACCTTTACCAATAAATCAGTACATTTAGGATGCATAGTAAAAGTTTGAACCCATCCATTATCCAAGAGAACCTCTCCTACGATAATCATATGTAAACTAAATCTCGTGGTTCCTTGTTGCATGTCTTCATCAATGGCCTGAACCACTGTGTCATCCACAATGGGTTGGTTCTCTTCCCACCCAGTCGTACTCAAATTTAAATGAACCTTTTTTGTCGCCCCATTTTCCAACAAAGAAACTTCCTTCGATAACACATATTGTGGCATGATGGGAGTGATCACAGCTAGCGTTTGGTTTTCCTCGTAACTTATTCTCGCTTCCAGATTTATGAGGTTAATGTCGGAGTTGTTCATGACGTTCCAAATTGTTACGTTCATAACCCACGTGGATGAAACCTCGCCCTCGGAAACTTCAAGGTGAGGAACCTCAAACGAGTCGAGGAAGAACTTGGGTGGGATGGGATCAAACGTTGGTTGGTATAATTTCCTTTGGTGAAGGGCAAGTCCAATGAGCAACATTGATGTCATGATCAAGCGTAGAAAAATCACCGCACCATCCCAATCCAAATGTTCTTCTTCGCATGGCTCCACCCTCACTATG
>Ga0214542_1010300_pt1 | contig 13729 bp, 3 predicted proteins | sample CNSS1metaG_FD_160096 | JGI IMG/M metagenome (GOLD analysis project Ga0214542, IMG submission 160096) | Root nodule microbial communities from cowpea collected in UCLA plant growth center, Los Angeles, California, USA - CNSS1 | ecosystem: Host-associated > Plants > Roots > Nodule | place: USA...
TCTCTCAAAATTCACTTTGGGAAGATCAAACCTTGATGCAGTGTTAGGATCTCAAAGGAGTGTGCTTAATAAAGAGGGAATAGGTTACAGTGGCAAATCTAATCCATTAGGCACCAGAAGTTTTCTAGATATGAGTAAACCAACATCTGTCATTTGCTCCTACTGTTCTGAACTTGGTCATGCATCAAATTCCTGCTATTTTAAAAATTGTGGGGTTCCTAAAGGAGAGTACAAATGGGTACCTAAAGGAACACCTCAAACCACTAACATGAAAGGACCCAAGTTCAATTGGGTACCTGCATCTTCTCTTTAATCTTTGTTTCAGGTGTGTCTTGATGCAAGGAAAACAATGTAGCTTCTATATAATGGATGCTCAAGACACATGAAAGGAGATATGAAGAAGTTCTGCAGGATATCTTACAAAGCCAATTAATGGTCATGTTACAAGAGGTGATAATAACAAAGGTCAAAATTTAGGCATTGCCAAGGTGAAAAGTTCATCTTCTATTGTGATCAAGTATACTTGTTGGTTGAAGTACTCCCATATTTTGATTTTACTGCATGTTTGTTCACTAAAAACGAAGTAAAATGTGCATTTTTTTCATATTTTTGCATAAATTAATCCATTAGGTAATTCTCTAATGGATTATCATTTTCCTACTATGGCTAATTTGTTGCTTCTGAACACTACATAATTCATTAGATTAGTCATCTGCTAGTACTGTAATCCTTAACTGCCTGTATGCACTCTGATATTCCTGCTGTTGGATCTGTTTATCCATCCCATTGGTCTTGGTTTCTATTTGCTCTATACTTCCATAAATTTCTGCACTACTGATTTAAACTGATATTGCAATACTTAATTGCTGATTTGATTTATGGCTATCTGCACTCTGATGTTAACATGTGCTACTGATTTCATCTACTGCGTTGTTAGTATTGTCATACTTTGTATTGTTACTTTATGATGTTCATGGTATGTGCTGGTTTGGTTGTGTTACACCCCTATGCTCTTTTTGCTAATGTCCAAAGGGGGAGAAAGCAATTTGTTTCTGTATTGTAGGACACATAATGCTGCTATGTTACAGGACATATTTTGGCCATCATAAAAAAAAGAGAGATTGTTCAAAGGGGGAGCTAATTCAACTCATATGAAGATGGTTTTGATGATGTCCAAGGTTACACTTCATGTGCATTACCAGTTTAGAATAAGTCCTGTTTTAGTTAGGTTGTGCATTAGGCTGTTTGTATGAAATTATCAGATGTAAATCAAGCCTGCATTAAGTTGTAATTAACCATTACACTCTTGCTTGTGCAAACATGAATGGCTAGTTGGTTAACTAATGGATTAGCTGTGAGTATTGCACTAAGGCAGTGAAAATACACTCACGATAATCGATTAGGTAAATTGCCAATCCATTAATGGCAACAGAGAAAGCTGTATAAAAGCTAGTTTTAAAATATGTTTTAAGTCTGGAGAAAATTGATAAATTACGCAGTTTTCCTTCTAAGAGAGAGCCTTTTGAGAGTCACAAAGATATTGAGGACTCTTGAAGATCATTCAAGTGCAGATCCAAGAAGATTGATAGTTGATTCTACCATGATGGGTCTTGCTTGAATCAAGGAGCATATTGTCAAATATGCACAACATAGGTGTATTCGTTTCTTGATTCTGTTTATTGTATTCCTGATTACAATTGCTTCAGTGTGTGAAGTGTAGGCCTAGGTGCAATTGCGTGGATGCATTGCTCCTAGGGGGAGTTCTTGATTGGTAGATCAAGCTCTTGGGTTTTTAGGGTCTAGAATTATATAGGTGTTCTTGTAATTCTTGGATCCTATCTGTGTTAGTGGAATCCTTTAAGTGAGTTACTTAGGAGAAGACTGGATGTAGATTCATCTTGAATCGAACCAGTATAAATTGTGGTGTATTGCTTCTTTCTCTTCTCTCACAATATTTCTTGATTGATTTTAAATAGTCCATTAACCCAAAACTGCGAAATTAATTAATTGAGCTTTAAGACTTAAAGACTCCTTCAAGATTCACATTAAACAACTGAAAAACTCATTAATCAATTCAGATCCCTTTCTAGGTTGAGCTATTAGACAAATCTGTTTTTTTAACAAATTTATCACATCCATCAAATTACTCACAAACTTTAACAAACTTTACTCTTAATCCACCCACTTTCACCTTTAATCCACTTAAAGTGAACAACACAAACTTCACATTGTAATCCACTTGATGTCATCCTGTCCCTCTCCATCCGATCAACCTTGAGGGAGAGAGAGGGAACGGAAGAGATGAATTATTCTATTTTTAAATCATCTCTGTTATGTCTTGGTTTGAGGGTGATATCAAGATTACAATTATGTCCGCAATTTATTTTTCAGCTTAATTATGAAAATGATGTAAAAATATGACTTTTCAAATTATTTTTACAAAAATAATTGATAAAAAAAATTTGAAAATTGTAATAAAATAAGATTTAAAAAGTAATTTTTAATTATATAATTTTTTATTAAATGATTCTTTAAATATTTTTTTATTAAAATATGTTACTTTCATTTATAAATTTTCATATTTTTTTATGATAAATCGAACTTCTATAATGATCATTTTTAATTATTTTTAAAATAAAGTAGAATTTGGTAATATTGTTTTTCTTTGATTTCAATATAAATTTTAATCTATCACATCCATCAAAATACTCACAAACATTAACAAACTTTACTCTAAATTAACCCAGTTTCACCTTTAATCCACTTAAAGTGAACAACACAAACTTCACACTCTACTCCACTTGAATACATCATTTCCCTCTCCCTCCAATCAACCTTGACGGAGAGAGAGGGGAAGGAAGAGGAAAATTCTTACATTTTTAATTCATCTCTGTTATGTCTTGGTTTGAGGGTGATATCAAGATTACAATTATGTCCGCAATTTATTTTTGAGCTTAATTACGAAAATGAGGTAAAAATATGACTTTTCAAATTATTTTGACAAAAATAATTAATCACAAAAATTTGAAAATTGTTATAAAATAAGGTTTAAAAAGTAATTTTTAATTATAAAACTTTTTATTACATTATCTTTTAAATAGTTTTTTATTAAAGTATGTTACTTCCACTTATACATTTTCATATTTTTTCTACGATAAATCAAACTTATATAATGATAATTTTTAATTATTTTTAAAATAAAGTACATTTTGGTAATCTTGTTTTTCTTTGATTTAAATATAATTTTTAATCTATCACATCCATCAAATTACTAACAAACCTTAACAAACTTTACTATTAATCCACCCACTTTCACCTTTAATCCATTTGATGTCATCCTCCCCCTCTCCATCCAATCAACCTTGAGGGAGAGAGGGGAAGGAAAAGAGAAATTCTTCTATTTTTAAATCATCTCTGTTATGTCTTGGTTTGAGGGTGATATCAAGATTACAATTATGTCCACAATTTATTTTTCAAATTAATTATGAAAATGATGTAAAAATATGACTTTTCAAATTATTTTTACAAAAATAATTAATAACAAAAATTTTAAAATTGTAATAAAATAAGATTTAAAAATTTATTTTTAATAATAAATTTTTTCATTAAATTATATTTTAAATATTTTTTTATTATAATTTGTTGCTATCATTTATACATTTTCATATTTTTTGTGCGATAAATCAAACTTATTTAATGATAATTTTTAATTATTTTTAAAATAAAGTACAATTTGGTAATCTTGTTTTTTTATGATTGAAATATAATTTTTAATCTATCACATCCATCAAATCACTTACAAACTTTAACAAACTTTACTCTAAATCCACTGACTTTTACCTTTTATCCCTTTAAAGTGAACAAGACAAGCTCCACACTCTATTCCACTTGATGTTATGCTCTCCCTCTCCATCCAATAAAACTTGAGGGAGAGAGGGGAAGGAAGAGAAAAATTCTTTTATTTTTAAATCAAGTCATTTATGTCTTGGTTTGAAGGTGATATAGAGATTACAATTATGTTTGCAATTTATTTTTCAGCTTAATTATGAAAATGATGTAAAAATACGACTTTTCAAAATATTTTTACCAACATAATTAATCACGAAAATTTTCAAATTGTTTAAAAGTAAGGTTTAAAAAGTAATTTTTAATTACAAAATTTTCTATTACATTATCTTTTAAATATTTTATTATCAAAATATAATATTTTCATTTAGACATTTTCAAATTTTTTTTACGATAAATCAAACTTACATAATGATAATTTTTAATTATTTTTAAAATAAAGTTCAATTTCGTAATCTTGTTTTTTCATGATTTAAATATCATTTTTAATCTATCACATCCATCAAATCACTCACAAACTTCAAGAAACTTTACTCTAAATCGACTTACTTTCACCTTTAATCCCTTTAAAGTAAACAAGACAAGATTCACACTCTAATCCACTTGAATTCATCTTATCTCTCTCACTCGAATCAACGATGAGGGAAAGACAAGGGAAGGAAGATGGAAATTCCTCTATTTTTTAATCATGTCTGTTGTGCAATGGTTTGAGGGTGATATCAAGATTACAATTATGTCCACAATTTATATTTTCGCATAATTATGAAAACGATGTAAACATAATGAAAATTTGAAAATTGATATAAAATAATGTTTGAAATGTAAATTTTAATTATAAATTTTTTATTACATTATATTTTAAATATTTTTTTATTAAAATCTTTTACTTTCATTTATACATTTTCATATTTTTTTCTACGATAAATCAAACTTATATAATGATAATTTTTAATTTTATTTAAAATAAAGTACAATTTGGTAATCTTGTTTTTCTTTGATTTCAATATAAATTTTAATCTATCGCATCCATCAAATTACTCACAAACATTAACAAACTTTACTCTAAATGAACCCACTTTCACCTTTAATCCACTTAAAAGTGAACAACACAAACTTCCCACTCTACTCCACTCAAATTCATCATCTCCCTCTCCCTCCAATCAATCTTGACGGAGAGAGGAAGGAAGAGGAAAATTCTTATATTTTTAAATAATCTCTGTCATGGTTTGAGGGTGATATCAAGATTACAATTATGTCCGCAATTTATTTTTCAGGTTAATTATGAAAATGATGTAAAAATATGACTTTTCAAATTATTTTTACAAAAATAATTAGTAACGAAAATGTAAAAATTGTTGTAAAATAAGGTTTAAAAAGTAATTTCTAATTATAAAATTTTTATTAAATTATCTTTTAAATAATTTTTTATTAAACTATGTTACTTTCATTTATACATTTTCATATTTTTTCTCCGATAATTCAAACTTATATAATGATAATTTTTAATTATTTTTAAAATAAATTACAATTTGGTAATCTTGTTTTTCTTTGATTTAAATATAATTTTTAATTTATCAGATCCCTCAAATCACTCATAAACTTTAACAAACTTTACTCTTAATCCACTCACTTTCACCTTTAATCCACTTAAAGTGAACAACACAAACTTCACATTGTAATCCACTTGATGTCATCCTCTCCCTCTCCATCCGATCAACCTTGAGGGAGAGAGGGAAAGGAAGTGGAAAATTCTTCTATTTTTAAATCATGTCTGTTATGTCTTGGTTTGAAGCTTATATCAAGATTACAATGATGTCCGCAATTTATTTTTCAGTTTAATTATGAAAATGATGTAAAAATATGACTTTTCAAATTATTTTTACAAAAATAATTAATCATGAAAATTTGAAAATTGTTATAAAATAAGGTTTAAACAGTAATTTTTAATTATAGATTTTTTTATTAAATTATCTTTTAAATATTTTTTTATTAAACTATGTTACTTTCAATTATACATTTTTGTATTTTTTCTACGATAAATCAAACTTATATAAGGAAATTTTTTAATTATTTTGAAAATAAAGTACAATTTGGTAATCTTGTCTTTTTATGATTTAAATATAATTTTTAATCTATCACATCCATCAAATCACTCAAAAACTTCAACAAACTTTACTCTAAATTCACTCACTTTCACCTTTAATCCCCTTAAAGTGAACAAGACAAACTCCACACTCCAATCCACTTAAATTCATTGTATCCCTCTCCCTCCAATGAACGATGAGGGAGAGAGAGGGGAAGGAAGAGGGAAATTGTTCTATTTTCAATCATGTCTGTTATGCAATGGTTCGGTGGTGATATCAAGATTTCAATAATGTTCGTAATTTTTTTTAGCATAATTATGAAAACGATGTAAAAAGAACGAAACTTTTAAAATTGTTATAAAATAAGGTTTAAAAAGTAAGTTTTAATTATAAAATTTTTTGTTACATTATCTTTTAAATATTTTTTTAATAACATATGTTACTTTCATTTATACATTTTCATTTTTTTTTCTACGATAAATCAAACTTATATAATGATAATTTTTAATTATTTTCAAAATAAAGTACAATTTGGTAATCGTGTTTTTCTTTGATTTCAATATAATTTTTAATCTATCACATCCATCAAATCACTCAAAGATATTAACAAACTTTACTGTAAATCAACCCACTTTCACCTTTAATCCACTTAAAGTGAACAACACAAACTTCATACTCTACTCCACTTGATTTCATCATCTCCCTCTCCCTCCAATCAACCTTGACGGAGGGAGAGGGGAAGGAAGAGCGATATTCTTCTATTTTTAAATCATGTCTGTTATGTCTTGGTTTGAAGGTTATATCAATATTAGAGTTATGTCCGCAATTTATTTTTCAGCTTAATTATGAAAATGATGTAAGATATGACTTTTCAAATTAGTTTTAAAAAAATAATTCATAACGAAAATTTGAACATCGTTATAAAATAAGGTTTAAAAAGTAATTTTTAATTATAAATTTTTTTATGACATTATCTTTTAAATATTCTTTATTAGAATATGTTACTTTCATTTGTACATTTTCAAATTTTTTATTCGGTAAATCAAACTTATATAATGATAATTTTTAATTATTTTTAAAATAAAGTACAATTTGGTAATCTTGTTCTTTTATGATTTAAATATAATTTTTAATCTATCACATCCATCAAATAACTCTGAAACTTTAAGAAACTTTACTCTTAAACCACCCACTTTCACCTTTAATCCACTTAAAGTTAAAAACACAAACTTCACACTGTAATCCACTTGATTTCATCCTCTCCCATTTCATTCGATCAACCATGAGGGAGAGAGAGGGGAAGGAAGAAGGAAATTCCTCTATTTTTCAATCATGTCTTTTATGCTATGGTTTGAGGGTGATATCAAGATTACAATTATGTCCGTAATTTATTTTTTAGCATAATTATGACAACAATGTAAAAATAAAGAAAATTTGAAAATTATTATTAAATAAGGTTTAAAAAGTAATTTTCAATTATAAATTTTTTTATTACGTTATCTTTTAAATATTTTTTTATTAAAATATGTTACTTTCATTTATACATTTTCATATTTTTTCTACGATAAATCAAACTTATATAATAATAATTTTTAATTATTTTTAAAATAAAGTACTTTTTTAAATAATCTCTGTTATGTCTTGGTTTGAGGGTGATATCAAGATTACAATTATGTCGCAATTTATTTTTCAGCTTAAGTATGAAAATGATGTAAAAATATCACTTTCCAAATTATTTTTACAAAAATAATTAATAACGAAAATTTGAAAATTGTTATAAAATATGGTTTAGAAGGTAATTTTTTATTCCTTTATCTTTTAAATATTTTTTTATTAAAATATGTTACTTTCATTTATAAATTTTCATATATTTTTCTACAATAAATAAAACTTATATAATGATAATTTTTAATTATTTTTAAAATAAAGTATTATTTAGTAATCTTGTTTTTTTATGATTTAAATATAATTTTTAATCTATCACATCCCTTAAATCACTCACAATCATCAAGAAACTTTACTCTAAATACACACACTTTCACCTTTAATTCCGTTAAAGTGAACATGACAAACTTCACACTCTAATCCACTTGCATTCATCCTATCCCTCTCCCTCCAATCAACCATGAGGGAGAGAGAGGGAAGGAAGAGGGAAATTCCTCTATTTTCACCTTTAATCCCGTTAAAGTGAACATGACAAGCTTCACACTCTAATCCACTTGAATTCATCCTATCCCTCTCCCTCCAATCAACGGTGAGGGAGAGAGAGGGAAGCAAGTGGGAAATTCCTCTACTTTGCAATCATGTCTGTTATGCAATGACTTGAGGGTGATATCAAGATTACAATTCTGTACGTAATTTATTTTTTAATATAATTATGAAAACGATGTAAAAATAAGGAAATTTTGAAAATTGTTATAAAATAATGTTTAAAAAGTAATTTTTAATTATACTTTTTTTCTTACATTATCTTTTAAATATTTTGTTATTAAAATATGTTACTTTCATTTATACATTTTCATATTTTTTCAACCATAAGTCAAACTTATATAATGATAATTTTTAATTATTTTTAAAATAAAGTACAATTTGGTAATCTTGTTTTACTTTGATTTAAATATAACTTTTAATCTATCACATCCCTCAAATCATTTACAAACTTTAACAAACTTTACACTTAATTCACCCACTTTAACCCTTAATCCATTTTAAGTGAACAACACAAACTTCATACTGTAATCCACTTGATGTCATCCTCTCCCTCTCTATCCTATCAACCATCAACTTGATGGAGAGAGGGGAAGGAAGAGGGAAATTCTTCTATTTTTTAATTATCTCTGTTAAGTCTTGATTTGAGGGTGATATCAAGATTACAATTATGTCCGAAATTAATTTTCAGCTTAATTATGAAAAAGATGTAAAAATATGACTTTTTAAATTATTTTTCCAAAATAATTAATAACGAAAATGGGAAAATTCTTATAAAATAAGGTTTAAAAAGTAATTTTTAATTATAAATTTTTTTATTACATTATCTTTTAAATATTTTTTTATTAAAATATGTTACTTTAATTTATATATTTTCATATTTTTTCTACGATAAATCAAACTTATATAACGATAATATTTAATTATTTTTAAAATAAAGTACAATTTAGTAATCTTGTTTTTTTATAATTTAAATATAATCTTTAATCTATCACATTCATCAAATCACTCACAAACATCAACAAACTTTACTCTAAATCCACTTAAAGTGAACAACACAAACTTCACACTATAATCCACTTGATGCCATCCTCTCCCTCTCCATCCAATCAACCTTGGGGGAGAGAGCGGAAGGAAGAAATTCTTCTAATTTTAAATCATGTCTATTATGTCTTGGTTTTAGGGTGACATCAAGATTACAATTATGGTCGCAATTTATTTTTCACCTTAATCATGAAAATGATGTAAAAATATGACTTTTCAAATTATTTTTACCAAAATAATTAATAACAAAAATTTGAAAATTGTTATAAAATAAGGTTTAAAAAGTAATTTTAATTATAAATTTTTTATTACATTATCTTTTAAATATTTTTTATTAAAATATTTTACTTTCATTTATACATTTTCATATTTTTTCTACGATAAATCAAACCTATATAATGATAATTTTTAATTATTTTTAAAATAAAGTACAATTTGGTAATCTTGTTTTTGTCGATTTAAATATAATTTTTAATCTATCACATCCATCTAATCACTCACAAACTTTGACAAAATTTACTCTAACTCCATCCACTTTCACGTTTAATCCACTTAAAGTGAGTAACACAAACTTCACACTGTAATCCACATTATGTCATCCTCTCTCTATCCAATCAACCTTGAGGGAGAGAGGGGAAGGAAGAGGGAAATTCTTTTATTTTTAAATCATCTCTGTTATGTCTTGGTTTGAGGGTGATATCAAGATTACAATTATGTACGAAATTTATTTTTTAGCAATAATTATGAAAATGATGTAAAAATAACGAAAATTTCAAAATTGTTATAAAATAATGTTTAAAAAATAATTTTTAATTATAAACTTTTTATTACATTATCTTTTTAATATTTTTTTACTAAAATATGTTACAATCATTTGTACATTTTCATATTTTAAATACGATAAATCAAACTTATATAATAATAATTTTTAATTATTTTTTAAAATAATGTATAATTTGGTAATCTTGTTTTTTTTATTTAAATATAATTTTTAATCTATCACATCCATCAAATCACTCACAAATTTGAACAAACTTTAATCTTAATCCACCCACTTTCACCTTTAATCTATTTAAAGTGAACAACACAAACTTCATACAGTAATCCACTTGTTTTCATCCTCTCCCTCTCAATCTAATCAACCTACAGGGAGAGAGAGGGGAAGGAAGAGGGATATTCTTCTATTTTTAAATCATCTATGTTATTTCTTTGTTTAAGGATGATATCAACATTACAATTATGTCCGCAATTTATTTTTCATCTTAATTATGAAAATGATGTAAAAATATGTCTTTTTAAATTATTTTTACAAAAATAATGAATCACAAAAATTTGAAAATTGTTATAGAATAAGGTTTAAAAAGTAATTTTTAATTATAAATTTTTTTATTACATTATCTTTTTAATATTTTTTTATTAAAATATGTTACTTTCATTTATACATTTTTCATATTTTTTCTACGATAAATCAAACTTATATAATGATAATTTTTAATTATTTTTAAAATAAACTGCAATTTCGTAATCTTGTTTTTTAATGATTTAAATATAATTTATAATATATCACATCCATCAAATCACTCACAATCGTCGACAAACTTTACTCTAAATCTACTCACTTTCACCTTTAATCCCCTTAAAGTGAACAAGATAAGCTTCACATTCTAATCCACCTGAATTCATCCTATCTCTCTACCTCCGGTCAACGATGAGGGAGAGAGAGGATAGAAAGAGGGAAATTCCTCTATTTTTCAATCATGTTTGTTATGCAATGATTTGAAGGTGATATCAAGATTACAATTATGGACGCACTTTATTTTTTAGCATAATTATGAAAACGATGTAAAAATAACGAAAATTTGGAAATTGTTATAAAATAATGTTTAAAAAATAATTTTTAATTATAAATTTTTATTATATTATCTTTTAAATATTTTTTATTAAAATATGTTACTTTCATTTATACATTTTCATATTTTTTTCTACGATATATCAAACTTATATAATAATAATTTTTAATTATTTTTAAAATAAAATATAATTTGGTAATCTTGTTTTTGTTTGATTTAAATATAATTTTTAATTTATCACATCCATCAAATCACTCAGAAACTTAAACAAACTATAATCTTAATCAACCCACTTTCACCTTTAATCCATTTAAAGTGAACAACACAAACTTCACCCTGTAATCCACTTAATGTCATCCTCTCCCTTTCCATCCGATCAACCTTGAGGGGGAGAGGGGAAGGAAGAGGGAAATTCTTTTATTTTTAAATCATCTCTATTATGTGTTGGTTTGAGGGTGATTTCAAGCTTACAATTATGTCCGCAATTTATTTTTCAGCTTAATTATGAAATTGATGTAAAAATATGACTTTTCAAATTACTTTTACAAAAATAATTAATAACTAAAATTTGAAAATTGTTATAAAATAAGGTTTAAAAAGTAATTTTTAATTATAAAATCTCTTATTACATTATCTTTTAAATATTTTTTTATTAAAATATGTTACTTTGGTTTATACATTTTCATATTTTTTTCTACGATAAATCAAACTTATATAATGATAATTTTAGTTATTTACAAAAAAAAGTACAATTTGGTAACCTTGTTTTTCTTTGATTTAAATATAATTTTTAATCTATCACATCCATCAAATCACTCACAAACTTTAACAAACTTACTCCTAATCCACCAGTTTCACCTTTAATCCACTTAATGTGAACAACACAAACTTCACACTGTAATCCACTTGATCTCATCCTTTCCCATTCCATCCGATCAACCTTAAGGGTGAGAGTGGGGAAGGGAGATGAAAATTCTTCTATTTTTAAAATCATCTCTCTTATGTCGTGGTGTGAGGGTGATATCAATATTACAACTGTGTCCGCAATTTATTTTTTAGCATAATTATGAAAAGGGTGTAAAAATAACGAAAATTTAAAAATTGTTATAAAATAAGGTTTAAAAAGTAATTTCATTACATTATCTTTTAATTTTTTTATTAAAATATGTTACTTTCATTTATACATTTTCATAATTTTTCTACGATAAATCAAACTTATATAATGAGAATTGTTAATTATTTTTAAAATAAACTGCAATTTGGTAATCTTGTTTTTTATGATTTAAATATAATTTTTAATCTATCACATCCATTAAATCAGTCAGAAACTTTAACAAACTTTATTCTAAATCCAATCACCTTCACCTTTAATCCACTAGAAGTGAACAATACAAACTGCACACTCTAATCCACTTGATGTCATCCTCTCCCTTTCCATCCGATCAACCTTGAGGGAGAGAGAGGGGAAGGAAGAGGAAAATTCTTCTCTTTTTAAATCATTTCTGTTATGTCTTGGTTTGAGGGTGATATCAATATTACAATTATGTCCACAATTTATTTTTTGTCAACTTAATTATTAAAATCATGTAAAAATATGAGTTTTCAAATTACTTTTACAAAAATAATTAAGAACGAAAAATTGAAAATTTTTATAAAATAAGGTTTAAAAATTAATTTTTAATTATAAAATTATTTATTACATTATCTTTTAAATATCTTTTTATTTTAAAATATGTTGTTTTCACTTATACATTTTCTTATTTTTTCTACGATAAATCAAACTTATATAATGATAATTTTTAATTATTTTTAAAATAAACTGCAATTTGCTAATCTTGTTTTTTTATGATTTAAATATAATTTTTAATCTATCACATCCATCAAATCACTCACAAACTTTAACAAACTTTACTCTAAATCCAACCACCTTCACCTTTAATCCACTTGAAGTGAACAATACAAACTTCACACTCTAATCCTCTTGATGTCATCCTCTCCCTTTCCATCCAATCAACCTTGAGGGAGAGAGGGGGGAAGGAAGAGGAAAATTCTTCTATTTTTAAATTATTTCTGTTATGTCTTGGTTTGAGGGTGATATCAATATTACAATTATGTCCGCAATTTATTTTTTGTCAACTTAATTATTAAAATGATGTAAAAATATGAGTTTTCAAATTACTTTTACAAAAATAATTAAGAACAAAAATTTGAAAATTTTATAAAATAAGGTTTAAAAATTAATTTTTGTTATGAAATAAAGTGAATAATAAAGAGAATAATAGATAATAGAGAAGAGAAGAAACAATAGAGAATAGAGAATAGGGAGCAACTAATTTGTGTATTATTATTGATAGGAAGAGTCCTATTTATAGATACAATATGTGATCCATAAAGGAAACAAATCAACTTAGTTAATACAAATATTTACCATAAAGAGTAATGAATCATATGAGTAAATGTATCAAATAAATGGACAATCATTAATTCATAACACTTCCCCTTGAGTGTCCATTGATAAAGAATGTGCCTCGTTAAAACCTTACTAGGAAAAACCCTTTGGGATAAAAAATCTAGTGAAGGAAAAAGAGTACAACATTTTGTATTCTTTAATACAATATTGTTCATCACATATTCTATTTCTCCCCCTCATGTAAACTTACATCATTAAGGTGACAGAGTCCGAATTTGTGAGTCATT
>Ga0214542_1010301_pt1 | contig 13729 bp, 9 predicted proteins | sample CNSS1metaG_FD_160096 | JGI IMG/M metagenome (GOLD analysis project Ga0214542, IMG submission 160096) | Root nodule microbial communities from cowpea collected in UCLA plant growth center, Los Angeles, California, USA - CNSS1 | ecosystem: Host-associated > Plants > Roots > Nodule | place: USA...
CCCATATACGAACATAGTCTGTATCGTCCCAAGACTACCAAACTCGTCAGCCAACAACTGAGGAGGGCAATCTATCCGGACCCATCCGTACTGGCCACAACCAGCACACTCACACCGGCAACACTCGCTAACCCGAGCCACAACTCAAGGGTTCCTCGTGTTCATCCGCCATCCCGAGCCACAACTCTAGAGATGCTATTCCGAGCCACAACTCAAGGAATACCACGTGCTTAACCCCTATCCCGAGCCATAACTCAAGGGATACGTTCCGAGCCACAACTCCAGGAACACCAGCAATCTCACCTTTAAAGCACCATTAAACGCACTGTAGATCACGAATTCATAATCAAAACTCAAAGCTGCAGCAGTATAAATCGCCTGGCGGGGGACACGTACCGCCAGGCACTGCCAGCTTCCAGACCGCCTGGCGGGGGACACGTGCCGCCAGGCGCCAAGCGCCTCCAAAAGAATTACAAAGTCTGCAACAACCGCCTGGCGGAAACGTTCCCACCGCCAGGCGGACGCAACCCATATCGCCTCTGTTCGTTCTCTATCGCCTGGCGGGACCTCCCTCACCGCCAGGCGCCTCTTGTTATTTAGACCCACTGTACTGCTGCTACCGCCTGGCGAGTTGAACCCCGTCGCCAGGCGCCATCTCAGAACCTCGTCACGTGCTGGTTTATCTACACTCCATTCCTCTGTTATTCTCCATACACTAATTAAGGTTATTTAGAAAATCCCCCATCAACTACCAATCATCCATATACACATTATCCCCTAGTCTGACCATAGCATGATTAGTCCTTCCATTAAGCTCACAGGACGTCCCCCTCTATTTTTTTTTGGTACCCAATCTGACCAAAAAGCATTCACCTCACTGCAGGTATTTTTCAGCCCTAAGACCTATCTGTCAACATTCTCTTTTCCCTGTCCACCCCATAATTGACCCCATCTTATTAGTCATACTTAAGTCTACACTCCCCTAATTTTCCAATTCATCTCGTAGTCAAATTTGTTCCCACCCAATATTATTACCCCCACTGCACGAATTTCCACTCCTCCAGCCCGAACCAGTCCAACCAGACCTCCAGTTTGCCACTGCTGTAACGTTGCCGCCTGGCGGTAACTGATCTCCCGCCAGGCATACCAGACCTGAGAGCCATCCTGCTCTCTTTCGCCACTGCTAACCTTCCCAACCACCACCTATCATCTATCTTAATGCAATTCCTCCCATTTTGGCATAACAACTCCAATAATTTCAGTCCCCCCACCTCACTACCACCGTACCCCGCAAGGATCACGACAATTTCATCCCAAGAGTACTCCGCTTTCATCTCCGTCACATTAAATCACTGTTTCATTCATTTCTACCTACTAATGCGTAAACTGGACATCATGTAATATCGAATTCATCTATTGTCAATCACCAACAACTTTCCCACCGATCAAATTTAACCCAGAATTCCAAAAAACCCCAAAATAGGAAAATGGCCCCGCATTGCCTGACGGTTCAACCAGCACCGCCAGACGCTTCATCCGTAACCTAGAAATTTAGTGTAACTCCAAGAGTCGCCTGGCGGCCGGGAATGTGCCGCCAGGCGGTTCCCCTCCCAGAACCCCATATATATGACTAAATCAGGACCATATATTGCACTTTATGATGTTTAGCAAACCAAACTTAAAATTTCCATTTTTACAGCTTTTGTTTCAAATAATGAGAAGTGACGCCGCAAAGAAAAAATGCGTAAAGATGCGCATCATTATAGTTATTTGTTTTTTCCTGTTACATTTTTATTAATGTTCCGTCTTCTTCGCCTTAAAAGCATGTTTGTTTCGATGTGTGGAAATTTCTTGGATGAATAAATAATAAACACCAAAAACAAGAAAGTTTACATGTATAATAAACTTTCCGTGCTAACATCAAAATTTTATGGAAGTTTAGGAAATTGTTTATGTCTTTAACATTTTATTATTTTATGTTTTAAATTTTATTATATCAATGTTTTTTATTATATAATAAATAAATATATTTTACTTTTCATATATTTTCACTTTATTTCTTCTCGCATAAACAATTTTACTTACTATTAATAATACATAAACTTCTTTCACATCTTGTTTATTTTTGTATTTTTTTTTATTTTAACTTAAATAATCTCACTTTCAATGGTTTTCATTTTTTTTTTAATTCTCTAATCCTCAATCTCCATCTTTATTCCCAAAATAAGAGTTTTCAAACATTACCTGAAAATTTCTAACTTCACTAACCCCAGTTGAACCTTCTACAAGTTTCAGCTTCAATGTAGCAGAAAACGGTTGTTGCACTCCTAGAAATCTAAGACCTGCTTTTGGGAGAATCTAGAAACTAAAAAGTTGTGACCTTGACATGGAAGAAGAAGGAGACGTGGCAGACAAGAAAAAGACAAAGAACGAGGTGGTTCTACGAATTTCAGACACTGAAGAAGCCATTAAAGCAAAGGAGCAAAGGGTTTCCAGAAGCTTCCCAGTAGCTGAAAAATGTTCCCTTTCTCCTCACCATAATATCCAGATAGGTAAAGGGTTTAGAGATTCTCATGGTGAAATCACAGAGCACAATGGTCAAGTATCCTCAGAGTTGGTGACAACTACAAAGAGGTTGATGGGTCGGTCGGAGTTTTCAAAACCAAAGTCCAGAATGGTGGAACCGGCGTGTCCAAAAGATGCAAACTTTGTCGAAGAAAAGGCTAAAAAGACAAGTTCACCTGCAAGGAATTCTCTTAACAAGAATGTTCCTGACGCAACTGTTGTCACCCCAAGAAGCCCTTTCCTTGGGATACCAGGGGAAGAAGAAGATGATGACGAAGAAGTGTACAAGACTGCAAATGTTGAAGTGAGCAAGAGATCTGGTAAGAAGTGCAGAGTTGTAGAGTTGTTTGCTTTTTCTTGCATCGTGGGGTATTTAATTGCATGCTTGACTGTGAATAAGTTGCAAAAAAGGTTTATTTGGGGATTGGAACTGTGGAAATGGTGTGTATTGGTTTTGGTTGTCCTCTGTGGTAGACTGGTCACAGAGTGGCTTATCAATGTTTTGGTTTTCTTGATTGAGAGGAACTTTTTGTTTAAGAAGAAGGTTTTGTATTTTGTTTATGGTGTCAAGAAGAGTGTTCAGGGCTTTATATGGCTAAGTTTGGTTCTTCTGACATGGGGACTGCTTTTCAACCATGGAGTGAAGAGAACCAGAAAGGTTACTAAGATTCTTGGTTACATTACTAGGGCCCTTGCTTCTTGTCTTCTTGGAGCAGCTATATGGTTGGTCAAAACATTGTTGATAAAGCTTTTAGCTTCGAAATTTCAATCTACTAGATTTTTTGACAGGGTGCAAGAATCAATCTTTCATCAATACATTCTCAAGACTCTTTCAGGTCCTCCCTTGAGGGAGGTGGCTGAAAATGTAGGTTGGACTTCAAATCTTGGTCAACTCAGTTTTAAGACCATGAATAGTGAGAAAGAAGGGGAGAAAGAACAAGTCATTGATGTAGACAAGCTCAAGAAAATGAAACCAGAGAAAGTTTCTGCTTGGACAATGAAAGGTTTGATTAATGTGATAAAGAGTTCTGGGTTGTCTACCATCTCCTATGCACCGGATGAAGATGAGAATGACCAGAAAGATAATGAAATTAATAGCGAGTGGGAAGCAAAGGCAGCTGCATACAGAATTTTTCGGAACGTAGCCAAGCCAGGACACAAGTAACATTGTTACCCTTTGAAAATTCTGCAACTTTTTTTTTCTGATTCAGTTTCTCTGGAATTGCCTCTTGTTCTCATTTCACCCTCAAATATTTCAGTTATATTGAGAAGGATGACCTCTTGCGATTCATGAAAAATGAAGAAGTGGAAAATGTGCTTCCACTATTTGAAGGGGCAGTTGAGACTAGAAGAATTAAGAGGAAGTCTCTCAAGAACTGGCTGGTGAAGTCTCTTCATATAGTATATAATGTTTACTGAGAGCATTTACATAGTTCCAATTTCCAAAATATTTCCTCGTGTCAGAGAATTTTCTTTAACATTGTTGTCTTATCCTAAGAATTGGTTAAACAATATACGAGGTCCAATATCTTTCAATTTTGCTTCACTGGAATGTATATATGTTAAGTTATCAAGTTAAAATTCATTCCAATGCCACAAGCATGATGCTCAGATATTATTCTTATTTGCAGGTAAAAGTCTACTTTGAACGCCGATCGCTCGTACATTCACTAAATGATACCAACACAGCTGTTGATGACTTGAATATGCTTGTTTCTTTCGTCCTGCTTATTGTGATCCTTATTGCGTGGCTTCTTATAATGGGATTCTTAACTACTGAAGTTCTTGTCTTTATTTCATCCCAGCTTTTACTTGTGGTTTTCATGTTTGGCAACACAGCTAAGACTGTGTTTGAAGCCATTATATTTGTTTTTGTGATGCACCCTTTTGATGTTGGTGATCGCTGTGTTATTGATGGAGTTCAGGTAGTTTTCAACTCTGAACTCTCTCCACATTCATTCATGAAAACATACCTGACTCACACATTTACTATGGTTCCCAGATGGTTGTGGAAGAGATGAACATACTAACCACCGTCTTTCTGAGATATGACAATGAAAAGATTTCCTATCCAAATTCAGTTCTGGCAACCAAGCCAATCAGTAACTTCTACAGGAGTCCAGAAATGAGTGATTCTGTTGAATTTGCTGTTGATTTTTCTACCTCTGTTGAAAGTATTGGAGCTTTGAAGGCAAAGTTAAAAGTGTACGTTTTTACTATGTTTTTCATCTATAACTTTTAATGTTAGATTTTTGTTCAACTGTTCTTTTCCTTCCATTGGTGTGATAAGCAAAGGGTTTAGCTTCGACTTTTACTTCTCTAATATAGTATAGTACTTCTGAAGTTCTCCATAGTGATTGTTTAAGCTAGAGATTACTTATTTCTTTACACATTGTCTCAGTTATCTGTTTGTTTGAATGAAGTCACTTTTTATGTTTGGACAAAATTTGCAGATATTTGGAGAGTAGACCTCGGCATTGGCGTCCCAACCACAATGTAGTGGTTAAGGATATTGAGAATGTGAATAAGATGAAAATGGCTGTGTATGTTACTCACACCATCAATTTTCAGAACTATGGGGAGAAGAACAGCAGAAGATCCGAATTAGTGCTGGAGTTAAAGAAAATTCTTGAAGATCTTAATATTAAATATCATCTGCTCCCACAAGAAGTTCATCTCAGTTATGTAAGGTCACAAGACTCAACAGCACAGACATTTTGAAGATATCTTGTACTTTCATAGGGTGCAAGTGTGTAACACATTTTTTTTCTTTTTGCTGTCATATTGGTTCTAATCTAATGCTTCTCTCCACGGTCTATCTAGTTTGAGATCAAAGATGAGTGGCAAATTTGATGATAAGTAGTGAAATTGGTTTGTACACTGTATTTCCTAATGAATTAGCTTAAGCCTCTTGGCTAAACTTAATGTTAGTAGTTGTTTTTAATAGTGTTGGTAGAAGTGTCTTAGAAAAATGCAAAGGTCAAGATTGTAGCATGTACTAAAGTTATTAATTATGGTTTAGATAGTGATTATATCGAATGCATGTAGCTGAAGGGTCGTGTTTAAAGGCTAATAAATTGATGATCTGAGTTAATATTGTATGATGATCTTTTGGTGTTAATATTGTACTATTTTGTACTATGTGATATCTGAGTTATGTTTTGTGTCTTTTTTGTGATCTGTGTTGTGTTCATAATAGCATCCATTGTTATGACAGATCTTTCAGCCATATATGGTCAAGAAATTTGTGCTTGTACTTTGAACTTTTTCTATGTTTAGTTTGGTTAGTAACTTAATGTTACATTCATACTTGAATTTGAGTTTGCTTAATTTGCAGGGCTTTGAACACTACATATGTGAGTGTAGAAATCAATGTTTTGGAAGCAAAAATGTGATTGAAATGGTGAAAAGAAAAATGATTGCTTTGATTGTAATTAAATTTTTAATTTTAATAATATGAATTATTTTAAGTAATAAAATAATATAAAATTATGAGAGGTGGTAAAATTACTTTAAATAGTTAATTTATATGTTTTATAAGATAAATAATAATAATTGATACTTTAAGTTAATTATTTAAAATGTATATTTCTGCAAACTTAATTACACACTTTATCATTTAACATAATTGTTAATATAATTGATAATGGATTTAAATTTTACTATCTAGGTTTTCTTTTCAGCGTATTTTATGATCAACTTTTGTAAATCTTATCAATCTATTATATGTATGGCAAAATATTATTAACATATTTTTAAAAACAATGTTATTTTATCATCACATTTTGCAAAAGAACATTTTATCACTAACACATAATAGTAAAATAAGTAAAAATTTAAAAGAACAGTTAAAAATATATTTTTTTCAGCAGGCATTGAATTTTGAGTGGTTTAGAATTTTGACTTTGAGATATTCGTTCATAATTTTGATTGATCTGGCACATTGATTCTGACATTTAAAATAATCGTTTTAATATTATCAAAATAACAAAATCAGCACGTGCAAGAATAAATTGCTACTTTTACTTCTCTTTTCAAAGGTTTTGAAAAAAGAAAAAGGTTACTCAAAGTCAATATAGAAAGGGACAAATAAATCTTTATTTACGAAAAATGTCTGAATCATCTAAAATAAGTTATGGTTGGATTGGATTCTTAATCATATTCACAACATTTTATTTATACTCCAAATATTTTATATATAAATAATTATATGTTAAAGATATGAAAGATACTTAACATTAAATTAGGTGCAATTAAACAAGATATTTAATTATTTTTAATATACAATCTTTTAGGTAATTCTTTGTAATATGTAAATCTTTATAATGAATAAATATAAATATAAGATAATTTTTTCCTCACAGTCCAACTATCAGAAGGAGACAGAAATATTAGTAGACGTACATATTATTTAAAAGACTAACCCTTTTTGTTCTCTTATCATCGTAAATTAACTATGAAATGATAATTTTTATCAAAAACATAAGTTTTTATCTACATTTTATAGTTTTCATATGAAAATTTATGTAGTTTTATTCTTGAGTTATAGATTCATGTATTGATCAATTTTGATAGTAATTGGTAGAAGTGTTAAAAGTTGAATCAATCCAAAAAGAATTCAAAAGATCTAAAATTAAATAAAATCAATTTATTTTTTTAATATTTTAGGTTCACTTTTTATTCATCGAATTACTGAAAATAAAATTAAACTGATTTTATTTAATATAATACTACATTCTTTTACGATTTTTTTATATTGTAATTATAATATATTTAATTTTATTATGACAAAATAATAAGTTTACGATGTATTTTTAACTATATAATTATATTGTTTTGTTTGGTTTAATTTGTCGGATAGTACTCACTTTCGTTCGAATATGTCAGTTTGGTATCCGCTATTCAAAATGTATTAATTGAGTCCTAACTTTTGAAGAAATGTCTCAATTAGGTCCCTTTTAGACAAAAATTATTGATGATATTTATATTAAAATTTAGTGATAAAAGTCATGAATAAAGTTAACGGCGTTAATATTTTTTTTTTTCTGAAAGAACCTAATTGAGACATTTTTTTTTCAAAAGTTTGGACTCGATTGACACCTTTTTAAAAGCGGGTACCAAACTGACACATTTAAACAAAAGTGGGTACCGTCCGACTAATTAAACATTTTTTTTTCTATGTGATAAAATTTGAATTATACATACGAGAATAATTATAATAAATAGTGGATTTTTATTTGACAATTTTTATCTACAATGATTAATAGTTTTTTTATAAAAAAAAATTAATAATTTTATGATAATAAAAGCTGTTGAAGTCAATCCAATGCATAATATTATAGTTCAAGTTGGTTAAATTTTTATATTAAATTACAATTGAATCAAATTAATTCTGACTTTTTATATTTAGTTCAAACGATATCTTAAATGAAAAATCAAACAGCGACATTCTAATAATATTTACAAGAGTCCATGAAATATCATCAATTAATAAATGTCCACCACAAACACCGTATAAAATTAGAAGCAGAGAAGAGAGTAACAAGAAGAGAGTTTAACATAAAAAAATAATCTTGGTATTTCTATCTAAATGACCTAATATGAAGTTTAAGTGCAAAAGAATGATTATGATGATAATCTTGCATGCTTTGGTATCGAATGAGATGTAATCAATGATAAAATGGGATGGATGGAGAAATATACGAGAGATATAATAATAATAATAATAATAATAATAATAATAATAATAATAATAATAATATATAAGTTTAATCTATATAACGAATTAACGTCAAACTTTAAGATAATGAATTTGAATATTCTTTTTAAAAGGTACTTTCATATCACCAATAAATTTCTTTAAAATAATTTATTGAAAAGATATAATATCAGTGAAATTCGAGTTTAACGTACGTAAGAGATTAAAACTATTTTAATCCAATAAATTTATGAATTTCTAATCTTATTATGTTGTTCAATTTTCTAATACTTAAGGTGAGAATTCAGAATGATATTAACTTCTGTGAGAATTTCCAATAAAATGTTATTCAAAATTATCTTCAATATGTTTTTTTTAGGAATATAGATATTCTTAACCTTATTATAGATTTGTTTTCTTGAATAGGTTTTAGTATCTTTATCCTTTTGTATTTATTTTCTTTGTTTTTATGCTATTTAAAAGTAGGGTTAAATATATTTTTGGTCTTTTAACTTTGAGTGAAAATTAAAATTAATCTCTCCTGAAAGCCTTGAACCAAATTAGTCCCTCAATCCTGTAAATGCGTGGATTTAATACTTTTAACTAAATTTTATTAAGTTTATTTGACGTTTGAAACACATTTCAACATTTCATTATAGTATTTTAATTTGTTTACACCGTTTGACATATTTTCTCTTCGATGTTAACTGAGAAACACTTTTGAAACATCAAATTAACTTAAAAGAAACTTAGTTTAAAAGACTAAATCTACACATTTCTAAATATGAAAGACTAAATTAGTTTAAGATTTTCAAAAGGGACTGATTCCAATTTTTTCTAAAAATTGAAGACAAACATATTTAAAAGAATGATATAAGTAATTTATATGACTAGAGTGTGCACATTGTTGAGATCATATTTTATTTGTTGATGTTTTTTCATACTCTATATGGGATAAATGAAAAATTGTATAACACTATTAGTTAAAAATAATTTATTAATACTAAAAAAAATGTGTTTTCATACTCTATATAATACGTATAATAGTAAAAAAATTTAAATAAAATCACAAAATCGATTCAAACTAATTTGCAAAAAAATAAGTTTGATTTAGTTTAAATTTTAATATTCTAACTAAATAAAAAAACCGCACCAAATTAGTTTGATTTAGTTTAAATTTTTAATATTCAAACTAAATCACGTATAATTACAAAACCGCACCATGAACACAAATATCCATCATAAATTTTAAAGATAGTAGGGTGTAAAGACCACTGAGAGGTTTTCCTAGAAAGGAAATAATATGTTCTGATGCATAAATATTTACAAAATTGTTTTTTAATAAAAATAATTTATGTTCTGATGTTTTTACTGTGAAAAGTTAAAACAAGAGCATATAAAAACAACATAATTTTTTTTTAAAATTCAAAATCCTTTTTTGATTTAGAACCAATTCTTCTGAATCACCCAGTAATCATCTACTTTAAAATCATATTAATTGATATTTCACTATAAATTTGGATAATTCAAAGTAAATCCAGCATATGAATTAAGCTACGCCAATCAAAATGATGGTGTGTTTATTAGGCTGAAATAGTAGGGTATAAATAACTAGAAGCATAAATACAGAATTGAAAACCTCACTAAAATTTGAACCCAAAGGGTAATGATAGGACAGATAAGATAACCTTATCCATCAGTTTCCAATAGGAAAGCTGCCACGTCAGATAGAGGCAAATATGCCCAAAATTTCGACCTCTCATTCCACTTCTGCCTCCACCACCATTTCTCTCAAAGCAAGTTAAAATATAATCAACCCATTTCCTCACTCTTCGCACCAACTTCTACCCAGTAAACAAAGAATAAGCAGGGGAAGAAAGAAAGTACAGAGAAGAAATGGCTTCCACTTCTGCACTTTCAATGGCTATGCCAGTAACTTGTGCCACCCACAAGAAGGTGCTTCCTACCTCTGATGCCTTCTTCAAGCCACTGCCTCTACGGTCTTCAAAAGCAGTTGCAGCATCAAATCCCAATGGAAGGTTTCAAGTGAGAGCCTCCATGAAGGAGAAAGTTGTCACAGGGCTCACAGCAGCTGCATTGACGGCTTCAATGATGGCTCCTGATGTGGCCGAGGCTGCTGTCTCACCTTCTCTCAAGAACTTTTTGCTCAGCATCGCCGCCGGTGGAGTTGTTGTTGTGGCCATTATTGGTGTTGTAATTGGTGTTGCCAATTTCGATCCCGTCAAACGAAGCTGATGAACTTCTGAAGCACTGTGTTCTATTTTTTTTTTTTTTTTTTTTAACTCCTATAATGGTATGCAGCATCTGTAATGTATTTTTCTTCAGCAATGAAGTGAACCCTCTGTTGTGTAATATGTGACCTTTCTTCTCTACTTGGGCAGAAGCCCTTCAATTCTTAAAACGTATTTTTTGTTGATTGCGTCATTTTGCTGCATAAGAATGGAATAACTAGCAGACCGATGATAGATTACATTTTGAAAATATCTAACTCTACGGAACGATTATATAACATTAACTACAGATATAACTGAGATTAAATCAGAATGAATCAGATAGTAGGAAAATTGATGATTGATATTTCGAGAATAGTGGGATTGCTCGGTCATATGAGGTAATACAAGGAGCAACGAATATATCCTGTGTGATATAAAGGCACATCCACACACAAAAAAGAAGAAACAGGAAATTCAAACATGAATTGATACTATCTAAATATATGTGTCTGCAATGGGCATACAAATGACGTACGTAGTAACTCATAGTCAGTAATGACAAATGATTAATTCTATGTAATGCTTGAATTCTAACACTATATGTATGGTTCTCAATAATACTAAAAGAAGCTGAACCCAAGCTACAATCACTTCCTACAAAACTTGGAAATCGAATCAAGCATGTATTGACTCTCTGAAGAATAGTTCACCTTATCTACCTTAACTACAGTAATCTTGACCTTTTGTTCATCGCCATATAATTCCTCTTTGATTTTCAGCCTAAACATAAACTGTTTGAAGAGTCGGCTCTTGATTATTTCTCCAAACCTCTCATCATCCTGTTGTTCATGTTTCAACATGTACAGATCTTTCGCTGAATACTCCATAATCTCTTCACCTGCTTCCTGGAAAGCAGTTACCCAAGTTAATCCTGTGCCATCCAGAATTTGAGCTTGCAGAAGGTATCGATAATCACACTCCTCAAATTCCTGATTGCATCTATCACATTGCCATCTTGTGTTTCCTGACCTAGTCACTTTCTTATTGCATTGTCGATCTCCAATCACCAGAGGGCAAGCTGTGTAACAAAATGTATCAGTCTTGATGAACGATATAGTTGCCCTTATTGTTATCCAGTCTGGCTTGTCTGATCGTCCTAGACCTTCATCCTTGATTTGAGATACAGTTTTGCGTACCTCATTCTTCGATCCTCCAGGAATAACGTCCCTAGAAATTGAATGGGAAGCAGAATCTTTTCCAACTAGATCAAACCATTGTCTTAAGCTATTGGCCTCGGGGAACTCAGGATTTATGAAAAGCTGTGTGGTAGAAATAGAGCCTATCGACTTTCCACTAAAATCATTCACCTTCCCCGCTTTGACTGCTAAAATAGGGAAAAACCCAGAATCTACCATCTCTTGCAATTGTTGCCCTTCCCTGTTGCAAAATTCTCCCCACAGTGTAAATTCAACACTCCTGCCAGAACTGTCTTTTAGACTCAAAATTCTTCTCAGGGTTTCCATTCCATTCTTCCTCAAGATGGGAACAGAAGGGTTCACAGATGTCACAACCCCAATAACATCAAGGATGGAGTTATTGTCAACATTCTCAATGTCACTGATAGGTCGAAATGAGAACTGCTGTCTAGGTATAGAATCATCCTCATCCGGGCACAACTCCACTGTTGAAGTTGATTCCAAAAAAATTTCCCATTCATTCTTCAAGTGGTTGAAATTCTTCTGTGCAGGTTTTAAGCTACCTTTCGATATCATGTAAACTTTACCAACCTCAATTACATTATAGAAGCGATCAACAACAGCATTAAAGCATGTTACTCGTATTTCACCTCCATCAGAATCCAGGAGATCAAACGAGAAGACTTTCCCATCACCGCGTGCATTATTATAGCGGCGCAGATCCCCTTTAGCAGTTACCCTTGCCTTGATAGCCCACCGACCTTGATAAGGATTTAAAGCAGCTATAGGAATGATGCGTGCTGGCGCCTCATTTTTCACAACTGCACCACGGCCTTTGTAAACTGGAGGCGGTTGGTATGGAGGTTGAATTGTTGGCCTGAAATTCTGGGCTTTATCATGACTTGCATTTTGAGCAGCAGAGTTACTAATAGTATTACTAGTATTGTTACTCCTGGCCAAATTCTCCACAGTGTTATCTGCTATAGCTCTCACACTTGGTAAATCTGAATCCAAGGATGGCTTCGGATTCCCAATGATCTCAAAATCAGCTATTATAGTTTCCATGTTTAGAACCATAATAATCCTGTGCAAGGAAAAACAAATAAGTATATAAACTAATTTTACAGGATAAACCTAAAGTTGAAGATGCAAGATTCAATCAGCAACATGTTCTTTATTCCTTAGAATCCATCTATACACAGACACATTAAGCATAACAACTAAATGCAAAGGTTTTGCATATCTCTAATTAAGTTGCAATTGCATTTCTTTATACACACTCTAACCAATCAAATATAAAATTCATTCAACCAAAATTCAACCGCCTCTCCTTTTAATTCGAATTATCAGGGTTTGCAAATGCTAACACGACAAATAAGGTTATGTTACATTTTGCTTTAAGAAGTGAAATTCGAACCATATAACATAAAAAAGTGAAATCACATGGACTTTATTATATTCGCAACGGAAACAAAACTAATTTGAGCATAATTAGAGAAATGACATAAATCCAAAATTAGATTTGCAGAGAAGAGAGAGACTTGCGGTTCTTGAAGGGAGTGCATATATAATCGAGAAGCTGAACAACCGAACCCTTCCGAACCCGACCGGTTCGGACTCGGTCGTTGAGCTGAGTGGCGAGCATCGCGTGGTGAGACAAAACGGCGTCGGAAATCAGAAGACGGTATCTCTGCTGCTGCGAGTTGTTGGTGTTGGAGACTAACGCCACGTCCAGAACCTGAACAAGCGGTTTGGCGTTAACGTCGCCACTAATTATCGCCGGAATCGCGTTTTCAGTGAGATTCACCGACATTTTCCCTCCAATTGTGGATTTCCCGAACAAACTCAACCCCAAAACGGAAAGAGTAAATAGAGAACTCGAATCGATATGAAAGAAGGTTTCATTTTTTTTAGTTTTATTTGAATTTTATTTATAATTAAATTATTTGTACTATTTAATTATTTTAAACAGAATTAAATGTTTTGTATTAAGAGTGTTTTTTTTTTTTGTACTTAAAAAAATATATTAATATATA
>Ga0214542_1010302_pt1 | contig 13729 bp, 4 predicted proteins | sample CNSS1metaG_FD_160096 | JGI IMG/M metagenome (GOLD analysis project Ga0214542, IMG submission 160096) | Root nodule microbial communities from cowpea collected in UCLA plant growth center, Los Angeles, California, USA - CNSS1 | ecosystem: Host-associated > Plants > Roots > Nodule | place: USA...
TGAAGTTAAATAACTTTCCTTTTTCTTATTTCTTTTATATTGGAAATAGTAAGAAGTGTATTTCTGTTATTTTTTTATAATAACAAAATACATTATTGTTATAATAATTATCAGCAAAAATACTAGTATTATTGCTCTTGCGTGTTCGCATTTTTTAATTTTTATAGAAATTTTAATTAAGATCAATAAAAAATATATAATTAATTTTTAAAATAGTTGCTAAATGTAAAGTTAGAAAAATAAAATATATACACAAAAAGATGTTTTTAAAATAATTGTTAAAAGACAAAAGAGGTTTCTATAACTATTTATAAAATAATTAATTTTTAAAATAATAATGAAATGAAATGTAGACCAAAAAGATGTATCATTTTTATATATTGTTATAAATTATATATTGTTATAGATTATGCAGTTGGTCGAGTGGGTGCTCGCTTAACGAATATAAAGTCAAGAAGTTACTGACTTTGTAGGTGCTCAGCAAGAATATACTAGTTGAGCGAATACAAAATAATGGAGTTACTGACTTTGTAATGATAATACACGTTGAGCAAATACAAAGTTAGAGAGTTTACTGACTTTGTAGTCATTGAGCGAGACTACACTTGCTGAGCAAATACAAAGTTAGAGAGCTTACTGACTCTAGTCGTTGGTCGTAAACACTCTCGCTGAGTGAATTTTGGAGGAATTTACCATTGTAAGAGTTCTCGTGATTCACGGGTTCGGCGAACCATTTGGTCGTTGAACAAATGGACATTTGTACACTTTTTGTCGAGCAAATGGATAGTTTTGTTGAGCGAATGCATCATAGTCTAGTAGTCATTCTTATGCTCAATTATGATGTTTTGTGTCAAAATGTGGATTGTTGCTTATGAAATGATTGGTGTATAAGTTTAAATTGAGATTGGTTGTATGAAATTGATGGGAGAATTGTTGATACTAATTCAAGGATAATTAGTAGTGTTTTATAGTAGAGTATGCATTAGTATATTGATTCAATTGGAAGTTATCTGGTAAGAGGAGCATGAGATCCTAGTGGTACGATCCTTACCTGAAATATTACTATCTTTTTTGAATTTGAATAACTTATGTGAAATAACAAAATATTTAAATCATATAAATAAGAGTTTATAATTTTATAATTATAAAGAATGTGAAATAACATAGAGATGGAATGCGCCACAATTAAGCATGTTGATAAGCAAAGAAAATTTCTCCATAAAGAGATGTTAGAAAAAGATTAAAGAAATAATACTATTAATAGTAAAAATATGAAATAATATAATAATAATTATTAGAGCAATAATAATACTAACATGTATATGAATCAAAGAATATTAATCAGAGACCCAATAATTCTTATAACAATAATAAAAAATAAATGAGGTAAGGAGTAGGAATAGTCTGGGTTGAGGCACGCATAGCACTATCCTTAGAGAGAAAACACCCCCACTGCACAGGACAATACAAATACACAATACACAATCATATGTGTTTCAAATCACATGTGTGTCTCTCCCAAGATACAACAACCCCGTTAGATCGATCGAGTGCAACGATGGATCTTCGAACCTTATGAACACCATTGTCTTAAAGATAATATAGAGAAAAAAATAAGAACATTTTTTAGAAAACTCTAGTGTTTGTTGTCTCTATTGTCTTTTCTCATGCACCTAGGAGGTATTTATAAGTAGAAAAGGGAGACACAAGAGTAAATTGTAATCAGAAATATAGTCGTTAACCATAAATAACATTAACCCATAAGATTAAAAGTTCATGAATTTAATAATAATATAATTTTTATTTTAATTATTTATTTTTTAAATTATAATAAAATAGTTCCAACAAGAGATCCCTCTTGGATAAGAACCCAAACAAAAAAGGATAGACACTACATTCAAAGATATATAAGTCTAGACGACACAATCCAATCCAGGATTGATAAGTCAAGACACCACTATCAAAATTGATAAGTTTAAGGAAGGTTTGTCACAAAGACCCTTGTCTTTGATAAAAACCAAATAATATTGATACAACAAAAGATCCCAACTTTTGATATTCGCCACAAAGATCTCAGTCTTTGCTAAAAACCTTGACACCTAAGCCCGCCAATGATCGAGATAATCTCTCTTTAATTAAATAACTTTGTTAATGACTCTAGGAGGGATTACAATTGTTGTAGACCTAGGAATTTATAGGTCTTAAAAGATAAAAGATAAAAGATAAAAATGGAAAAATATCAAAAGATATACTAAATATCAAAAAATATCCAAAATATCAAATATAAAAAAAAATCCAAAAATATCAAAAGATAACAACAAAAGATAAAATAAAATAGAAAAAAAAAATTAATTATATAAATTATTCTTTAATTGTATGATCTTCATGTCTCATGTCCTTCTAACGCTAAAAGATTCTCTTCAAGTTTTTTGTGTATATATCCAGGAGATAGTTCTTCCTCAAAGACGTTAACATACTAAACCTTATGTGTCGCAAGATGAAACTTATTGACAATGACTTTGCATTATTTATTTTTTATTAGGATTAAATAATGTTTTTGAGTTGTTGTAAAAAATATTGTTTTGATCTTAAATTATATTATGTTTATTTTTTTATGATAATAAAAATAATATAATAATAATTATTTTTATTATTATAACTAGCGAAAACATAGGTATTGTCGCGCCTGTACGTTCATATTTTTTAATTTTCATAAATTAAGATTAATAAAAATTATATAATTAATTATTAAAATAGTTGTTAAATGTGAAATTAGAAAAATAATATATATATATATATATATATATATATATAAAAGAAGTTTTTAGAATAACGGTTAAAGATAAATTATTTATAAAAAATTATTTTTTAAAATAATAATTAATGATAAAATTGAAATAATAAAATGTGGACAAAAAAGAGATAAAAAAAATTATCATACATAATTAAATGAAATGATTAAATTTTAAAACAAAAGAAAATACTGTCGAATAGAAAAAAACTGTTAAATTTTGAAAAACCATTTAAAACAAATATTTAAAGATCAAATTATAAAAGAAATGTTTATATCAAAATAATAATTTTTTTAGAAAATAGTATAGATATCGACCGTCATGTGTTGAATTTTAGATAATATAAGAAATATCATTTCACTTTATTTGTTTTGTATATAATCAAATCAATTATGCAATTGTTGAATGACATAAAAGAAGTTTTAATATAATTATTATAAATATTATAGTAATACTTCGTACCTTTAGCAAATTTATATATGATGGCTGTCGGAGAAAAATATTGCTAATTTAATTTTAATTTGTAGATGTCGGATAATAAAGAAATTATATACATTATATAAAGTCAGTATAAATTACACCATATTGATTCTATTAAAATCAGTAAAAACACACGTGCATGTGTTTACTCTTTAACAAAAATAATAAAATTTTAATTATATTTAATGTAAAATCCTAGAAAATTATGTATTAAAAGTAATAGTAATTTAAAAATAATGAAACTCGATTATTTTAATGTTAAAAAGTTTTAGTATAAATAAAATTGTTATTAAATAGTTTTATTATTTTAAGACACACAATCTTTTTAGAAACAACTCTTCTAGAGTTTTTTGACTTCTCTCTAAGAGTTCTCCCTCTTTGGTCATATAATTGAAGAATCGAGACGGTATGGTTGATCCTCTTAGTGAGCTTCTCAATTTGGATCGATAATTTTTTTCATTTGTGTTAGTTTTCTACCCCTTTTCTCGGTCCAATATGTTTTTTGTCTTTGCGTGCAGTCTATAAGATCCGAGAAATTTAAATAATTAAATAAATAATTATTTAATAAATGCGAGTAATGAAAGTCTTTAATAAATGCGACCGAGAATCCAAGAGATAGAGTCCATTGGAGAGGAGACAAGGGTTGGAATAGTGGTGGTGCAAGAGAAGTTCTAATTCTTTCAAATTGAGCAAGAATTATCTAGGTAAGGGGAGCTACTCTTATCTAATTATATTCGTGCTTGTTGTTTTGTGTCTGTCATGGCCTAAATTGCATGAAATCCCACCTTTTACGTTGTTTTTCGTAAGTTTATGGGTTTTTGCCTAGAAATCGCTTGGCGGTGAGGAATGAGCTGCCAGGCGACGCATCACGTTAACCTAGTTTTTGGGTTCTACTATGAACCACTTGGCATCGATGAACACCCGCCAGGCGACGTGAGTACGATTTGTGCGGTTTGGCTATTTTTTAATGTATTTGTGATGCTTCAAAATTCCTTGCGGAGTATTGGACATGAGTGATTCTGTGATGGCATATAATTGATTATTAAAAACAATTGGTGATGTGAATTTATGATGAAATATGAATGTAAAATTTTGATTATAGAGAAGGTAATTATTATTCAAATTTCCAATGTCAATTGTTATATGATTTGTAAAAATACTCTGTGTAAAGTATTCCTTGAATTATCCATGAATTGGTCGAATCGCATGATTGAGGGCGAGTTGGAACAAATTTGAACTTTTCACAAAAAGTGGGAAAACTGGGTTTCCCCATAATCTGATATGTCACCTGGTAGCACATGATTTGCCGCTAGGTGATGGCTAGAAATTTTCCAACTTGGCATTCTGACAGTGTTGGACTATAGAGTTGGGTATTGGGTATTGGTATAAATTTATGTGGACGAGGATATTGTGCTCAAGCCTTGATAAATTGGGAGGTTCTACGGGAATGGTTAAGAAGCTATGCTTAAAGTATTGGGTATGTGAGGATTGATGTGAGTATGTAATTGGAAATAAGATGAAGAATAATGTTAATTGAGATTGTATGTGTTGGAAAGAAAATATGTTTCTTTTTGGGTATTAGCCTTAGGAACAAATTGCTAGGACATTGAATAATTAAACTGTGGTGGGTAAGGTATCAATCATGGTTGTGTAGCTTTAATTTAAGGATATTTGAGGGGAAGGTTTGGTGCTACTATAGTGTATCAGAAGCATGTGTCTGATGATGAGATACTGGATAGTGTATAATTTTTATAAGTTTGATGAAGTCATGGTGTAATGATAGAGTGGTTGGTAAATCACAGGTTTTGAATATTTAAATTGTGAATATGAGTTATAGGTAATTAAACCATGTGTGATGTGGCTGGGTAATTAGAATCAATTCATGATATGTGAGTTTGCATTATTGTCTTTAGGAAGTAATTGAGATTGAAGAAGAATCTATTTTGGGTGTCAAAACCTGCAGAACTGCACTACTGGTGTGGTGCCTGGCGGCTTATGAGTGTCCGCCAGGCGATAGTACTAACAAGAGAGTCCCTACAACGCGTGGCGCTTGGTGGTGAGGTGTGAATCGCCAAACGATAGACCTTGAGATAATGGGTCTGAATGCAGCCTGGCGCCTGGCGACGGAGGTGTCCCGCTAGGCGGTTTGCGCAGGAATGTCGCTAGAAGGCGCTGCAGGCAGTGACTTTATTGCTTGCATTGTGTGTGTTGTGATGTGCGACTTGGATCAGGAGATGTTGATTGTGTCATGAGCGGGTAGGTTCATGGCTGGTGATGAACATGTGATGAAATGAGTAGGGAGGTTCATATCATGATGCTCTCGTGTGGGGATACTAGCAGGGAGGTTTGTATGTTCTGTGCTCACACTTGAGAGTTGTTGCGAGCACGGAGGTTCGTAGCTGGTGGATCACGTGTGTTGGACTACGGGCGGGGAGGTCCGTAGAGTTGGACTACGAGCAGGAAGGTTTGTAGAGGTAGGACCACGAACGGACAGGTTCATGGAAGCATCATATATCCTGAGTCCATGGTCAATTATTTGTGTGACTTGCAGGTTGAAAAACCTTGGGGTAATAAGGTCTTGGCCAAGAACTATCTAGAATAAAATAATTAGGTGTATTTTGATTTTATTAACTTATATGTTAATTATTTATGAGCTCACCATTTTTTTTTGTGTTTAGCGATGATCGTGTGACAAGTCACATAAGAGTAGATGATATTCCAAGTGATGTCGATGATGCCTAGAGACGAAAAGAGGGCTCGCATGGGATTTGAATTGCATTTATTTACGAGTTTAGTTTTCAATTAGTTCATCGGACCCGTCCTTGCTCTTGGTCGTTGGGCATGATCGACCCGTCTTAGTCGTTTTGCCTGTCCGACTTGTTTGGGTCGTCTGGTTCGCCGACCCGTTTGGATTGCCAGGCTAGCCTGATACGTGTGGATCGTTGGGTCTGCCCCGCCTATGTGGGTCGTCAGACCTGCCCGACCTGTTTGTGTCGTCAAGCCCGTCTGATCCGTCTTTGTCATCGGGTCCGTCCTGGCTCTTGGTCGTCGGGCACGACCGACCGTCTTTGTTGTGTCTATCTGACTTATCTGGGTCGTCAGGCTCGCCCGACCCCTTTGTATTATCAGGCTAGCCCGATACGTGTGGGTCGTTGGGTCTGCCCACCGCCTGTGTAGGTTGTCAGGCATGTCCGACCTGTTTGTGTCGTCGGGCCTACCCGACCTGTTTGGGTCGTTGGGCTAGTCAAGTCCGTATTGGTTGTCGGGCCCACCCGCCTCATCTTGCTTGTCGAGTTGTCTACCCAACTCATCGAGCCTACCTATGGACTAGGCCAAATTGGCAACTCTACCAAAGATGTCTAGAGTGAGGTTGAGTGAGAAGAATTTCAAATTTTACCTACTTTGAGGGTATATTAATTTCTACTAATTTAGCTAATTGAAATGCTTCAAAAAAAATGTTTGTATTTTAAATTCTTTTTAATTTCTCTATTCAAACAAAGGATTTCATCACAAAGAAATATAAATTCTTCAATAAAATGAATTACTTCATTAAAATGCTCTATTTAAACACACCATTAATTTCCTTAAGAACAGCCACTGGCTACACCGTGTATGATAGTTACCAATCCTAGGTTTTTTGTTAGGAGTGTCTCTAGATGTTTTGGTTATAATGATTATTGTTTAAGAAATTGTTGGTATATGAGATTGAATTGAGATTGATTTTATGAGGTTAAGTTGAGAAGGGTTGATGCTGATCCAAGCAAGATTAGTATTTGGTTTTGTTACTGTATCCATTGACATTAGGTAGATAGTAAGGAGGTATCCTTATACTCTAATAAACATTCACACTCAAATATAGTAGAATGTGTTATGTGGTAAGAGTGGCAGAAGGTCTTAATCTAACCTTGTGTTTGGATGGAGCATTTCAACAGTGCTCAGAAATTGAAATGTTTTGTATTTGATTGCAATTAAATCTCCTTCATTTTCTAAATAACTTGTTTGGATAAAGAAATTAAAATACCTTACATTTCAATTTCTTGTTTGGAAAAAACAATTGAATTTCATCTAAGATAAAATTTAATTTTTACAATATTTATTTTAGACTTAATTATATTTTAAGTACATGATAAATTTGGTAACGGGCTCGACGACCAAGATGGTCGGGCTGACCCGACTACCCATCCAAATTTGTCTGACTCGACAACCCAAATGGATCAGGCCAACCGGAATACCCAGACAGACTGGGTCAAGCTGAGGATCCACACAAGCCTAACAACTCATACCTGTCGGTTGTGCCCGACAAGTTCATCAACCTGGCTCGACACGACCCAGCCCAACTTGGCATGTTTGGGTCATTGGCCCGACTTGGCCCCAATAGGTCGTCAAGCCTACTCGACCCATCTGGGTTGTTAGGCCCGTTTGTGTCATTGGGTCTGCCCGACCAGTTTGTGTTGTTTGGTTGGCCCAAACCAGCTGGGTCGTTGGGTCGGTTGGGTACGTCTAGGTTGTCGAGCCAATTGGGCCTGTATTGGTCGTTGCGTCGGTCGGGCCTGTCTGGGTCGACAAGCCAATCGGACCCATCTAGGTCGACGGGTCGGTCGGGCCCATCTAGGTCGTTGGGCCGGTCGGACTTGTCTAGGTCGTTGGGCCCGTTTATGTCATCGGGCACACTCGACCAAGTTTGTGTCGATGGGCCGACCCGACCTGGCAAGGTCGTCGGGCTCGTTTAGGTTGTCAGGTCGGTTGGGCCTGACTAGGTCATCGAGTCAGTCAGACTTGTTGGGTCAACGAGTCAGTCAGGTCGTTGGGCCTACTCGACACATTTGGGTCATCAGGTCACCCATTTCGTTTGGGTCATATGGCCCGCTCGACCCATCTGGGTTGTTGGGCCTGCTCGAACTGTCGTTTGTATCGTCAGGTCGGTCTGATCTGTTTGGATTGTATGGCCAACCCAGCCTGTCATGGTTTTCGGGTTTGTCGGATCCATTTGGGATTGAGTTCAGTGTGTGAGGTTGAGTGAGAAGAATTTCAAATTCCACCTTTTTTTAGGGTATTTGAATTTCTTCTAGTTTAGCTAATTAAAATACTTCAAAAAAAAATGCATGCATTTAAAATGCTTTTTAATTTCTCCATCCAAACAAAGCATTTCATTATAAAGAATTTCAAATTCTCCAAATAAATGAATCACCCTTTTGAATTGCCTCATCCAAACACACCATAACCTTGTGTTTGGATGAAGCATTTCAACAATGCTTAGAAATTGAAATGTTTTGCATTTGAATTGCTTCCAATTAAATTCCATTCATTTTTTAAATAATTTGTTTGGATAAGGAAATTAAAATACCTTATATTTCAATTTCTTGTTTGAAAAAAAATTGAATTTATTGTGAGATAAAATTTAATTTTAACAATATTTATTTTAGGCTTAATTATGTTTTGAGTTCATGATAAATTTGGAAACCCGACGATCAAGAAGGGCCTGACGACACAGACGAGTCCGACGACCCGAACGGGCCCGACAACCTAGACGGGCCAAGGACCTGGACAAGTCCGACGACTCAGATGAGCCTTCCAAACTGTAGGGCCCGTCTGGGTCGTCGGGCTCGTCCAGATAGTTTGACCCGTCCAAGTCATTAGGCTTGTCTCTGTCGTTGGGACCGTCCATGTCGTTGGGTCTGTCTGGATTGTCGGGCTTGATGGTTTGGAAGGGTTCATCCGGGTTGTCAGGCTTGTCCAGGTCGTTGGACCCGTTCAGGTTGTCGGGCATGTCCGAGTCGTCGGGCCCAAAGGTTTGGAAGGGCCCGTTCGGGTTGTTAGGCAGTCCGTGCTATAGGACCCGTCCGGGTCGTCGGGCCCATCTGGATCATCGGGCCCGTTCAGGTCGTCGGACTCGTATGGATTGTCGGGTCTGTTAGATCATTGATCTTGTCCGGATAGTCTACCCCGTCCGAGTCGTCGGGCCCGTTCTGGTCGTAAGGCCCGCTCGGGTCGTCGAGCCCGTCTGGGTCGTCGGGCCCGTCTCAATCATCAAGCCCATTCAGGTCGTCGGACCCGTCTGGGTCATCCGGTCTGTCTAGGTCGTCGGGCCCGTCTGGGTCGTCGAGCCCATTCAGGTCGTTGGTCCCGTCTGGGTCGTCGGACCTACCAAAGAGTCTAGAATGTGAGGTTGAGTGAGAAGAATTTCAAATTCCACCTATTTTGAGGGTACTTGAATTTCTACTAATTTAGCTAATTGAAATCTCTCAAAAAAATGCTTGCATTTGAAATGCTTTTTAATTTCTGTATCCAAACAAAGCATTTCATTAAATTCTTCAAAAAAGTGAATTACTTCATTAAAATACTCTATCCAAACACACTCTAAGGGTTTTACCTTGGCCAAAGACATTAATGGACTTACCTTGTGAGTAGTAGGGTGATAACCCATTTGTTTATCTACAAGTGCAACCTTCCAATGGTCTCATATTTTCAAAGGCACGTATCTGGATATTTGAGTCTTGTTTTAGTCATTGTGTGTGGTATGCTTGGCTTTCCAATGGTTCATATGATTAAGTATGTAATGTAAATTTTATTTCTATTGTATGAAAACTATTTTGCATATTAGCTTACCCTTCTTCTGTGTTTTTGACTTGTATTATTTCTCTTTCTTTTGTGATGATCACTTATACGGTGGGAGCATATGTGGTTGTAGTTATAGATGCACCACTAGAGGATGAGAAGCCATCAGTTAAGTTGGTGGAAGGTTTCATTGAGAGTTATAGTGAATAACAAAGCTAACATTTATTTTTAGTTGGTTTGTATAGATGTTATATTTTTATAATCCTATCTTCTGTAATATATTAATATAGTTTATACACTTATGTATCTGTTTTGAATTCTAGGACGAAACATCTTATTTTATTAGTTTTTAAGCGGCTAAAATTGGGATGTTACATATACGCATATTTTTATTATTTTAAATAATAAAATTTTTAAAAATATATATAATTTTGTAAGAATAATATAAAAATATATAATTATATATAATTATATATATATATTAATCACAATTTAAAAAATATATGTATTGGCTATTTTTTTAAATAAAAAATTATTTAGTTATTTTAAAATAAAACATTTGTTTAATTATTTATTTTATTAAGTACAATATAATTATTTTGAGGGACGAAATGAAGTTACAGTCCCTTTGTATAATAGTATGCATGAAATAGAATAGATCAAACTCAACTAAATAATTTAATAATACCTTTTTTTCTCATTTAATAATAGGCCGTGCACAAAAACACGCCAAATAAAACATGCATTAGATGTGTTATTACCAAAATTATAAATTGTTAAATAACTATTTAAAATTTGAGATTAAATATACTTTTTAAGACATTATTTGAATGGAATATTACTATATCATTAATAAGTGGCAGAAATATATATATATATATATATATATATATATATATATATATATATATATATATATATATATATATATATATATATATATGTATGAGTGTGCAAACGTATTATTCATGTTAAAATTATTATTACTAAATACTTGAAAATAATTTATTTTGCTTCTCTCTCATCTTATACATTTATTTTTACTAATTTTTTACTTTTATTTTAAAATATTACTGAATTAAAATTCAAATCATTTTTAATTACTTCCAACTTAGAATCTTATGTCTACCACAAATAATGCTGAAAATACATTATAATTCCAACGGAAATGTCAAAATGAAAATGAAAATACCATATTCATCGAAAAATGTTTATCTATTTGTAAAATTTATAAATGATAATTATTCCTTTACAAATATAAGTTATCTTTGTACTAATTTTTCAAATATATATATAACATAGATTAATAATATTTGAATGTCTTTTTCTTTGATACAGTGCAACTACTCGAGAATATGGGTCTAGTAAATGGGAACTAGACACGTACTCGCATAAGGTCACAAAGTTAAACCTAGTTATTTTTTTAATCATAATATTTAGAATCTAATCTAAGCAGATATAATTAAGAATGTAATTAGTTTATTAGCTGCCATGCACTAATATTCCCTGAGCTTCGGGAACGTACTAAGAGATCACTTTTTCAATGGATGACCTACACAAATATTTCTGTTTAATTTTTTATTATTATAAACGCCACACATCTTGGATTAAAACGAGTTAAATATGAATAATTTTATGATAAAAATGTATTAAACAAACATTTTAACTATGAAAAATTATATTATTTATATGTAAGCTCATTTCACATAATATTTTTTTGTTATTAAAAATAATCTTCTAACAGAATGGAGGTATGACCCCTGGTATAATTTTCAGATAGCTTTTTGGAGCTCAAAACGCGAGATAAATACAAGTATAATATTAGTCAAATAAAACAAAAAGAAGGCTTAATCTAATTTATTTTAATATAAAGGGAATAAAATATATATTAGAATAATAAAAATACCTACTGAAAACCTGTGTCATATGGACACTTGTCTGATGAGTCCATCCTGGGTGCACACCTATGTTAAAGTTGCACCTTTTTTTCCTTTTATAATTACCAAAGAGGAAGATATTTTCTTGGGTTTCAATTAAAATATTCTGAAAAGGTACTTTATTTCACGTATTAAAAAATTTCAATTATTTCGTTTTGATCCTTTTTCTCAGAGTAATGATGTTCTAATGTTTTGATCATTATATTTTGTACCCTAGGTACGGTGTTATATAAAGTTGGGGTTTTTCAAGGTGACGTGAATAACTAGATCGTTGTATGTAAATCAAATTGAAAAAAATATTATTTATAAAATAATTTTTGATATTCAAGTCACTAAAATCATAATAAAATATAATTATAATATATATATATATATATATATAAATAGAAGTGAATACCCTGCCCTTCATATTTATAAGTAGGTATTGAAAAAAAAAATACTTATAATATTTGTAGATAAAATTTACAAGAGTAAAAAATAAATATTATAAATAGACATTTGTAGGTAATGAGTAGCGGTGATATTTTTTATATTCGCATATATTAATGTGATAGATACAATTATCATAGTATTTGTATATGTGAGTATGTATATCCATTATACTCTAATTTAAATTAAAAAATATTATTAAAATATTAACACGTTGATTTTGAATGAATTTTTTTTTCATTATTTAGTTTTAAAATACAATCTTTTTTTTTGTAAACTGTCATTTAAACATTATTTAAATCGATTATTTTGACTTTGTTTAAAATTTATGAATGTGATCTACTGTATTTTATTTGAATATGTTAGAAAACAAACAATGATTAACCAAAAACAATATATAAATATGGATAAAAGAGATGATCAAGTCAAATTGTTCTTATAACAAACAATAACAATATAAAGATAATGTAAATATGTAAATGAGATAAGGATAGAGTAAGCCTGGGTTGAGGCACGCTGAGCGCTATCCTTAGAGAGACAACGCCCCTGCTGCACAGGGCAATACTCAATATTATGCGCTCCTCCCCCAAGATACAACAACCCGTCAGATCGATCGAGTGCAGCGAAGGATCTCTGAACCTTATGAACACCAATGTTTTAAGATAGAATATAGAGAAGGAAAATAATAACACTTTTGAGAGAAAGAAAGAACTCTAGTGTTTGTTGTGTGTCTATTCCTTATGAAACTAGGTGGTATTTATAGGTGAGAAAAGGAGACACAAGAGTAAATGCCCATCAAACTGATTTAAACCAAAATTAATTTCAAATCAATGAAAAGAATAAAAATTGTTTATACATAAATAGAATTTAACTCTGAATTAATATTGTATTAAAACCTCAGTAACAACAATATTTTATTTTAATTTTTTTTTAAATTATATTAATATTTCTAACAATCCCCCACATAATTTTAAAAAAATATTATCTTTTAAAATAAAATATTGTATTTCAGTATAAGGAACCTTCCGGGTTTGAGCCTTACACCTAGTGCTTATAAACTTCCACCCGAGATAATGCAGAGACTTGATTGTCTTGAACTACATCCCTTGTAACCGGGTTTTAGTAAATAACACATACAATATTGGTGTTTATTATAGGTTCTAATCAGTGGTTGCACGTTAGGGCCTTCTGCATGTATCTTGTGCCGTGAGTGTCATTTAGAGACTTTGCCCATGTCTCACAATGGCGGCCCCACCATCACACTCACTAGGTAAACCCTCAAAGGGTGGTTTGTGACTCACACCCCTACAAAATTGTCATTGGGTTTATTAAGAGGCATTTTACAAAAAAAAAAACATAATAATACATATACCTCAACCTTATTATTGTCACAATTTATAGTACACCTCGCCATAGGAATGAGACATAACATTTAATCAAATCAATTGGTGTACTTTAGTCAACAAACAACTTCGTTGTTACCCATTGAACTCCATTCCATGGGATCGCCATTCATGTGGAGATGGGTGTCCATTG
>Ga0214542_1010304_pt1 | contig 13726 bp, 10 predicted proteins | sample CNSS1metaG_FD_160096 | JGI IMG/M metagenome (GOLD analysis project Ga0214542, IMG submission 160096) | Root nodule microbial communities from cowpea collected in UCLA plant growth center, Los Angeles, California, USA - CNSS1 | ecosystem: Host-associated > Plants > Roots > Nodule | place: USA...
TATTTGAACATAACCATGTACAGAGAGTAAAAATTATGTAATAAGAAGAAGAAAAATTACCTTCAAAATTAAATCTTGAAAAACAAACCAGACAATTGAGAGAGTAAACAAAGTGTATAACAAAAAATAAAGAGAATGAGAAATATGTTATATATATATATATATTATATTATATTATATTATATTATATATTATATTACTATGTATATATATATATTTTATGTGTGGATATCTTATGTTTATATATATATATATAATTATTTATATATATTATATTATATTATATTATATATTATTATTACTATGTATATATATTATATGTGTGGATATCTTATGTTTATATATATATATATATATATATAAAAGTATATTTTATTTATATGTATATATACTATATTATATTATATTATATTATATTATATTATAATATATTATATTTTATGTGTAAATATATTATTTATTTATATATATTTTTTAGATTATTTAATAAATTATAAATAGTTTAGTAATTTAAGCGGGGACGGGTATTTGGGCGGGTATATATATATCCCCATCCCCATCCCTAGTTGAAAATTTCGGGTATTACCCATACCCATACCCATACCCAGTCAAAGCGGGGATTCCCCGTCAAAACGGGGACGGGTTCGGGTGATACCCACGGGCACAGGTTTATTTGCCATCTCTAACATAATAGACTTTGAATTTATTACTAAAATTATTGAGACATAAGAGATGAATTGCACGCATGTGGTACACTATTAATTAGTTTTGACATTATCATTACATCTTTGTTTTTTTTTTGCCACCAACGCGATTGACCTACCAATTTGAGAATGAAAATAATAATAATAAATAGGATAAAAGAAAATGCATATAAATAAGAAGAAAAAGGAGGGAAGAGTGGGAGTGGGGAGAGTGAGAGTAAGAGAATGTCGAACCCTCAAAATCAGAAACCATGGAAGGCCGAATATGCGAAGTCGGGGCGATCGTCATGCAGGACGTGCAAGAGCCCCATTGCCAGTGAAACGCTGCGTCTCGGCAAGATGGTCCAATCCACCAAGTTCGATGGCCTCATGCCCGTAATTTCTTCTTCCTTTCTTTTTCTCCTTCGATATACATCACTTTCCGTCAATGTTATTGTACTTGTTAGGCATGCTATTGTATTTCATTTCATGCATTTCTTATGTTTCTTGCATGTAATGATGAACCATAGGGTTTTATTCTTTAAGTTTTCACGAGGTTTTTTCAAGAAAACGTTATAATGCATGAGCGTGGTGTTTTAATCTGTATTTTATTTTCAATCAGATGTGGAATCATGCGGCTTGCATATTGAAGAAAGCTAATCAGATAAAACTGTATGTGGATATTTCTACTCTTTTCGCTAAATGTGTGTTCTTTTATGGTTTGACATTTGCAAGAGTATATTGTCGTGTGCTACTGTTTACCTGTAGAGTTGAGGACGTTGAAAACTTAGAGTCGCTTCGTTGGGAAGATCAGCAGAAGATCCGAAAATACATAGAGAGTGGCAGTGGTAGTGGCGACAACAGCAGCAGCGCTGCCACAAAGACAGGCTCAAAAGCTGTCAAAGATACTGAATGTGGTATTGAAGTTTCACAGACTTCTCGTGCTACTTGCAGGGATTGCAGTCAAAAGATTATCAAAGGAGAGGTGGGGTTTTATTGTTTCCTTCTGTGGCATGTTCCAAAGGCTAACTAACTTATTAGAACTTATTGGAGTGCGTTAATTGGACCTGATTGATTTTGCGATCTGGAAGGGAGATCATAGGCAAAACTATGTTGATAATCTAAAGATGGATAATATAATGATTTTTTATTTTAATTTATCTTGTTTACCATAAACTAACCTTTGGAAAACAACATACCTGGGTTTTAGTAATAGCTGGACTATGTTTCTAATTTAAGGGAGGAAACTATCAGGATGTATAGTTTTTATTTTTACTTCCGACTTCTAGCATGTCATGTTTGAATTTGATTCCCAACATTATTCCATTGGTAGCTAAACTTATAACTTTTAGTATTTGCTTACTAGCTGGTGTGTTACTATTCCATAATGTGTTGAATCTTGGAACAAAGCCTGGTGCATGATACTAGAATTTTTTATGCTTTATCATTGGATTCTTCATCTTGATTCTTGAGAATCTTGTTGTATGATCAAAATGATTTTGAGGTTGTTGGTTCATGACAAGGTACGATAGCCTTTATGGCCAAGTATTCTCTAGTTTAGTCCTTGTTGTCATCATTTTTCCAATAAAAAGTTGAACTTTCAGCATCAGGTTGATTAACCTGACTACAGAGAGTTGTATTGTAAAACCATTCACGAGTCTTTAACAGCTATGCTTTTGGGATAGCCGGTTCATGGCGTGAGGAACAGCAACAGAGTTCTTAAATTTTGGGTAATTGAAGTTTTGGAAGAATGAGGAGCAAAAAGGCTACCTGACCCGTTTGCTGCATTTTGTGGGTGGTGACGTGGTGTCATGGACATGTGCATATAGGCTCATTCTCTCGTACTAGGCACATGCACTTTCAAGAAGTATATTCCTCTTCAAATTTGCAATGCCTGTAGAAATAAAAGTCTTCTGGCCTCTTGTATGTTTGTCTTGCTAGTTAAATAGATGGGCCATGGTAGGAAGTGCTTATCGGGGATCTAAGTCTGTCCAGAATTCTAGCCACTGCTTTTGGGTTGAACGCTAAATCATGTATCTATCCAATTTTCCTGCATTTCCTTTAATTCTGAAGTCCTTAAAAGGTTAAAAAGTCCAAAAGTTGTTCCGGGAGTATTCAAATAAATCCACTTTCATAAATCATAATTTCATTTTTAGGATTGCATGAAATCTGCACAAGTCATATTAGCAACACAATTATTCATGCTTGCAACAATTCATCTCATCCTTTTTAATATCATTTTTATCCTGATGTATAATAGAATTTAGAATTCTCTCTAATCTTTTGCAAACCACAATCATAGTGGAATTTGTCTCCTTGCTGACTGTTTCTTCTTTGATTCAGGTTCGTATATCTACTAAGCCTGATGGTCCAGGTGCAAAAGGTTTGGCTTGGCACCATGCCAAATGTCTCGTGGAATTATCCCCATCAATCCAAGTAGATAAGTTATCTGGATGGAATAGTCTCTCATCTTCTGATCAATCAGCTGTCAGTGACTTCGCTAAGAAGTGTCATCCCATGAACAAGGGGGGTATGGTGATTGATATGTTTAATAAAGTCTGGTTTTTATTGCCATAACGGTTGAATCTATTTTCATTTTATTTAGTTATTTGCTGACTGGATTCCGTTCAGGTGTTAGTAGTACAAACATTGAGACTGAAAAGGGTAAAGAATCCACGCAACCACACACTTCCAAAGGTGGTATAAAACGAGGGAAAGATGCTGATAGTGAGCGAAAATCAAAAGTTGCTAAGGCCAAGGAAGATGTATCTGCGAGCAGTGAAGCATCAGTGAAGAATTATAATGAAACAGGGGAAGCATGTGATCTGGAGAAGAAAATGGAAATCCAGAGCAAAGAAATCTGGGCTCTGAAAGATGATCTCAAGAAGAAGGTGACAACAACAGAGTTACGTGAAATGCTGGAAGCCAACGGTCAAGACTCAACAGGATCAGAACTTGATTTACGTGACCGCTGGTAATTTAATATCATGCAGATTTTTACCCTCAATGTTTAAAGATGTGTTTAGCTTGTTCCATTTGTTATATATCTCTCTTTGAAGTTATAATTGTCCATGTTTTACTGATAAAGGATTAGGTTTGTTTGTTAGGTGTCCCCTAATATGCATCCTCGCTGGTATTGAGCTCTTATATAATTTGTGATGGATAAATCATAATTTATTCATCAAAAGGAAGAAAAAGATAAATGAATGCAAGTCTAGCACATATATTATTGTTTGGATGAGAGATAATTCATTGTTTTTTTCTTTTTTGTTTGTTATGCATTCTGAAAATATTATCCTTCAAAATATGTTTAACTTCCCTAACTCTAATTACTATTTTTTATAATTTAAGTGCTGATGGAATGATGTTTGGAGCACTTGGTCTTTGCCCAATATGTTCTGGCTTTCTGCGTTACTCTGGAGGAATGTACCGTTGCACTGGATACATTTCCGAATGGAGTAAATGTTCTTACTCTACATGCGAACCAATACGTGTTGAAGGGAAGTGGAAAATCCCAGAAGAAACACATAATCAATACCTTAAAAAGGTTTGTAAAGAAAAAGTTTTCATAAAAACAAAAACCAATAAATTATGACTAAAGTTTTTGCTTACTCTTTACAGTGGTTCAAATCTCAAAAAGGGAAGAAACCAGTTAGGATACTGCCTCTTCCATCACCAAGAAAATCTGCTGAAAGTCAAATTACTGCTAATCAGCATCAATCATCCGCTGGAAATTTCCAAGATATCAAAGTTGCTATCTGTGGATTAGCTAATGACACCATTGTATTTCTTCCTTCTATTTTCCCTTTAACATCTATCTTTAGCATCCACAAATAAAGTCCGCCCACCCCCATCCCCATTCCCCTCCCTTTCCCCCTTGAACATTCTGAGAAACAATCCTATTTGATTTGGTTTTTCCAGTATATGGTACTTACTCATCTTTTATGACATGATTTTACAGGAGGAATGGAAACGCAAAATTAAGGCTATGGGTGGAATCTTTCATGCAAAAGTAAAGAAAGGTATCCGCTGCAGACACAATTACCAAAATAAAACATTCCATAAAATATTTTCTGCCTCGCGTACAATTTTTGTAATGTTTCATGCAACTTGTCTACTTGCAGATACTAACTGCTTGGTGGTTGGTGGAGCGCTCAATGATGAAGCTGAGATGCGGAAGGCAAGGTACCCACAGTGGACTCCAGTTGTCAATATCAACCATTTTTTATTTGACTAATTATAATATCACTGACTTGGAAGAGTTTTGATATATAGGAGGATGAAAATACCAATAGTCAGAGAGGACTACTTAATTGACTGCATACAGAAAAAGAAGAGACTTCCATTTGATATGTACAAGGTTGAAATGATTGGTGAGGCTTCTAGCATGGTCACCATTAAAGTGAAGGGACAAAGTGCTGTTCATGAGGCTTCTGGCCTACAGGAGTCTGGTCACATACTTGTGGAAGGAAAAAGCATTTATAACACAACTTTGAATATGTCTGATTTGTCTACTGGTATTAACAGGTGGGTTCAGTATGCTTTAGCTTTCTTGTTCATTCAGTATAAATTTTGTTTAGTTGGCAAACCAGGAAATAGTAGTTTGTTTTCTATGCATTGATGAATAAAATTGAACCTAAAAGTATTCTTGTAGATTTTATGTTGCTACACTATATATGGTACAAAACATCAATCACCAAGCTGTGTCTATTGTTGGGCTGATGTGTCATTTAGTTCTTCCTCAGAAGGTAACTGACATTCCTGGCTAGGACATTAATTGAGAATATAATTTTATTTCAAAACTGTCTTGAATCTGCTGATCACAATCTTATTCCTAAGATTTCTTATTATGGTGAAGTAAACCTAGTTTTGTTTGACTGAGAGGAGTTATCTACCTAGTACATTAACATCGTATAAAATGAATTTTAATGTTTTCTACGAAAACCTGTTTTGTTTGTCATCAATTGTCTTATATAGGCTCAGTCTGGTAATATTGTAGCATTTGACGCTTTTGGACAGGAACAATTGGAAGTGTGTTTGATGAAAAGTACTTTGGTAGTGATTCCTCCAGTGCTTTTGAAATGCCAAGCTTTCTAGTTAGAAACAACTTATTGGAAGTTTTTCTAATTTTATGGTCTCTATTTTACCATTTTGAACACCTAACGTTTGTCACCCACTGTTCCAACTTAGTTTCAACAGCAGCTTTTCACAGCACCTCCATCACGGCAGCTTTTGAAAAGGCACAACTCATTATAGTTTTACTGTACTTTCATTCGTGTAGAATACTACGTAGTCTGTCTGGAAATATGTATTGTGCGCAGTTGTTATCCATTGGCAGATAGATTTGTGTTTTGCAAACTATTTATGGTTTAAATACTTCAGCACTGGTTTTGTCCCAAATAAAAAACTGCCTAGTATTGATGTTCCAAAACCAGCTTTTATTCTTTTGGATTAACCTGGAAAATAATTTTTTGTTTGACTTGGAGCCTTCTTTTTGGTGTATACTAAAACTCTTTTCGTATTGAGTTGTTTGTATTGACTTGGTGAATTTTCTGCCTCATTTCCTTTCTTAAGATTCTTGTTTTGCTAATATTTCCTCTCCCAACTACGGATCTCCCTATACCCGTCTTCACAATCACTGTCCTAACTTTTTTTCTTCCCATGTAAAGTTACTACATTTGCCAGATAATCCAAGAAGATAAAGGGTCAGATTGCTATTTGTTTCGTAAATGGGGTCGAGTAGGAAGTGACAAGATTGGAGGAAATAAACTGGAGGAAATGTCAAAATCTGATGCAATCTGTGAATTCAAACGATTATTCCTTGATAAGACTGGAAACCCTTGGGAGGCATGGGAACAAAAGACCATTCAGAAGCAACCTGGAAGATTTTTCCCATTGGATATTGTACATGTTTTATCATTTAAATTATTTGTTTGATGTTATGTAATCATCTTTCGCTGGTCAGGTGGATATTCAACTCAATGTTGTTATGTTGGACTTGCAGGATTATGGTGTTAACAAACAGGTATCAAACAAGAAAAGAAATGATAATGACAGCAAATTACCCCCTCCGTTAATAGAATTGATTAAGATGCTCTTCAATGTGGAAACTTATAGGTTATAGTCAAATATACCTCTTCATTTTATTACAATATGTATGATGCAATACTGAGTCTATATTTTTGTAGATCTGCCATGATGGAGTTTGAGATTAATATGTCTGAAATGCCACTTGGGAAACTAAGCAAAAACAATATCCAAAAGGGTATGTTGTCACTTTACTTTTTCTGAGCTATGGTAGTTTCCTATTTCCTTTGTTTGATTGCATCAAGCAATCCCATAGTCTTTATCAAAGCATTAAATGTTTGATTTTATGTTGGTTACTTTTTCTTCCTAGGGTTTGAAGCATTGACGGAGATACAAAATCTGTTTAAAATTACTGATCCTGATCCATCAGTCAAGGAAAGCTTACTTATTAATGCCAGCAACCGGTTCTTCACGATGATCCCTTCTATTCATCCACATATTATTAGGGATGAGGATGATTTTAAGTCCAAGGTGGTACTTTTTTTCAGTTTGGGGTTTTGTAATGAAACATGAAATTAGATTGATTTATCTTATTTTGTTAGTTTTCTACTTGAAGTCGTCACTCATGGAAGTTAATATTTTAATTTTGACCGTTTTAAAAAATCAAATGAAATCATTTTTGTTTGAATTTTGAATACGGTAATGGGAACTTTATACTACACAGTTACTGATTTTTAAGTTTTGTTGTCTTGAAATTTGACCTACCACAATGCTGGACACGTGAAATATTTAGTCTGTTCTTTGTTACAATAATGTTCAAGGAATATCAAATATATTACTTTTGGCCATGAGGATTGGCACATTTGATTCCCCATTGTTCTAATTTGAATACTATATGGTCTTTCTTTTTGTTGTAGGTGAAAATGTTAGAAGCCCTTCAAGACATTGAAATAGCCTCTAGATTAGTTGGATTTGATGCCAACAATGAGGACTCAATTGATGATAGTTATAAGAAGCTCCACTGCGATATATCTCCACTTCCTCATGATAGTGAAGATTTTGGTTTAATTAAAAAGTTTCTCCTTAATACTCATGCCCCTACACATACGGTATGATTATATTTGGTATACAAGTTGGTGCTTAGTGTATTAATGTCTCTGCTGTGATCTCTTTCATTTCTTACAATGTAAATGTTTCCCCTATATTTGTAATCATTTATACAGGACTGGAGTCTTGAGCTGGAAGAAGTTTTTTCACTTGAAAGGGAAGGTGAATTTGATAACTTTGCTCCTTACAGGGATAAACTTGGAAACAGAATGCTCCTATGGCATGGTAAGCTTTGGATATGTGATGCTAATTGCTTGTATGTTTGTTGTGAAATATTCTCCTGAGGCAATGAGAGAGTGCAAAATTTGAAAGGCATGTAACAGATTTCTTAACGTGATAATCTATGAGGCTTCCAATCTCAAAATGTCTCTAGGAATTCTTCTCATAATGACTACTCTAGAAATGCCAAGATAATACAAAACCAGTGACCAAAGGAGTTCTAACTTCCAAAAGCTGAAACTTTTATGCTAAAATTTCTTTCATCACTGTAAGGTTGGATCATTTTCAGTTGTGAACTATAATCACACCGATGACTATTTCTTTTTAATGTGCATACCTTCAGCCAGAGATGAAAATACGTACAAATTTTAGATTGGCACCTCTAACAAAATTGTTGTCTATATAGGTTCTAGGCTGACAAACTTTGTGGGCATTCTTAGCCAAGGACTCAGAATAGCCCCTCCTGAAGCCCCCGCGACTGGCTATATGGTTCCATCTATTACTCCCTTATTAACTTTTGTTTATATTTTGTTGGATACCAATACCTAATTTAACTTTGCAAAGCAGTACTAAAGTCTGAATATTTTGTATTGCAGTTTGGGAAAGGAGTGTACTTTGCTGACCTGGTCAGCAAAAGTGCCCAGTATTGCTTCACTGATAAGAAAAACCCTGTTGGTCTAATGCTATTGAGTGAAGTTGCACTTGGAAACATCTATGAGCTCAAGAAAGCTAAGGCTAGTCTGCTTTAATCTAATTTGTGAATTTAGCATTTTCTTCAATTAAAGTAATAATTCTAAAAACAAAATCAGGAAAGTTAAAAAAATAACCATTTCCTCCAAATAAGTTAATCCAAAGAATCAAATGTGGTTGAATATTTGTAAGTGCATTCGCATTCAAAATGAGCCACAATGTTGCTTTCAATAACTTCTGGTTTCATACTTATTGTCTGTCTTCTGAGAAACAGTATATGGATAAACCTCCCCAAGGAAAGCACTCTACTAAAGGACTGGGCAAGAAAATGCCTCAAGAATCGGAATATGCAAAGTGGAGAGGCGATGTGACTGTTCCTTGTGGCAAACCAGTGCCATCAAATGTCAAGGCTTCCGAGCTCATGTACAATGAGTATATTGTTTATGATACTGCCCAAGTAAGTTTCAAGTTTGGTGTATTTCTGTCATATAAGGCCAACGAAGCAAGCAATACTTGCTTAAATTGTAACATAATTGAATGGGAAATTCCTACTATCACGTCATTATTGGTTTGCAGTTTCAATTTTGTGCAGATAAATTGGGGATTTTTATATTGAAGTTTCTTGTAGATGATTATAGCGATGTATGTTTAATGGCTAACTTTAATTGGGATAGAAATAGTGTGCAAGAGGAGAAACAAATTACTGATAAAAAATTGATATGATAGAGATATAAAGAGAGCGGTTGCTATAACATTATTATGCCAGTGGATATTGAACTTTAGCCCAAAAACATAAGGCTCTTCCCCCTAAAAAAGGGATCAGTGGTGTGACCTTTGTTCTCGGTGTATCAACTTGAGGCCTCCACCTCTACCACAGGCCCCAAAGAATATCAAAATTATTTCTTCAGCTAATTGATGGCAGCACGAGGCCAGACCCAAGAATTTGGTGTCATTAACTCAACAGATTATGTCTAAAATTTTTATAATTGGAAACTCCAGTTTCTGAGATAAACAACAAGCTAAAGATTCTTTTATCCCTATGGTAGATAGGACACAACTGTTAGCAAGGATCTGTAGCTGATTAGCATGAGTAGTAAGCTTGTGTTTTTCCATTGTCAGTGGTTAAACTTGATCCGTGACCTACTTACATAATACTCTGTTTGAGCATTTTTGGATTGGGCACAGATAAAGCCTGATGTTATATTTCCTTTTCTTCTTTGGTAAAAACATGTGATGATTGGATGCGTTCTTTTGTACAGGTTAAGATGCAATTCTTGTTGAAGGTGAGGTTTCATCACAAGAGATGAGCACTGTGAGAAGTTTGCTGTTTTGGGGTGTAATCTATACTAAGCAGTTTTTTGACCTGACTTGTACGTAGTAGTCCATCTGGGATTCCCTAGAATTGTCTTAGTGAGGTCTCATTTTGAGTTGACTGGAGATCTTTCAACCTTTTTTGGCGCATGCATGTAAGTGCGGGGATTATGTAGTTGAAACCCGTCACCTGTAAGCAGTTATGCCATGCAGTTTCTGATCCGGTTATCTGTATAGAATCGCCATTTTAATCTTATTTAGTATGCGTTGCATTTTAAACACCATCTTTCCTAGTCTAGTAATTAGTTGATGGTCGTTGGTCTGAGGTTACTTTTTTTTTTCTCTAACCTACTCAGAAATTAGAACCGGGTGCCAGATAAAAGACTACAGTGGCGGTAATGAAAATAGTCAATGAACACAAGATTCCCGGTTATGGCTGTGGGGTTTTTTGTTACATAACACATTACGTGGTCTGCATGTGTCATGTGAAGGTGATTATGACATCATGTCATAGGTATATATAAATTTTTTTGCAGTTACTTGCATATGGCTATTAATGGAGTTTGCAAAGCTCTATGGTGGTGACTGACTATGAGTGCTTAAAACTTAGGCGGCTCTTTGTAAGACCCATGCGTGACATTGACTCTTCTTCATACAAACAGCCATTTCTCATTGTCAAGTATGACGAAGTGTTGTCTCCTCGTGTCTTTTTTGGTTGTGTTTGCTATCACGTATGTTCCTCTGAATATGTTGTGTTTACTGCTTTTTGCCTAATTTTGATTCACTGACTAGTTCCTCTCACAAAAGGTTCTTAGTTCGATAATGTAACGTAAGCAGCGTTTTTTCATTGAGATATTTAGCTGAATTATCGTGTTTTGGTGTTTTCTGATGGCTTTTCATCTGAATCTAGTCTAAGTATTTGGACTTGGCAAATACATAGTGCAATTTTGAAAATTGGAACTTAATGTATAATATTAAACCGTTTGGAGTCCCGTCTTTTGAGCGTGACTTAACCAAGAAAGTGATGCAAGTGATGATGTACAATAGTTGACTTTGTATTGTGATTGCTGAAGAATGCAGATTTGATTTAAGATTTTGATAACGACTTTGAGATATCTAATGTTAGATGAATCTATCAGTATATCCTATGTCTAATAGACACGATCTGAATTTCGTGCTACACCTATGACTACCAAGTTTAAACACGGACTATATTGTAGATATAATCGACAAATTATTTATTTTTTCATAAATAAACTATTTCTTTAGTGTTTAATTTTTCTAAGCAATCATAAAAAATCAGAGTCATGGACCATGGGTCAGATTTTATTACATTTGCCCCCTTTTTTTCTATTATTGTTTACAAGACTAAATACTACATTATTCATATTTTCAGTCCCATACAAATCAATGAAGGATATTTTTCTCTTCTTGTCTCTCTTAAATCAAATGTATCGATAGGATGATATAAATAAAAGTAGAAAAAAGATACACTTGTTTTGATAGGTGATAGAGAGAGCAAAGGAACTATATGAAATGTGCTTGTGGATTAATTAAAAGATAATTTAACCAAAAGCTTTTTCTCCATCATTTACTTATATTTGAAAACAAAAATATTAAGAAACGAAATAAAAACTGAAGAGGTGTTTTCGCCATTTCTCATTATTTTTAGTGGAATATTTTTGTTCCTATATGAATTTGTATTTTTATCCTATTTTCCTCCTCTTTCTTTACATTCAAACTGTGTATAAAAGTCATCAAACTTCACGACACATCAAAAGGGGTGTTCTCCTTCACTCCACATATTTGTTAAGTCACCTTCATTAATCTTGGAATGATCCTTTTACAATATAAAAAGTACATTCTAACAGTTCATTCCTAAACGAGCATGAAATGAAAGACATATGTAGGTTGTAGGAAATTGGGATCTTTGTTCGATATGGTTACTGGCAATAAGAGATATTAAGTCTTACTATATTGTAGATGTTTTAAAAGTTTCAGTAAAAAGCAATATATTATTTTTATTCAATGCATAATTTCGTTTTCAATAAATATTTGTTAGTCTTTTTTTCCATAATAGACTAAATATAATGTCACCGAAAATAATTATTTGATTATTTGCGTTGCTTCAGTCGATATGTTCTACCCACACAAATTGATAGTTGGATGAATAAATTATTTCATGAAAAATTGAATGAATCTCCAGATGATCTTTTGTATTTTAGTTTGGTTATTTACCCCCATGCGGTAATAAACTTCTTAATGAAATTCAAGTTTTGCTTCTTAAAAAAAATAATTAATTAATTCATTAATAAAAAAACAACAGATTATTGACAATTTCACAATTTTAATTTCATAAATTTTTTAAATTTCTCTATCAAACACAATAACTAAGACCCCTTCTTATCATTTCAATAGCGGTAACCATTTATGTTTCTTACTGAAATTGACTTTTTCTTCCCTCCTTTTGAGAATGTCTCTCTGCATCGTGTGGTTCACCAAATTTATCTCCTCCTCTTTGAATACTCATAATTTTTCTTACGTATAGAATACATATAAATTCTTTTCTGATTTTTTTTATGTATTTTGCGTATTTTGGGACATCATATAATTTCCTTTGAGTTTTTTTTTCTTTTTTACGAAAATTCACATTTCTTTATGGAATATAAGAATGACAAAATATGTTTGATTTTAACTAGTCTATCTGTCAATTGAGTATATCATGGACAAATTGGAGAAGGTTGACCTGTCAACCACTATTTAATTAAAAGAAAGTATGTAATGTTATTTGATATATAAGTTCAAGCTTTCATTATGTATTGGTTTTAGTTTTTGGTGTATTTCAAAAATTAAAAGTAATTTATTTTATAACTCAATTTCTTTAATATTAATTGAAAATTTATCCTCGAAACGACTTTAAATTAATTTATCAATATAAAATAATTCATTTACATTCATCAATTTAAGTTATTTTATTAAATAAGAACTCAAACTTTCTTCTTGTTCTCATTGATAGGTCGATTCACTGATCCATTTCCAAATGAAATGTGTCAACTGTTTTAATCTACCATTAATCATTGAGTCAACTTCTTCTCACCTGTTTTGGATAAACAGAAGATAAAACATATAAAAAAAAATAATATGTTTTACTAATTCTTTCTTATATCAAATTTATCCAAAAAAAAATGTCTTTAAGAATTATATTTTTCTAATGAAAAGAAAAAATAAAATAGTAACATCAATATATTATTAGGGTGAAGATAAAAAATCAATACAAAACAATTTATAATGACTAATTTTAGTGACTAAAAATAATTAGTTATTATAGTAACCAATTCAGATATCAATTTATAAACTAAAATTTATTGGTGACTAAAATAGTTTCTATTATAAATAAAAAATATAATTGATTTTTAAGTTGATAAGTAAAATCATTTTTATTATGAAATGATATTTAAATTGATCATTAATAATATTAATTACCAAAATTTTAATAACTAAAAAAATTTTCTCCACTAATTAGAAAATTAATCTCTGAATTAGAGATGACAAATAAACCCGTCCTCGTTTTAACGGGGAATCCCCGCATTGACTGGGTATGGGTATGGGTATGGGGAATCCCCGACTTTTTCAGTTGGGTATGGGGATGGGTATGGGGATGTACATATACCCGCCATAATACCCGTCCC
>Ga0214542_1010307_pt1:0-7500 | contig 13725 bp, 6 predicted proteins | sample CNSS1metaG_FD_160096 | JGI IMG/M metagenome (GOLD analysis project Ga0214542, IMG submission 160096) | Root nodule microbial communities from cowpea collected in UCLA plant growth center, Los Angeles, California, USA - CNSS1 | ecosystem: Host-associated > Plants > Roots > Nodule | place...
TTTATTTATTTTATTTTACTATTATTTTATTATTATTGTTATCATTATTATTGTTTTGTTTTATTGATAATTTTATTATCATTATTATGGTTTTATTATTATTATTATTATTATTTTATTATTTTATTATTTTATTTTATTAATATTATTGTCTTATTATTATTGTTTCATTTTATTTTATTATTATTTTTCATTATTACTATTTTTATTTTTAAAATTTCGTTTTATAACTACTATTATTATTATAATAATAATTATTTTTTATATTATTATTATTATTTTGTTATTATGTGTATTGTTTTGTTTTATTATTATTATTATTATCATTATTATTATTATTACTATTATTATTATTATTGTTATTGTTGTTTTTTTTATTATTATCATTATTACTATTTTATTGTCCGTGCAATATTTTGGGACAATGGTTATGTGTTCTTTCTAGTTGGTATATTGTTGGGTTGTGTAGGATTGTGTGTTGGGTATAACATTTTGTTTTGATAGTTTTATGTGGATTTATTGTGATTCTCCAGGATGTATAAAAGCAAGAATATGGTTGTGTTTGATGTATGACCATGTGATATTATGTAGTTGAGTTCAACTTAATGATATGAAAGTGTATTTACTTGTCATGGATGCATGTTTTTCATGCACCGAGTCTCTCTTGTAAATAGGTTCATTGGAACCTATTCTAGAGTGCCAAATACCAGTAAATTACTAGTTACTGGTGTGGCGCCTGGCGGAACGGTGTAAACTGACAGGAGATAGGCCACAAAGTGAACTCTAGAGTAAAACCTGAGAGTTGGCGCTTGGTGAGGGAAGTGGTTCCGCTAGGCAATGTGTTGTAGAACTGGGCTTGGACCAAAATCTATTGGGTTAGTGCTCGACGGCGCCAAGTGTTCTACTAGGTGGTCTAGAACGCGAGTTAACCTAGCGACATGGATGTTGTGCTAGGCGGTTTTGGATGTAGTAATGAATTATGCGAGGGATTCTACACAGCTTTGGATGGAGGTCTTGATGCGATGCTTTGTTGGGGGCCCAGTTACAAGTGTAACTTGTATTGGGATAACACGTGGCCACTTGAGGTTGTAGCCTGGTGGTTTTAGAAGTCCAGTGGAGTGTGCCAAATCATGGCTCGTACGGTGGGGTTCCGGAAGATTGCCCCCTTTAGTGTAACTGATTGAGTTTGGTAGTCTGGGGACAACTACGGACTGTTGCTCGTTTTGGAGAACTCCACTTGGTGTCACGGATTGTGGTCGTGGCTATTTATTCTCGCGTGTGGACTATTAGGTGGTGGCCTATAGTCAGAGGGGCGAGTAGACACTCATGAAGCAAAGATCGATCAGTGTACTCATCAAAGGGTGTAGAATCAAGAGATGTCCAAAGGAAGATATGAAAGTTTAGGTCCGAGATTTTAGTGTAGTAGAAGTGTTAGGGGTTTTTAATTGTTATTATAATGTACCTTGTAATGCGTTTTTATTTTCAGCTGACTCTATCTGTGTGTGTTTGGCAATGATCATGTAACTCATTACATGGGAGCAGATGTTGATGCAGGTGAGCACGTGGATACTTAGAGCCGAAGTGGGGTCAACATGAGAATTTTTACATGGAATTATTTTATGGATTTTATGGATTATTTTTGTAATCAGTTATTATAAATTATTTTATATTTGTAGGCGTTGAACGCATTTATGGATTTTGTCTTTTAGTGCTTTTAATAAAGTTTGAAATTGTCCCGCATTTTGGGAAAAAGCTTTGGTTATTAAATGCGTTTTATTTTAGCTTCATTTTATTTTATTTAAAATAGTAATATCTGACCAGGATGTTACATTTGGTATCCGAGCCTGGTTTTCTAATGATTTTTGGGCCTTGGGGAGTGAGCTTGTCGTGTTTCGATTACGAAACCTTGTAGGAATGGACTGGCGCTCTATCAATCATATTATTGATTGTGGACTACACAAAGTGGTGAAACTGGAAGCATTAAGAACAGAAAATAACTTGGTAAGAGTGATGAGTGTAAGACCCGTGAAATTTAATTAATTAAATAAATAAATAATTAATAAATGCAGGTCGTGGAAGCCTTTATGACATTTAATAGTGGTTGATGGGACATGGAAAAGTACTAGCTCAAATGGTTGAGAGTACTTGGTTTGTGTGAGAGGACTTGGGTTCGAGTCCTTTGTATGCTGTTTATGTGTTATTTAATTCTTAGTATTTTTGTTTTGAGATGCTTGGGTGTGACAGGTAAAAATATAATATTTGATGTGTTAATGATATCAAGTAACATGACTCGGTTGAGTTGGTTGTGCACTTGGATTGTAATTGTGGGGGAATGGGTTTGAATCTTAGTCTAGACAAAGTGATTTCTTTTTGCCAAATTTAGTTTTGACATGAACATGAAGAGTCACACAAACCCTAGAGGGCAACTAGGATGGCTGGGAAAAGTATCTCTGAACATCATTGAATGACCATTAAGCTCACTAAACACTTAATTTTCGTTTTATGGTCATTAACTCTAATTAAGGTAGGAAAAAGAGACCAAGTGAGGAGAGAGAAGGGGTGGAAAGTCTGCAATTGGGAGGAGCTGTGAGGAGAGACGGATTTAGATTAAAAACTGAGTTGAGGCTGATAGGAAGAAAGGAATTGGAAGAAGAGCAAAGAAGACTATTGGAATTCAAAGAGGAAATAGAGAAATTACCAAGTTAAGCAAAGAATCCAGGTTAGGGGAGTTCCTATTGTGTGTTTTATGTTGTTGTGATTTATTTTTGATTGAATCGTGAAGCATGTGAGGTTAGGATGACAACTTACATAAAAATCAGCGTTGAAATCGGGTTTCTGGAATTTTTCCAGAAATCGCCTGGCGGGTCGCGCATGACCTCCAGGCAACACAAGTATCAGACCCAGTTTCTGGGTAGTAGCGATGAACCGCCTGGCGGCAGAGAATGAACCGCCAGGTGGCACGAACACAATTATACTATTTTTAGTCATTTTTTATATTTTTGGGGTGCCGGGATGTGACCATGATTTTTGGATGCTCGAGTATGAATTGTGATGCTTGCTAGATTATGCTTATACTGATTTCGTTGAAAGGCGTGACTTTTGATTGAAAATTTGGTGTTGGGTTTATGTTGGAAATTGGATGGAATTCAGTTTGCTTGATGAATACTCAGGTTGAGGGAATATATATTATTTCAAACTAATCGGAAATGTGGTTGTATAAGTATCTGCATAACATGGGTTGTAAGAATAATTGATAATTGTTTGGAATCATGAGATTGTTTTATCATATGTTTACGAGTTTTAAAAAGTGATGGGTTACTGAGTTCGTGAAATGTGTTGGGAAATGATGATCGTGCTGTGGTTGGTGATGGTAAAGCATTGAATTGGTCATATATGAAAATGTTGAGATGTATGTATGAATAATGTTCAAATGAAAGTAGATGATCTTTGTATGATGGGTATATTAGAGTTTACTGCTACATGATAGAGTGTACGAGAATTGGGTGATTTTGGTTTGGTTAAAAAAAAAAAGATAAAGATGATGAGCATGAAATAGAATGTGGCATTTAACTGGTGGAAAAATATGGATAGATATCTGAAAATGATATTGGTGTGATTTGGATTGCATGTACAATATTTGAGTCATCTAAGTATGAGATACATTACAAATGTTGTTGTTTAACTTTTGTGAAAAGTTGGTATGTTTATAAGATGAGAAAAATGTCAAATGGAGTGTGTAAAGTGTATATTTAGTTTGGTGAACAGGTCCAAATGCATGAAAGTTATGTTATTTAGGAGGATAGCTAAATACCATATAGGTTGAGTCAACTTTGAGAGATGTGTGTAACAGTGGTAGTTATTGATTGCATGACAAAGTGGTGTGAATGACAATATGGATTAGAATTGTGCCTGTTATGACATAATTGCGCGATACCTTGGTGTGTGGAATGTTTTGAGATCTGTTAAAGTGCCAACAACTAGTAGAAGAGTGCTACTGGTATAGCGCCTGGCGGCGTGAGCAAGCCGCCTGGCGGACGGAACACAATTCAGTGGCAATGGCCACTATTGACGCGTGGCGCCTGGCGGTAGGGAGGTTTCCGCCAAGCGGACTGGAACAACAGAGGGGTTGGAAGGAGAATGGCGCCTGGCGGCGCGAGAAAGATGCGCCAAGCAGTGGCGACGAGTGGCGCTTGGCGGCATGGTGGAGTTCGCCCGACGGTGACGATGCAGTGATGATGCTGCAGGCGCGTGGCGCCTGGCGGTGTGTGATGCCCGCCAGGCGGTCTGAACCTAGTGTGTGCCTGGCGACGTGAGATGCGCGCCAAGCGGTTTTTGTTTAGTGATGGTGCGCGAGGAAAGGTTTCTACATAGCTTTAGGTGATGTTCATGATGCGAGGCTTTGGCTGGGGGTCCAGTTACGAGTGTAACCCGTATTGGAGTAACACGTGACCACTCTAGGTTATAGCCTGGTGGTTTAGGAAGTCCAGTGGAGTGTGCGAGTTGTGGCTCGTACGACGAGGTTCAGATGATTGCCCTCTTCAGAGTATTTTGATAGAGTTTTGGTAGTCTGGAAAAGCTACAAACTTTATGTTTGTTTTGGGGAGCTCCACTTGGTGTCACGATGAGATGCTGTGGCAAGGTTATTCCCACGTGTGGACTATCAGGTGGTGGCCTGTAGTCGGAGGGGCGAGTAGACACTCGTGCAGCAAAGATCGATCATCGTTCTCACCTAAAGGGTATAGAAATGATAGACGTCTAAATGCAAGTACTAGAAGTGAAGAGTAAAGGAAGAAGGGAGAAGAATACTAACCCGGGGTTTTAATGTCGTGACGTTGTACTTAATATTATATTTATTTGGTTTTATTTAAATGAGCTCACCCTATCTGTGTGTGTGTGGCGATGATCATGTAACTTGTTACATGGGAGCAGATGTTAATGCAGGTGAGCAGGCGGATACGTAGAGATGAAGTGGGGATCACGACGGGATTATTTACTCAGTTTTATTATGATTTTCTTTTGTAATTTTTATGGTTTGGTTTTGTAATAACTGAATAGTACGATTTTAATTACTACGGAAGCGATGTTGAACTTTTAATTTTCCCGCGTTTTTAGGAAATTGCGAGAATAAATGCGATGTTTTATAAATCTTATTTCTTATTTATTTTTAAATAGTAATTTCCGGCTAGGACGTTACAATGAGGGTGCACACTCATGACTATATCATAGATAGTTTCCTTTCTTAAATCTAAAGGTTTTGGAAAAAGAGAGGAATGTTGTAGGTTGAGTTTGTCTCCTATACCTTTTCTTGTTATGTTTGCACTTTTGGGGTATGTATTTGTTCTTTGTAGTAGCAAATGGATGCAGATTCAAGGTCAAACTTGACCTGGTTGCCTTTACAATGGTTGGGTAGGGCCTTAAAGTCGGTCTTTTGCTCGAAGATGTGAATATGTAGAAAGTTGTGTATCGGTGGATGAAAGAAGTTAAGTTGTGGATTTTTAGGCGAAAAGCGCTAGAGGAGTTTAGAAACAACGCGTTAGACTGAGGGATCTCAGTAGTGGAAAGGCCCTAAACATGTTTTGAGAGGGTTACTAGAATTTCATCTTGGAGTGGGGAAGTTCTCTTTTGCATTAGTATCTGAAGTAGTGTTGGTGCCAATAGTCCTAATTGGAGGGTTTTTTCTGGAAGTAGGAAGTAAGAGAAGTTGGAGAAAAAGATATTGAAGACATAATGGCAAGGAGTTAGTTTAAACACCAAGATGATTGAAAGTTTTAGTGGATCGCTAAGGAGAAGTTAGAGAATTAAACTATTTAAGTGAAGTATTGACAAAGGTCGGAATGGTATCATAAGCGGCGTTGGATCGTAACAGAGGCACAATGCAGTTGTGTGGGTACTAGGATTAGCAGTCGGTGATTATTGGATTAAGTGGCTACAACAGACAATATAGGAGATTAGCTTAATCCAGGACCAGATGCATGCAACATAAAACAGACAGAAGTTGTATGCAAATAAGAGAAGCAGGTTGTTGGGGTTTGAGACGATGGAGCGTGTGATTCTTAGAGTACCTCAACTACAAGCATTGGAAGAGCGATCAATCTAGAAAGTTGACTCGGAAGTTCATCAAGTGGTATCAGATTAATCGGAGCACCAGTTCAGTTGCGTAGGAGATTGTCATGCCACCACACTAGGAAAACATGCACCAAGTGTTTCACAAGTCATAAATAAGGAAGTACATTGCAAGTCCCACTCATGTAATAGGGGGGATAATGTTTAGATCATGATAAGGTTCAAATAAGAGAATATCTGACTTGGGACATGAGGCCAGAGAGAATATTGTATTCTCAGGTCATGAAAGTGAGGGGGAAGGAGATCCGGAGAGTGAAGGTTCTTTGGGATGAAGATACGCACGAGAAGACGTTGAGAATAGAGGACCACACAAGGTAATCATAACCATAGTTGTTCCTCATAAGTGCAATTTTCGAGGACGCACATTTTCTAAGTTGGGAGGAATGTAAGACCCGAGAAATTAAATAAATAAATAAATATTTATCTAATAAATGCGAGGGCGAGAATCCCTAAGTTCATTAATATGGATAGAGAAGACAAAGAGTAATGGTAGCTCAAGTGGTTAAGAGTACTTCTTTATTATGAGAGGACTTAGGTTCAAGCCTTTTGTATGTCATTGGCATATTAATTTAATTGTTTTATTATTTTAATAATATGCTTGAATCATGAATCATGAATTAGTTGAATGGTTGTGCAATTGTTTGGTAATTGAGTTAGGGTAGGTTTGAACCTTGGCTAGCACAATCTAGCCTTGACTTATTTGCATTTTATTATTTTTTTGGTTCTGTAGTGTTAGCCTAATAATGGATGAAAGGGAGCAGAGTGGTGCTCTTGGGAAGGCATTTTCGTGTGGCTACCAAAAGGAAGTTTTAAAACCCTAAAAACAGAACTTAGGAGAGTGTTACAAGGTGGGAAGGAGTGCCCAAGGGTGTAGATCAAATGGGAGATCAATTATGGTGTAAGAAAGGATTCTAAGATTACTTTTTGGAGCCAGAATTTCATGTTAGGGGAGCTGCCATTTCCTGTTTTAATGATATTATATGCAATTGCGTTATATATTGATACATGAAAGCTTTCTCCTGAATCAAATTCTTGTATCGTTTCACTTCTTGATGTTTGTCGTATGTGGTTTTAGAGAGGATATTTGTGTGTTTGTGGTTTCTGTTGTATTGAGATCTCTTTGTGAACCAATCATTGTTATGACTATCATGATTCTTCTTTTTGCCTTTTGTGACCCAATCAGTGCTATGATTATCTTGATTCTTCTTTTTTGCCGAGATATTTAGAGTTTTCTTCTAAATGCGGCGCACTTAATATTATTTTTATTGTGAATTTCATTTTATTTTACCATTATTATTATTATTATTATTATTATTATTATTATTATTATTATATTATTATTATTATTATTATTATTATTATTATTTTATTTTACTA
>Ga0214542_1010307_pt1:10000-13725 | contig 13725 bp, 6 predicted proteins | sample CNSS1metaG_FD_160096 | JGI IMG/M metagenome (GOLD analysis project Ga0214542, IMG submission 160096) | Root nodule microbial communities from cowpea collected in UCLA plant growth center, Los Angeles, California, USA - CNSS1 | ecosystem: Host-associated > Plants > Roots > Nodule...
TGTTTTTCAAGCACTGAGTCTCTTGTGTAAATAAGTTCATTGGAACCTATTCTAGAGTGCCAAATACCAGAAATTATCAGTTACTGGTGTGGCGCCTGGCGAAACGGTGTAAACTACCAGGAGATAGGCCATAAAGTGAACTCTAGAGTAAAACCCGAGAGTTGGCGTTTGGCGACGGAAGTGGTTCCGCCAGGCAGTGTGTTGTAGAACTGAGCTTGGACCAAAATCCAGTGGGTTGCCGCCCAGAGACACCAAGTGTTCTGCCATGTGGTCTAGAATGCGAGTTAACCTAGCGACATGGATGTTGTGCTAGGCGATTTTGGATGCAGTAATGGATTATGCGAGGGATTCTACACAACTTTGGATGGAGGTCTTGATGCGATGCTTTGTTGGGGGCCCAGTTACGAGTGTAACTTGTATTGGGGTAACACATGGCCACTAAAGGTTGTAGTCTAGTGGTTTTAGTATGGATAATTGTCCTCTTCAATGTAACTGATTGAGTTTGGTAGTTTGGGGACAACTACGGATTGTGATTCGATTTGGAGAACTCCACTTGGTGTCGCGGATTGTGACTGTGGCAATTTATTCCCGTGTGTGGACTATTAGGTGGTGACCTATAGTCAGAGGGGCGAGTAGACATTCGTGCAACAAAGATCGATCAGTGTACTCATCAACCGATGTAGAATCAAGAGGCGTCCAGAGGAAGATATGAAAGTTTGGGTCCGAGATTTGAGTGTAGTAGAAGTGTTAGGGGTTTTTAATTTTTCTTATAATGTACCTTGTAATGCATTTTTATTTTGAGCTCACCCTATTTGTTTGTGTTTGACGATGATCATGGAACTCGTTACATGGGAGTAGATGTTGATGCAAGTTAGCACGTGGATACTTAGAGCCGGAGTGAGGTCAGCATGGGAATATTTACATGGAATTATTTTATGGATTTTATGGATTATTTTTGTAATCAGTTACTATAAATTGTTTTATATTTGTAGGCATTTATGGATTTTGTCTTTTAGTGCTTTTAATAAAGTTTGAAATTTTCTCGTATTTTGGGAAAGAACTTTGTTAAATGCATTTTATTTTAGCTTCATTTTATTTTATTTAAAATAGTAATATCCGACCGAGATGTTACATGATTCATGAACCTAGCTTATTATTTGTAGGCCATGTCTCTCATCCGGCAGGGTATGTGTTATCGTAAGGGTGATAAGTGGGTTTTCTACATTTATTCTCGTCATGAGTTATGTGTCTATCATTGATACTCGAATGCTATCTTTTCAGGGTTTCTTTTCGTTCACGGTGGGTTGTTGCATGTGACAATTTTGTAGCTTCTATTAGGGTTTTAGGATGCTTGTGGTTTCTTGGTGCTTAGGGAAGACAAACAAACTCGAACTCGTCCTCGTTTTGACGAGGAATTCCTACATTGACGAGGTATGGGTATGGGTATGGAGAATCCCCAACTTTTTCAACTAGATATGGGCATATGTATGGGGATGTACATACCCTTAAAAATACATGTCCCGCCATATTCCCGTCCCCATTTAAATTATTAGTCAATAAGTAAATATATATATATATTAATACAAACTTTCTATTTTTTATTTCTTCTAATTTTTTGGTTTGACATAAAATTCATTTGCATCTCCAATATATTTTTCATCTTATCATAACCTTTATGCAATTATGTTCAAATGATCTATGTCAATTCAATATTTTTTTTTCTCACATTTGAATATTTCTTATTTTTTATATATTTTTATTTATTGTATATTTTCCTTTCACCTGAGAACGTTTTATGTATTGTAAATTTTTAACTGTTAGCATAAGCCTTTAATTTACTAGGTAATATAAAAAAATGATCTTCCTTACTCTATTATTATTAATTTTTGTTTAATTTGAAGAACTATTTTGTTTCACTAAAACAATTTTTGTTATTTCTCAAACATTACTATCTTGAAATTTGAAAAGTTTTCTTAAATCTCTAATGTATTTTTCATTTTATCATACCCTTAATTATATATTTGTTTTCTTTTGTGCGATTTCATTCGGTGGTCTCTCAAACTGTTTCAAAGACACATTTGATATTTTTTTAATAGTATTTGTTGTTTATTCTTATAATGTAAAATACTATTTTGATATATTTTATATAATTATTTTTTTAACTCATTATCATACTATTATTTTATCACTATATTGTATAAGTAAATTTTATTTACTATAATATAAAATTTTAATGTAATTGTCATGGATTTCTTTTTATCACCATCCAACATATATTGAAGTTCAAAAGATACAATATTTATGTTAAAATTTTATTATTATTAGTTGAATATTTGTTCTTTGCTTTTTGATCAAGTGATGTACTATAACCTTTATTAGTGTATAAAAAAGAGGTTTATTAGAATTTAAAAATTGAAGTAAACAGACATTTAAAATATATTTTGAATACTTGTTTTCTTTTTATATTTTAAAAAAATATCAACTAGAATTCATTAATGTTTGTAAATAAAAGGACCATTAACAACTGCATCCCAAAAACCCTATCAACAGATTCCAAAAATATTTGCACTTACTTTACAAAAGAGGTAGTTTTCACTAGCAAAAAGATGAGGTATATTAGTATACGCACACTTGACAAAGGTTTGATTTTGTCCAACCATTTTTTAAATATTTGAATAACTATCAAAGCAAAATCTAACACCAATTGTTATAATTGCGCAGCGGAATGTTCGAGTTTGAACAAATACCAAGAGACGGGTTGTCGCAAACTAAATCGCGAGGGGACGACGAACCAAAAAAGAAATTGGTTTGAATTAGAGATTTCAAATCACCACCATAGGTTAATCTACCATAGGTTATTCTAGAAAAACCTATGTCTTCTAAAAACCTAACATTTTATCTCCTTCCATTTTTAGTTTCTAAAATTTTTTGTTAAGATTCTTTAAAAAATAAATAAACCATGTTGTTGAGAGTGGGATTTGAACCCACACCATTTCGGACAAGAACCTTAATCTGGTGTCTTAGACCAACTCGGCCATCTCAACTTTGATTACTTATCTAAACTTTCAGTATAAGACTATGATTGATTGTAGTTCTATCACGTAAAAATTAAGAAGTAGAGTTGGTAATGGAAGTTGCTCAATTTGTGTAACGAATAACACTTTGCAATTGCTACAAAAATTTCATTTATAATCTTATTCAGCATCTACTAATATTAAAATGTGATACAAAATATTTATAAAGAAATTATATTATAAATGTATACATTTCAAATTATAATACAAATAAAATTTCATGACAACCAAAACATATTTTAAATTTGCAAACATTAATGAATTCTAGTTGATATTTTTTTTAAATATAAAAAGAAAACAAATATTTAAATTAAAATATATTTTAAATGTCTGTTTATTTCAATTTTTTAAATTCTAATGAACCTCTTTTTTATAGACTAATAAAAGTTATAATACATCACCTCATCAAAATAACACAAAGAACAAATATTCAACTAATAATAATAAAATTTTAATATAGATATTATATATTTTGAACTTCAATATATGTTGGATGGTGATAAAATAAAATTCATGGCAATTATATTAAAATTTTATATTATAGTAAATAAAATTTATTTATACAATTATAGTGATAAAATAATAGTATGATAATGAGTTACAAAATAAAAAACAAATATATCGAATATATCAAAATAGTATTTTACATTA
>Ga0214542_1010310_pt1 | contig 13723 bp, 10 predicted proteins | sample CNSS1metaG_FD_160096 | JGI IMG/M metagenome (GOLD analysis project Ga0214542, IMG submission 160096) | Root nodule microbial communities from cowpea collected in UCLA plant growth center, Los Angeles, California, USA - CNSS1 | ecosystem: Host-associated > Plants > Roots > Nodule | place: USA...
TGATGATTTTTTTTATATATATATATATATATATATATATATATATATATATATATATATATATATATATATATATATATATATATATATATATATATACACTACCTACTTTTTATTTTTTATTTCTTCTAATCGTTTTGCTGGTTGCTTGTTACGTAATTCATTCACATTTCTAAGATACTTTTTCTTTTATTATAAGTTTTGTGTAATTATGTTCAAATGATGTATATCAATTAAATATTTTTTATGTCTCACATTTAAATATTTCTACTATTTTTTTTATATTTTTAATTATTGTGTATGTTTTTTAAATAAGAATGTTTAGCTCTCAATTTAAGTATTCAGTAACATAAATATTTCATTTAACAAGTAATATAAAAAACTTTTCATCTTTATTATCCCATTAATAATTCTTTTTTCATTTGAATAACTATTTTGTTCCCCTAAAATAATTTTTGTTATTTTTCAACCGTTCAACTAGGTTGATATTTGAAACGTTTTCTCAAATCTATAAGGTATTTTTCATCTTATCCATATCCTTAATTATAAATTTGTTTTACTTTGTGCAATTTCATATATAATGGTTATCAAATTGTTTCTAAGACACACATTTGATCATTTTATTAATATTTTTATTTGTTGTTTATTTTTATCTTGTAGAATTCTATAGTGATATTTTTATATAATTATTTTTGTTTTATAATTCATTATCATAAATATAATTGTATCACTACAATTGTATAAATAAATTTTATTTACTATAATATAATAATTTAATATAATTGTCATAAATCTTGTTATCACTATACAACATAGATTGAAGTTCAAAAGAATATTAAAGATCTATGTTAAATTTCAATTACTATTAATTTGATCTTTGTTCTTTTCTAATTTTGGTCAAGTGATGTATTATAATTTTTATTAATGTATAAAAAAAGAAAATTCATTAGAATTAAAAAAAATTTGAAGTAAATAGATCTTTAAAATATTTTTTAATTTAAATACTTGTTTTCCTTTTTGTTTCATTAAAGTATACAAATTTAATAAATGTTTTGACTCTTATAAAACTTTATTTAGTATTCTAATTTAAAGTGTATTGAATTATAATCTTTTTCTAAATATTTAATATTGAAAAAATGAAAATATCCATATTGAGTATTTAATAATATTACATTTATTTATCATAATTTTTTATTATTTTATAAAAATTAATTAATTAATATTGAAATAGTAAGAAAATAAATACAAATATAAATTCGTTATCCCGTAGAGACGTAGATGAAACAAAAATTTAATATCCTTTCGATTTGAGTACAAAAATGAAAATGATATTTTTTCTAAAAATGAATATGAATCAGCGAAATTGTTTGCCATGTCTTTACACCTAAGGTAATGATCAATAATTTAGGTGCTCATGAATATTTTCATTTTCATAGTTGATATTCATAATGCCCACATAAGCAGGAATGGGTCCAATTCGATTCAAATTCAAACTCGAAAGGGGTTAACTCTTAAATTTCCAAATTATATTTTAGGAATATTTATTCATGTTACAAATATTTAGCATAATTACAATGATTTTCCCGGCGCTGGCTGTTGTTATAGCATGTAAATGTCACCTAACAGGGTCATAAGCATAAATCATTTAACATTTCACATTAATTCACATAAAGGATCACAAAATATACTCACTTTGACATTATCAAAATAATTAATACAGAAGAAAAATATTGTTTCTGTGGAATAAATCTCCACCCTTCACAACATACAGTATGGAAACATTTATAGACACCAACAACAACATTCGATGCAGTATGGTTTGATTAACAAGTGTATAAGTAACATGACACAAACACAAAAATATGGCAAGTGACCAAGCAAAGAGAAATGCAGCCTATACAGAAGCAAGCTCAACAAAGAATCACAAAAATTCAGAAATGCAAACTGGAGATTGTTTACACCACTTCTGTCACGCTGATCTCTTCAGCACCCAGAGTTTGCTGCAAGATTAGAGAACAAAAAAAAAAAAAAAAAAAAACCATGAGCTATATATTTTACTACATCAACAATTTAAAAGAAAACTAAAATTGCTACTTAGCAAGACATATATACCACATTTTCTTTGTTGCTCTTTGGTGCGGTAGCTGCAGCTGTGAGCAGAAAAATAATTATGGTAAGTGTTATGCTAAAAGAATTGCTACAATGGATCATAAATATTGCTTTGCACGTATGGGAACTTGCCTTCTTTGACATCGGATTTCTTTTCCTGCTTCTTGACCTTGTTTGATTCTTGCTTGCTTGGCTTATCACATTTTTTAACCAACCTATTATTCCTTTTGTCTAGAGAAGGCCTCGGAGTTGTGGTGTTGGTGCTGAAATTCCCTCTCAACCTGGATCCAGGATTACTCTTTTGACATGTCTCCTTCTTTGTTGACTCTGTTGAAGGTGTGAGTTTGGTAGAATTTAAGCTTCTGGGTCTCAACTTTCTACTCTCAATGGTAGAAGACGAACTATGGACATCATCATCAGAAGACCGACTTCCCTCTTCGGGCACATGTGAAACAGTTTCAGACAACTGCAACTGCTCCATGCTTTCTGAGATGTTATAGCTCTCAAACAATGCTTTCACAGTTTCACCAAGGCCATCGTCAAGTTGATGTCTTCTCACATAAGATTTCAGCCCTTCTTGCATTGGCCCCAGAGGCTGTCATTCATAATCAAAGAAAAATAAATCATTAGAAAAATTTGCTGCATTTGCACACAAGTTTGCCAATATGTCATGTGTATTGATGATTTGATTTGTGCAGTACCTCACATCCTGCCTCCAAAGCTAGTTTGAAGAAGGCAAGTGAAATTGAGTGGTTGGTAGCAGTTTCAGAGAGCTTAATCTGGTTCAGCCAATATGAAGCCGAAGTTAAAAGATTTAACTTTGTTGTCTTGGAAATTTCAGAAATGGGTGTTTTGCTTCTGCTTTGACCTAAAGCACTCCTCCCAGTTCTAGTCTCTGAGATTGGGGTAATGTTGCCACCCAGCTTCGGTCTCGAAGTGGCTGGTGCTTTGGTAGGAATTGAGAGCCTTCTGGGTGGCTTGGTACTACTACCAGACTTGTCCTTGCCAGAAAAATCTACAACACTCACACTTTTACTTACACTTGAAGCACCCACACTTCTGACCCTGAAAACAAAACACATAAATATGGCAAAATTGACTCCTCCAATCATAATTTCTTATATTTCTGACATTTCTAGCGACAAAGAACATAACTTAAATTATCTGAAAACAGAACAATTACCTCTTTGATTCATAAGGATTGGAGCAATTGGGTGTATTATCTGGCTTCTCTTCCTTGGATTTATTGGCAGAGCGAAGCGCATACTTTTGAAGCTTGGGTCTGACAGTGTTCCCTGAACCATAAACCAAACAGAAGTGTACCCATTTCAGTTGTTATTGTATTGTGAAAAAATAGAAAGAAATGTGTAAGAGAGTGAGAGAGAGAGTGTACCAGAGGAAGCAGTAGCAGCAGCAGAAGAGGACTGTTCCATGACGGGTTCTTCCATGTCTGATTCTGAACTGCGAGGATTGCAAGCAAACAACTTGTTATTAGATTAGAAGTGTATGAGTGGTCATGCCATTTGGAATTATTTATAGTACAAGGTTGTGTTGTCTGGTTTGGGTTTGGGGCGGGAAGAACTCAAAATTTGGGACCTTGATCTTGACAATGCTGACATGGAAAACAGAGGCTCTGTTGATAAACGGTTATGAGGGAGGAAACAGAGAGGGGAGTGATGAAAAAATGAGACTGGTGGGGTTGGATGGACCCATTTGCAAGCAATACAGGGTTGGTTTTGTTGAACATGAGAGGCTCCCTCCGTTATTTGAAATTCAAATTTCAAAATTAAGCTTTCGTTACGTTTTGATTGAGAAAAGCAAGAGTGAACCGTTGTTTTTTCTTTTTTTCATTTTTCTGTTTGGTCGGAGTTTGAAAACTGGGTTATACGCACCCATGGCCAAATCAGTACCATACCAATACTTATTTTGCACTATTGCGTCCTTTGGCTGTAAAAATTTGTCAAAATAGGTTGAATTTTGTTGTTCCGAAGAGTAATCTTTTGTGTATAGTTTATCTTCTTCTGTAAGTATTTTTTAAGTTAAAGTGAATTCTTATACCATGGTTATCTATATATAATTTTCAACTTAAGATTGGTTATGTTTAATCAATTCTAACATTTAGTATATAATTCAAAATTGATTCAAATAATAATCATTTAAATATTAACCAGTGAAAACATATTGTCATTTTTTATTGGAAAATAAATAGTAACTTATAAAGATTAAATAATAAATAATTATTTTAAGTTATAAAATAATTAAATTTAAATTCATAACTGTTTAAATGATAAAATTATAAATATAATCATTTTAATTTAAAATGTTGTTATTTAAAGAATAAAATTAGATAAGAAAATGTATACACCAAAATAATTTACGAATACTAATGAAAACACATTCGTGCATACTAGTTTATTTTGTTTATGCGTGTTTTTTTTTTATAATAACAAATAATAAAATTATAATTTTGAAAATTGATATAAATATTTTTTACAATTTAATTATAGATCATATTTTACAAATTTATAATATTATTTTTAAATTAAAGAATTTTTTTTATTATTATTAAACTCTCAAATTAAAATTTTGAAAATAATATATATGTATACTCATTCAATGAAAAAAAAGAAACATTGAAACACATCAAATTAAAAAGAGACAGGTACAGCGAGTCATATAGGCTTAATTACCATTTTGGTCCCCTAACTTGTTAGGTTGGTTCATTTTGGTCCCCTTATTACTTTTTGGTTCAATTTGGTCATTTAATTCTTGAAGAAGGTTCAATTTAGTCTATGTCGTTAAGTCTACGTTAACATCGTCTTCGTACATGCCACGTGTCATTTTGTGGAATTTTCATTTTTTTTAATTTTTTTAATTATTTTTTTAAAATTAAACTGCCACGTGTCACCTTATGGTTGTGACACGTGTCAATTTGAGATTTTTTTATTTAAAAAATATACTGCCACGTGGTAGGTCACGATTGTGCCACGTGTAGCTAACATTGGTTGTTTTCAATTTAATCCCTTTATTTACAATTTTAATTCAATTTAGTCTCCCAATTTTTTAAAATGATTCAATTTTGTCCTCTCTAATTTGATACCAAATTAGTAATTAAGCTTAATTACAACTTATATAATATTAAAATATTTTTTGTTATATTTATAGATTAAATTACTCCATCTAACTATTCAAATTATTATTTTTTTTACATGTATAGAAAATTTCAAGTGTAAAAAATTACAAGTGAAAAATGTAAGAAATGAAATAACATGAGTATTTAAGGAGTGATTTGATGTATAAATGGTAAAAAATTATTTTAACATGAATATATAAATTGTAATTAAGGTTAATTATTAATTTGGTCTCAAATTGGAGATGACAAAATTGAATCATTTTAAAAAATTGGGGACTAAATTGAATCAAAATTTCAAATAGAAGGACTAAATTGAAAACAACGAATGTTAGCTTGACATGTGGCACAATCGTGACTGTGCCACGTGGCAGTATATTTTTTTAAAATAAAAAAATCTCAAATTGACATGTGTCACAATCATAAAGTGACATGTGGCAGTTTAATTTTTTTAAAAAATAATTAAAAAATTAAAAAAAATTAAAATTTCCACAAAATGACACGTGACATGTATGGAGACGGTGTTAACGTTAACTTAACGGCAGAGACCAAATTGAACCTTTTAAAGAATTAGAGGACCAAATTGAACCAAAAAATAATAAGGGGACCAAAATGAACTAATCCAACAAATTAGGGGACCAAAATGATACTTAAGCCAATCATATAATATAGAAGTAATCTTGTTCAATGCACAAAGATAATTTGTGTTAGAAATGTATATTTTTAAGTTCTAATATACCTATCAAGTTCTATTAATTGTGTTATTCATAAATGAGGCGGTTTTTGTCTTTTGGCAACCTCTATATAATTGTTTTTTGAAATACTTTATTTACTTGTTTCAAACCATTTATCAAGAATCAAAATCACCTAAGTCTTGAAATTGATTTCCACTGTCAAAATAATTTACTTTGAGCAAATTCTCGAGTCAAATTTTTCTCGAAAAATAAGTAGTATAACAACTTGTCATAAGTTTCATAAAATAACTCTTATAAAACGTTTTGAGACTCACTTTTTTCCAAATTTTATAATGATTTTTTTTCATGTTTAATCATCAATATGTCCACTTTCAAGTAATTCCCATATTATAACAACATGTCAAAGTATTGTCAATTTCATTAGTTGTATGTTCACATTCATTAACTTAATCTTGTGCTATTGTATAAATTATATTGTTAAATTTAATTAAATATTTTATTCATTATTTTGTCAGTACGATAGATTTACAAGTATAAATCTAAATTTTATGTAATGCTATACTTTAATATATTATTTTTCATAATAAATAAATCTATTTTTTTTTTAATTATTATACTTGCAATAAGTCCTTTTTATGAGATAATTTCATATGCATGCGGACTCCAAGAAATGTGTAAGATGAGTTAGGAATATCATTCTAAAGTCTTAGGGCGTGTTCTCATTGAAAGATTTATTGTAGTGAAAGAACGGAGAGTGATAATTTAATATAGAAAATGTTGCTCATTTTGAGTGAAAGGAGCGATGATTTGCGAAATTACAACATATTTTCAATCTCGTTGTTTCAAAGAGATTTGTGTGATAGTTGTGCCAATTTACCATTCTACCCTCTTATTATATTGTAAAATACTTCGCTGCTGAAATTGTATGGGCTCAAGGTCTGGATAAAGAACCAGAATTTATGTATCCGGTTCTGTGTTTTTTTGTACCCAAATCCAGCTTGCTTGTATCCGATCCCAGCATGCTTGTATCCTATTCTGGCCGTTGCTCTTTTTCATTTTTTGATTGTGTTGATTAAAAATTAATCATTCTCTTGGTAATGAAAAAAATTAAAATATTTTATTTTTTCGATTCAAATACATTAAAATATTTGGTAATCTAATTTTTTCATATATTAAATTTTATTTTTTATTAGTCACATCACTCAAATCATACACAAATTTTCACAAAATTTACTCTTAAACCTACTTCACTATCACCTCCAAATCCCTTAAAAAAACAACACAAATCGCACCTTCAAATTCATTCAAATTAATTATCTCCCTCTTTCTCAAATCAATCCTTTAGGGTGTGTTCCTTTGAGGGGGTGGATATGGGGAGAGTGTGAAGATGGATTTGTGTAGATTTTGGTGGGTGGATTTTTGTGTTTTTTTGAGTGGATTTAGAGAGTAAAGTGGGTGGATTTGGAGATAAGTTTTATGAAAGTTAGTGAGAGATTTGATTCATATGATAGATAAAATTAATTGTAAAAATAGATTGAATTAGGAAGTTACCAAAATACCCTTGATGGAAAAAACGAATAATTTTGTAATTTGATGTTATAAAAATAATTATAATTAATTAATACAAATTAAAAAAATATTAAAATTGTATGAAATTTTAAAATAAAAAAAATTTAAATTTTTATGAATGTAAAAAAGATTATCCAATTAAATTTTAAAAAAATTATACAAAGTTAAAAAAAAAAACACACACACACACACAACACTGGTGTCATAACCGGTGTCATCCCCTTCAATGTTAAGGCACCGGTTACGTAACTGGTGTCATCCACACAACACACACTTGCACACTTGCAGCACCGATGCATATCACCACCACGCCACCTAGCACAACTACAGCCACCACCTCCGTGCAACCACAACCCACCCCTTCATCCTCTTCCTCGTCTACCACGCTCAACCAACTCATCTTCTTCTCCCTCCATGGACTCAACAAGGGCATTTTCGTGATATGCCTAACTCCACTGCAATATCATCGTTGTTTTGAGGGGATGGATGAATTCATCCATCTCCCAAAAACACTCTCCCATATCCGCGAAAATCATTGGAAACGAACACGCTCATACATGAAAATTCGCTCTCTCAAATACCTTTAAACAGTACCATTCCCTGAAACGAACATTGCGTTAATAAGAATACACCCTTAGAGCCTTATGTATGTCAGCTCATCCTAATCTAATTTTAACATACCAAATATCGTATACAAAATAAATAAGGGTTAATTATGTTTTTAGTTTTAAACTATAACATGATTTTAGTTTTTAGTCCCTTTCTCAAACTTTAATCTTGTTAGATTTCTATAGTTGAGAAATAGACAATGATATTTGGACAATTAAATTTTCACAACTTTCTCTTACAACCTAAGTGACATTTGCTAAGTGGTTTTGAAATATAGAGAAATGAAAAAAATGAAAAAAAAAATAGAAAGCCACTTAGAAGATGTCACCTCATGCTGTAAGAGAAAGTTGTTAAAAATTCATTTTCCTTAAGAAAGACATACATGTATGCAGTCTTTTTTTATCCAACGACACGTTGACTTTATGCGATACATGACAAATCACATTAGATATAGTCTACAAGTTTCTCCCTCCTACCAACATCTTACAAGGTTCAGTGTGATTCCTGTTTGTCACGCCAAAAAACAGTTACACTTTTGGACAAGGAAAACTATATTGATGCATTTCTTGAGTATGAGGACCTAACATGATCAAAGTTTGAGATAGAAACGAAAACCAAAATTATGTTATGGTTTAAGGATAAAAACATAATGAATTCTGTTATAAAAGATGTCCTTTATTCAGCCTTGAAAAAAAGGAAAAATATGTTTTTAGTATCTGGCATTAATTTAAAAATTGTCAATGGTCAAAAATTGGTCACTAAGTGTTTGATCACTACACTTTCAAAATTATTATTTTTTATCTTTATTTCTGAACAGGGCTAAAAATAGCAAAAGACGTGCTACGTGTTATTTAATTTTTTATATTGAATAAAAAATAATGTCAGCTAAGACGACGTTTTTTTTACGATTAATTAAAATAAATTAAAAAGTTAAAATATTAGTATGTATTAATTATATATTATTATTAATAATTATTATTAATAATTATTATTAATAATTATTATTATATATTAGTATTATTATTATAACAATGAATAATATATAATAGTTATAAATTATATTAAATTATTATATACTCTAATATTTTAACGTTTAATTTTTTTTAATTAATTGTGAAAAGCGTTGGTCTAGTCAAAGCTAGTTTTTTAATTTATAAAACAAATTAAATAACACATGACACATCGTTTGTTATTTTTAACGCCATCCAGAAAAAAAAAAAGCAATAATTTTGTAAGTGCAAGGATCAAACAATGACCAAATTTTAACTAAGGACCATTTCCAAATTAAGGAAAAACTTTAGGGACTAAGAACATATTGAGACAATGATGTGACTCTCTTTCGGTCCATTTTGTCTGGGTGACTATCTTTTGATCCATTTCCTCTGTTTACGATGTGAAACCACAATCTTTGTGTCTCTCCTCTCTTCTTATTCTCCTTTTAGTATTCTATTATGCGTGGAATAAAAAAATAAAGTTAAAAAAATGTTTTTAGTCCCTGAAATTTGATCTTATTTTGGAGATAGTCTTTGGTCGAAACTTTATCATTATTTGATTCTTACACTCTCAAAATTGTTTTTTGCCCTTATTTTTAACGGTTAAACATAGCAGACAACATACTTTGTATTACTTAATTTTTTCATGTAATAAAAAATTGGTGTCGTCCTAACTAACACTTTTTACAATTAACTTAAAGAAAATTAAAAAAGTTAAAATATTATTATATACTATTATTATTATTATTCTATATTAATAATAATAATAATAATAACTGTATATTATCATAATAATAAATAATAATAATAATAATAATAATATTATTATTATTATTATATAATCTTATTAATTACTAATATTATTAGTATTAATAATAAATAATATTATTAATAATACATAATAATAAAAATAATTATTATATAATAACAATAATTTTAATATATCAGTAATAATATCCATAATAGTTAATAATATTAATATATTAGTAATAATATTAATAATAATTATTAATATTATTATTTATTATTAATTTTTATTAACATTAGCAATTTTGGGTAATTAATAAAATTATATAATATTAATAATAATAATATTACTGATATATAATTATTAATAGTATTATTATATAATATTATTAATTATTATTAATATTATTACTGATATATCAATATATAATTATTTTTAGTTATTAATAATATTAATATTAATTATATATTAGAAGTATTATATATTATATAATAATAATTACTAATAAATAATAATATATTATTATTAATATATAATTAATTATATATTAATTACCATTATATTAATAATAATAATAATATATTATTATTATATATTAATTATATATTATTATATATTATAAATGAAATTAAAAGAAAACGTATGGTAAGCCGACAGTAATATTTTAATTTTTTAATTTTTTTTAATTAATTGTGTAAAACGTTGATCTAGTCAACGCTAATTTTTTGTTTTATAAAACAAATTAAATAATACATGATACTCCTTTTTGTTATTTTTAATGATTTTAAATAAATATGGACAAAAAATAAAAATTTTGAAAGTGTAAGAATTAAAGAGTAATTAAGTTTCAACTGGGAACCATTTCGAAATTAAGAGAAAATCTTAGAGACTAAAACCTATTGAGACTGTGATGGGACTGTCTTTTGCCCATTTTCTTTCTCTATTTGACTTTCTTTCGGTCCATTTCCTCTATTTATGATATAATATTACAATCTTGGTGTCTCTATCCTCTTTTCTTATTTTCCCTTCTCCTTTCTCCTTTCTGTATTCTACTATGCGTGAAATACCAAAATAAAGAAAAAATGTTCTTAGTATTTGAAATTTGACCTTAATTTAGAAATGATCCATAAATGAAATTTGGTTACTATTTGCTCCATGCACTTTCAAAATCATTATTTTTTATCCTTATTTTTAGACAATATTAAAAATAGCAAAAAATGTGCTACGCATTATTTAACTTTGTTATAAAATAGAAAACTAACATCGGTATAGCTTTTCACAATTATTTATAAAAATTTTAAAAATTTAAAATATTACTATATATTATTATTATTATTTATTATTATTAATAGTATTAATAATAATTATATATTAGTTTTATTACTATAATAATAAATAATAAATTATAAAAATATTAATATTAATATTATTATTTTATAATCTTATTAATTATTAATATTTCTAATATTAAAAAAAATAACAAAAATATTATTATTAATAATATATAATAAAAATACTAATATTTATACTAATTATATAATACCAATGGTATTAATATATCAATAACAATAATATTAATAATAATTACTAATAATTATATAATAATAATATTAATTTATCAGCAATAATATTAATAATAATTGATAATATTATTATATATTATTAATACTATTATTGATTATTAATTATTATTAATATTAGTAATATTAGTAATTAATAAGATTATATAATAATAATATTAATTTTATTAATAATTATAATAATATTATTGATATATAATTATTAATACTGGTATTATTAATATTAATAATATTATTATTAATTATTATTTGTATTAGTAATATTTGTAATTAATTAGATTATATAATAATAATAATATTAATGTTATTAATAATATAATAATATTATTGATATGTAATTATTAATATTAATGATAATATTTTTATTATTAGATAATATTATTAATATTATTATTGATATAATAATACTAATATTAATAATGATATATTATTATTATTATATTATAGTATATAATAATAATACTATTAATAATTACATGATATTATTATTATTATTAATATATATATTGATAATATATTATTATATATTATAAATTAAATTAAAAAAAAGAGTGGGTTAGGGTGACATGAATATTTTAATTTTTTTATTTTTTTAATTAATCGTGAAAAGTGTTGACTAGTTCAAGTTAGTTTTTTATTTTATAAAAAGTTAACACGTTGCATGTCATTTATTACTTTTGACGTCAAAAAACAATAATTTTAAAAGGTGTAGAGATCAAACAGTACTCAATTCAGGGATATTTTCAGATTAAAATTAAATTTCAGAGACTAAAAGTATATTATTTCCTGAAAAAAAATTAATTAAAATAACAAAACAAAATTGTTGAGACAAATATATATACACAATTTTTATTTATTTATTATTGTTTAAAAGATTATAGACCTAAACAGATATAAGATGAAATACTAATATTATTTAAAACTACTTTATACATTGGACCGAAATATATAAACAATTATCCTAATTATTCAATAGACATCTTCATAATATATTCAATGTATTATGCAGATACATAAATGATAAGTGAATGAAATTCTCAATCATCCCATAAATATAATTTATAAAATTAATAATTGAGTGATGAAAACTTAATTAGCCACATGAGCCTGGTTGATATCTCACAGGGACAAAACTACCATTTTATTAATAAATCCAAAAAGGTAAATGTGTTTATTCCAAAACCATTAAAATCATTAAACCGGTTATTTTCGTCATTCTGCCTCGGTTTTAGAACCGAGCATATTGGGGGAGGTCAAAATGGGTGTCTTTTGACTTCGGTTATCACCCGAGACCATAAAAATACTTTTCTGCTTCGGTTGCAGAGGGACCGGAGCCATAGATTTACAATATTTTTTTTTAATTAAAAATTTTGCAGAGCCTTTGGCCTCAGTTATGGTAAGAACCGAGGCCATATAGTCACATCTTCAACCCCCAACTCAGTTCGATGATGATAACCATTTTGACCAGCCCTGGCAACAGTGAAAGAAACACGGGCAGGGTGCCAGGCACCAATACAAGTAACCTTCCTCAGACCTCTGTGAGTCTTGCGAGGGAGTCGAGTAACACCCCAACGAGTCACAACACCTTCATAACCCTTACCCTTAGTCACACCAATGATATCAATCATCTCATCTTTCTGAAAAACTGCATCCACTGGGATTTGCTTCTCAAAGAAGTTGTATGCGTAGTCCACCTTCTGTGCTACTGTCCTCACCCGCACTCGCCAGAAACCTCCCATCCAAATTGAACCTTATCGTCCAAATCGACCCCTCGTGCCCCTAAAGCTCCTGACACAGATGCAACGTCGACACCTTCTTGTGCGACTTCCCGCTCTGCCGCACTCGCACCCACTGACCCTTCTCCGCTGCTGCCGTGGCGGCGGTCGCTGCGTTAGCCGCCGTAGCCTCTCTCTCCCCAATGAACCCACTCGCCACACCCTTTATGTTCTTCAGAAACGCAACCCCTCTTCTCTTGCTCATCCTTAAACTCCTCGAAATGTACGAACTCGAAGTCAGCTTCCGCGACAAACTCTCATTCCTCATACCGCGTCGCATGTACTCGTTAACCACGCGCGATTTCCCCACTGACGTTTCAAACTCATCCATCGTTAACTGCTTCACTCAACAAAGCTTCCCGGTCACGACCTTGCAAGCTTCCCGGTCCGCTAGAGCCACTGGCGATGGCTCGCGGAGACGATGGCCAGAGCAGCGCAGTGGCAGCACAGCGTGGTTGCAGAGCTTCGCGTGGTGGTGGTGGGTGGCTGAAGCAGCAGGTTGTAGAGATATATATA
>Ga0214542_1010311_pt1 | contig 13721 bp, 14 predicted proteins | sample CNSS1metaG_FD_160096 | JGI IMG/M metagenome (GOLD analysis project Ga0214542, IMG submission 160096) | Root nodule microbial communities from cowpea collected in UCLA plant growth center, Los Angeles, California, USA - CNSS1 | ecosystem: Host-associated > Plants > Roots > Nodule | place: USA...
TTTGATGGAATACATGATGATATGAAAGAAAGAAAATAAAAGAAAGAATGAGAGATGTGGTGGAGACGGTATCTGCCAAAACCAGAGAGTTCTAAGTGTCTAAGCTGTCAGCTGTAAATTGTCAGTCGTCAAATTGTGTCCCGCTTCTACTCCCTTAAGTCTCTTTATATAGGCTTCCACTGGACTTTGGGCTTTATCTGTCAGTTGCTAAAATCTTTTATTTTTATTTAATTAATTAGCAACTTAATTTCTGTCCAATTTCCAATTCTGCCCCTCTTATTTAACCATATTTGCAGTTTTGACCAGAGTTGACTGCTGACTTTGACCAGTTGACCAGTTGACCAGTTTGACTGTCCAATAGCAGCCTGACACGTGGCGCAGAGTGTCTCTCTCCAGAACTAGGGTTTCTCTCTCACACTCTTCTCCCTCACGTGATGGCTGCGGCTGTGGTGGCTGCCCTTTTCTTCTCCGGCGTGGTGGTTCTGCAGTGGTGGCGGTCGGAGGCGCGACGGAGCTGCGGAGAAGCTTCGCGGAGGTTGTTCGTGCGCGCAGCAGAGCTGCCATGGTGGTGCACGATGGTGTTCATGGAGGTGGTGGTGGCGAGAACGGTGGCGCCGCCGTTGCTGCGCGAATGGAGTTTGCGACGCGGTGGTGCTGCTGCAGCGGCGTGGTGGTCGGTGAGCGGAGCTGCGATGGAGTTCTGGTTCGCGTGCGCTGCGGAAATGGTGCAGATTCCGGCGAAGAGTGCTGCTGCGGTGGTGCTCCGGCGAAGTGAGGAGGTGCGGCGGCGTGATGGATGCTCGCGTTCGCTGCTGCCATGGAGAAGAAGGTGCGTTGCTGTTCGTGGTGCGGAGAAGGTGGCGGCGCTTCGCGGTGGTTCGTCGTGGTGGAGTTATGGTGCAGATTCCGGCGAGTTGACGTTGGAAGGGGCTGCCATGGCTGAGGCACGAGGAAGAAGAACTCGCTCCATGGCTGCTGCGTGATCTGTGGTGGCCAGAAAAGGTGATGGCGGCGGCGGCTGCCATGGTGGCAAGGAGAGGAGAAAATTAGGGTTAGGGTTTTGGGAGATGAAGGTGATGACGTGGTAGAATCAGATTGGTTAATTTGGTGAGGGTAGGATTATGACACGTGGCGGCTTATGGTTGGCTAATTTTAAAAAGTGAGGATTGCCACATGGCATGATCTGGTTGAGTGGAGTTTAAGTGGTAGGAGGGGTGCAATTTAGTGAAAACTGGGGGTGCAGAACAGGATTTTGTGGTCCACTTTAAAAGGAGTGTGCAAGTAAAAACTGGGGGTGCATTTAGCTCCTGATTTATTCTTTTTCCAGAATTTCTTGATTTTGGACTTATTTTGTAACTTTGAATATTTCAAAATCACACTATTAATTACCAAAAATAAATTTCAGCTGCATCAACAAACGTTAGAATATCCAATAATATTTTATGCAACTAAAATCAATTTTTACGCCACTTTTACCAAACTTACTCAATAAATCCAATAATCACAAATCCTAATTAAATCAATCTTTAAGCACAGAAAATTCAATTAAATCCCCAAATTTAAATATTAAATGAGGGCAAAAATTTGAACTCATCAATTACTCTTAGAAGCATGAACTTGTGACAATGCATGTATGATGAAATATGTCGAACTGAAATTTGTTGTGCTTGGTCTGAAATGATAATGGATGCGTGAGAATATGTATATGGTATATGTTTGACGTAATTATATGAATATTTTAGGAAGACTTTATGGTGGTGTTATTGTAGTGTATGTAATTAGATAAGAATTCAAGTAAGATTGCATCCTGACACTCTAAAGAATCAATTAGACTCACATAGAGTAGACTGGTTCAAGTGGTGAGAGTAGCAGGAGGTTCTAATATTTGGCAGGATAATGACCTTAGATGATCTTGGACTAAACTTGTGTGTGGTAGGGTGAAACTCATTGGTAATGACTCTGTAGAGCAGTAGAAGCCACCACAAGTGCAAACAACCAGTGAATTCGATCTCGTTACATGTATCCAGATAATCGAGTTAGAGGGTCTTTAATTGTTTGTTATCACATTTTTTGGTGTGCTTACTTATTTGCTTGCTTATAACCTGTTTGCATATAGGTATATCAAATTTTATTTTTCCTCTAGCTTATCCTTTGTTTTTGTGTTTATTTCTTGTTTGGTTTTCTCTTTTGCAATGACAACCAATGTTGGTGTGAGCAGATGTGTGAACTTCAGGGGATCATTACGCAGAGATGTTGCAGTTTAGTTATGCAAATATGGATTTTGCTCTTTGTGAGCCTCTTCTTCTGAAAAACATTTTAATTGAAATTCCTTGCTCTTTAAGCAATCTTTTATTTTAGATTGTTTTGCTTTATGAAACATGTTTTATGACATTGTTATGTGTTGATGGTACTTTTGCATTCAAATATTTTGGATAACCATAAAAGGTTGATTCTCATATACTTTATGTTTGTTTCGTTGCTCTATATTATTATAACAATACAATATTTTATTTATTAGAATTTATCTATTAAATGGGATGTCACATTATGTAATGAGTATTAATTAAATTTGTTATTTATTTATTTTAAATTTGTATTCTTTTATTTCTTAATTTAAATTAAAGTTATACTGAATTTGTTCTTCTGTACTGTTTTCATTTGATGTACATATGTTACTTTCATTTATATTGCGATCTGTTTTAATTTGAATTGCATAAAAAAAATTAAAAACTAATCCCAAAAATGCTGAAAGTAATGTAATAACTAAGTTAAAAGAAGTAGTAATAGATAAAAACAATTTATAAATGATAAAAATATATTAAAATATAAAGAATAATAATAAAAAAAAAAATTGACTACAACATAATAGATGAAATAGTTTATAACTTGTAACTTTTTTTTTTTTAAATAAGCTACTTTTAAATAGTTACCGTAATGCATTTATTTGCCTTAGATGCTCCTAACATAAATGAGATCACCGTTTTTCCAAGCATAGAATGTAAAAAGAATTTGTACATATGGGTGGTTATCCGCGGATAAAATTCGTAACCGATAAGGAATGAATATTGAAAATGGATACCCATGGATAACGGGTACGAATATTTTTTATACCTGCATATTAACAGAATGGGTTCGGGTATCGTGGGTTCGGGTATCATATATAGTATCCATACCCGTGGATACTTGTATCTGTCATACTATAATTTAAATTAAAATGATTAAAATATTAATACATTGATTTTGAATGGGTTATCAAAATTGTTTAAAAAATCTCCATTTATTTGTAAACTATCATTTAACAATATTTACTAATGTTTTATATATATATATATATATATATATATATATATATATATATATATATATGTATATATTTATATTTATATATATTTCTCTCTTAAGGAACTTGTGCAATACTTGACCATTCTTGCAATTTAAACTCAATCGGACAATAAAGTTCACAAAAACACAAACAAACTCTTATTGTGGTGTGAAATAAAGATTTAAATAGAGTATTTACAATTATCAAGACTAGATTTTATTCATTTCATTCTTATGAATTCACAAACATCTCAATTCTAATTTCATGTTAAAATTAACTCACAAATATACTCAAATCCTATCTCTATAGACTTTGAGCATATGATAACTCGTCAAAGTTCAATCCCTTGGATCACAAACAAGTGAAATCATGCACTAAAGTTCAATATCTTAAAATTATTTATGAAGAAAGTTATATCCTAAGGACAAATCTTCAATAAATATTTTAAGTGTGTCAAAATCTTTACATATACTACAAGAAAACTCGTAAATAATAATCAACTGTAATGACTAAATATTGTTAGTCAATGTAGTGATCAATTTATATGCCAATTTATGAAATAAAAAATTATTGGTTACTAAAATAGTCACTATTATAAATAAAAAATTATAATTGGTTGCTAAATTTGTCACTAATAATTAGAGACTAATTTAAAAACTAATTTATTTGGCAGCTATAATGTTTAGTGACCAATTTATAAACTAATTCCTTTGGTAGTTTAAATTTTAGAGACTAATTATAATTTTTTTTATTCATAATAATGATTGTTTTGGTAACCGATAATTTTTTATTTTGTAAATTAGTATCAAAATTGGTCACTATAACGACTAATAATTTTTTATCACTAAAATCAGTTGTTAATGGGAAATTTGCTTATAGTGATAAGTGTATAAAAAAAAGTTTAGAGTGTCAAATATATAAAATTTATTAAAATTTAAGAAAAACTATTTACTTATATATTATTTTTTATATAAATAAAAAAATTTGGAGGGGCCAAGGCCCCCTATGTTACAACTAAGGTCTGTCATTGTTTAGATACAAGTTTCATTTGTACTTAATTTCAATTCTAGTTTCAAGATACATTTTTCAACACCTCAATAACCACAATTAAGCCATGGGTGTTCAAGTCACAACAAGCATTAAACATAAAAATCAAATATTAACATTGAGATGAAAAAGCACATGTATTAACATCACAAAATACACAAGAAATTAGTTTGTTACATCTAATCTCTCAACAAATAAATTTAGCTCTCTATAGTAGAAAACCCCTGATTTACAAAATTGAATAATAGGGAAGAAATTGAAATCATAGATATCATAAGCAAGGTCTCTCCTGAGGTTCTTGGTAGCTGCTTCACACTCCAATACATCTCCCATTCGCATCTCCACCTTCAATCTCATGACTCATCTTCCTCCTTAACCCAAAAGGGGTAAAAGCTCCATGGATGAAGGTGAAAATCCAAGAAGAGGAGGGAGAGCTTTCCAACAACCCAAACGGTCTCTTAGAGCCTCTCTCCAGTACCCTAGACGATTTCTAGTCTTGAGAATGAAATAAGACATGGACACCCTCATGAAAACATGTTTAAATACACAATTTCGCTTACCAGGCCCAACATTCTCATCAAGCGCCTCTTTCTCGAGGTCTAAAAATTGATGCTCTTTAACTTGCAACTCATTAGCGACTTGATCTTAGCTCAGGGGACGAATTGACCTTGCTAGTGAATTAGGCCAAACTAAATGACCTTAAAAAGTATAGTTGAATGAATTTTGACTAAATTAGAATCTAAATATTTTCTTTGATCTTTTAAGATTTCCAGTTATTTTTAAAACATTTCACAAATAAAAACGAAATACTTCTCTTTCCAAAATTATTAAATAAAATCTTTTATTTGAAAAAAAAATAAAAATATCAATAAGAGAGGAAAATAAACACAAAAATAATGACAATTATCAATATATATATATATATATATAAATTAAAAATTGAATAAAAATGAATTATATAATAAACGAGAGAGTACCTAGTGTTATATTCGAGTTAGAAAATTATAAAAAAAATAAAAATAAAAAACTTTTACAGGTATGATAGTTATAGTTAAAAATTAAAAGAGGAAGTTCTTACATTTCTTAATTGTTTACCCAAATCTTAAATATCACAAAATGGGACGAAAATAGTTGCACAAAAAGCAAACCAACATCTTACTAATCACTATCGAAGGGGTACGGAATTCGAAACTTTTTTCGGCATTGAAATTCACATTAAAAATTGTATTGACTTTATGTCTGTCTAAAGCATGCTCATTCACATGAAATTGAGAATCCATAGCTTTGAATTTGTTATGGATTCAACTCTGGATTGGTTTGGTGTGATTTTATAAATGCTTTAACCCATTGAATGCCAAATTGAATATTCTTTTGGGCAGAATAAAATGTCTGAACCTTACTTCATCTGGTATTATGCCCGATGCCTTAAAAGCACTTTATTTACATTTTAAAGTGGAAGAGAAGTGTCTGAATCGATTTACTAGGGGATACTTGTGATTCTCAATTTAGACATATATTATTACCCAATCCCAAGTCAGAATAAACTTGTCCTTTAAAATAATGCCACAATATTACTATCAAATTAATAATCATCTTCCACTCCCCAAAGAGGTGGAAATCTGGTTTAAGCTATCAAATGCTGAATTAATGCCACTTTCAACACAAAGAATGGACGGTGCTGAGTTTATGAAGTTTTCAGTCTCTTCTGAAGATGAACTAACACTTTCCCATCTGTGCTTTCCCACAATTTGAAGTCCCTCAAGTTCCATTGCCACTTCTTTCATGGTCGGTCTTTCCTCTCCTTTCACCTTTAAACATCGATTTGCAATATTTGCAACTTCTGTCACTTGCTCAACATCTGCATCATGCAGTATTTGGTTGTCCACAATGTTAAGTAATTGACCTGTTTTCATGGAAGAAACAAAGTACACTGCAAGGTTTCTATCAGCCTCTGGCCTATCAAATGAAAGTGCCTTCTTTCCTGTTACTAGTTCAGCCAGAACAACCCCAAAACTATACACATCACTCTTCTCTGTCAATTGGCTTGTGTGAAAGTATTCTGGATCAAGATACCCTAATGTTCCCTGCACCAGAGTGGTTAGTTGAGACTGATCAAGGGGGAAAATCCTTGATGCACCAAAATCTGAAACCTTTGCAATGAGATTATGATCAAGAAGAATATTTGTAGTCTTCACATCTCTGTGTATGATTGGTGTACAAGTAGCTGAGTGCAGATAAGCCAAGGCCCCTGCTGTTTCTGTTGCTATTCTCAACCTTGTTTTCCATGTAAGTTTTAGAGAACAATTATGATCATGAAGGTGCTCATAAATAGTACCATTGGGAATGAATTCATACACAAGCATAGGAACTTCTGTCTCCAAACAACAACCCAAGAGTTTTACCACATTCCTGTGATTGATTTGGGAAAGCACAATCACCTCGTTAATGAATTGCTCAATCTGATTTGGATCACTGATTTTGGACTTCTTAATTGCCACTGTTCTATTGTCTACCAATACTCCTTTGTAAACTGTTCCTTGGCCACCTTGGCCAAGAATCTTGCCTTCATCAAAGTTGTCGGTGGCCTCTTCTAGCTCCTCTATAGTGAAGACTTTAGCCGTTTCAATTGATCCTTTATGCTTGATTATGTGTTGTTGTAAGAAAACACCACCATTTTGTTGAAAAAATTGTTCTTTGAGTCTGATGATCTTTCTTTTCTTTGATGCCCAATACACATAAAAGCTTCCCGCAAGTAGTGCCACTAGGCCTACACTCACACCTATGCATAAACAAAGAGAAACGTATACAATTAGTGTTTTCGTTAATTATGTTGCCTCATCTTCAAACTTACGAATGACATATACCATTATGATAATTAACTTGAATTTATTATTGTTGATTACGGCTGAGAAATCTCTCAACCATATTGCTTGTATAAGTACAGAAGATGCAATGTTATATATGTCGTTACATATTAAGGATGAGATTTGTTGTGATTTCACCAGACGAGAGTGTATATACTCACTCAGAGCAATTATGAGTACGATTTCTTTCCTTGAATTCATGCTAGATTTCTGAGTGCATCTTGTTCCATAATTTTTCCCATCTCCTTCGAATCCTTTTGGGCATACACAGTTATAACTACCAGGAGAGTTACTGCATTTGGCCCCTTCAACGCAATCGTTGGATCCCATGCATTCATTAACATCTACAGTATAACGAGTCAAATTCAATTATGCATTCATTGATTATTCTTTTACTATGTACTTTCACCTTACACTTTTTTTGTCAAGTTTTAAGAAAAAACTTCTATTTATATATATTTTGAAAGTGAACAAGTAAAAAATAAAATTAAAAGAATACAATATATATAAAGTACATCAGCTACTAATACCTTCGCAACCATGAAGGAGATAAGGGTTTCCCTCGAAACCATTTGCGCAGCTGCAAAGGTAACCAGATCGCTCCACTGAATGGAAACATTCACTGTTCTCTGCCTTACACGCGTAACTGGAAGCCTCTTTCTTAGCTTCTTCGCACGTTTGGTTCTTAACCACCCAATTCATCGCCACAGGAAACGTGGTTTTGTCGAACTTGACGAGGTCCGTGGAGGAGAAATTGTAGGCCCCATCTTCCACCAGGAACGCATACCCGCACGGGTTGAAGTCTATCACATGCGTGTGGTTGAACAAACTCCCAGAACCGTAGGAGAAACTCGACAACCCGCGTGGAATCGAGGTCTCGCAACAACCGGTGCCGGAACAAGTCCCGTTTGTTACGATGTCTTGAAGCCTGTTGCACAAGGAAATGCATCCCGTGGTGTAGTTCTTTCCCTCCAAATCGCTTCCCACCACTAATCCAAGCGTGTCACACCCAACTACAGTCAACCTGTTTCTGCTGGAAGAGACTTGAAAAGTTGTGAGGTTTAGGTCTTGAAATGTTTGCCTCACGAGTTTTCCTCTGTCGGCGTAACAGTCGCTGGCTACAGGCCATGAAATTTGCATGTGGCCGTCGAGTGAGATGTTAAGAACAGTTATATTGGTTTGTGGCAGGAGAAGGGTGTGTGATGAAGGAGAGGTTTGGTTGCAAGAGAGGACAAATGAGGTGTCTAAGGAACAAGTGTCGGAGATGCCGAAGGGGAAGGGAATGGTGACATCGCCACAGTTTGATGAACAGTTTGGCTTTGATATGGTTTGAGTTTTGGTTTTCGCAATAAGGAGGACAACAAGAAGCAGCTGCAGTAGCAGCTGCTTAGAGTCCATAGACATGGCTTTTGGTTTTCAAGTTCTTGTAGTGGACATTATTTCTGCTACTGTGGGTCAAGAGGATTAACTCTGTTACTGCATTGGATGATGGATTCAAACAAGTTCTGCATGCTCTTCAATTTTAATATATCAATTATTTTTTCTCATATCAACTGTTTTACTTTGTTTTTTTCATCATGTTTTTTCTTTCTTTGTTGTATTTTCAACCCTCCTTCGACCAATCGTGCATTGTTTTTTAAAAAAATGTATTTTAAAATACCTTGATTGTGTCGATTTGTTTGCTGGGAGCAGGACAGCCGGCTGTGGGAGGCAAGAACTGATTAAAGAAGGTATCTGTTAAAAAATAATTAATAAAATTATCTATTAATTTGTATATACTTTTAGTTCTTAATTTACTATATATTTACCTTTCACACATTTGTTATATATAGTTAAATTTATCGAGTAAATTCTATTAATAATTATAAAAATTCTTGCAAATATGAGTTCATTTGTAAGCAACATTGACAGATTTTAAATCAAAATTTTGTTAAACCGAGTTCATGAATTAATTTAATTCTATGAAGTTACTGGTAATGATATATCCATTCATTGATTTATTGCCAAAAAGGGAAAGCATTTTCATTAGTAATAATCTGAACAATGGAGACAGAACATTCAATTGTACATCATAGCATTTGTCAAACCACTTGCTAACGTTTCTGAAAATAACACTCATCAACAATACCTTATTACTTTTGATGCAGAACTCAGGGACGATGAAATTAAAAAGCTTTATCGTGGCCACCATAGAGAAAGCACCTCCAAGTAAGCACACTTCATCTACCATCCCATAACGGTGACATCACATCTTTGCAAATGGTATCATCCTCAGGTCCAGCACGTATACCATAAGTATAATGACAATTAGCAGTGTCTCTTTCTGCCGAACCTGATCTTTCACCAATAACATATTCTGCTGCATTTGATGTGGCACTAATCAATGAAGTTGTTGCTGTCATGGTTTTGAGACTTTCCAATTCCATAGCAACTTCCTTCATGGTAGGTCTTTCCTCCCCTCTCAGCCTCAGGCACCATTGAGCAATGTTAGAAACTTCCTTCACCTGCTCACTGTTTCCCTCATTGACAAAATCCTCAACAATTTCGAACAAGCAATCATCCTTCACAGCCGAAAGAAAATACAACGCCAAATTCCTCTCCTCCTCTGGCATGTCAAAAGAAAGTGCCCTTCTTCCAGTTATCAACTCAGCAAGTACAACACCATAGCTATACACGTCACTTTTCTCAGTTAGTTGACTGGTCTGAAAGTATTCAGGGTCAAGGTACCCAAGAGTTCCCTGAACCAACGTTGTCAACTGACACTTGTCACGTGGAACCAATCTAGAGGTTCCAAAGTCAGAAACCTTAGCTGTGTATTTGTCATCTAAGAGTATGTTAGTTGACTTGAAGTCCCTGTGGATGATTGGTATGGAAGCAGAAGAATGCAAGTAAGCAAGCACACCAGCTGTTTCTGCTGCTATTCTTAGACGTGTTTCCCAGGGAAGTGTGGTGTTTTCATTGTGAATGTGGTCAAAGAGTGTTCCGTTGTTCACAAATTCATAAACTAGCAGTGGCATTTCTGTCTCTAGACAACAACCTAGGAGTTTGACCACGTTTCTGTGGTTAATCTGCGAAAGTACAACCACTTCATTGACAAATTGTTCAATCTGGCTGTGATCTACTAGTTTTGATTTCTTTATGGCAACAACTTGGTCATTTGGAAGAATCCCTTTATAAACTGTGCCGTATCCTCCTCTGCCAATGATTCTGCTCTCGTGAAAGTTTTCAGTGGCTTTCTTAAGCTCTCTTGCAGTAAATATTTTAGCCCTCTCAGATGATCCCTCCTCCATCTTCGAAATTTGCTGCTGTAACATTAAGCCACCATTTCTCTTAAAATATCGCGCTGAGAGACTCACCCGTTTTCTTTTTTGAAACACGTGGTATAGCCAACCACTACCAGCTAACAACAGCACAAGGCCTATGCCAGTTCCTACATTGAAAAAGTTGCTTATTGGATCAGTCTTTAATTTTGTTATGGTTTTGGAGTCATGTCATTCACGTATATCCTCGAATTACTTTAATTTAAAGGTCACTTTCCCTAGAACTTTATTTTCGGTGGCGAATACTATTCGTTACACTCCATACCATCTACCTGCAAACAAATGTCACTTCTATTTCTAAGATTTGGAGAGCTGTGAACCAAGATTTCCCCTATGGAATATGTACTGACATAAAGTTGCAAAACGTCAAAACTTTTAGCGTAAAAGCAATCAAAAAGACAAAGCAATAGACTACAAGTGAAAAGGAAAATAAAATCAAACAGATCAAAGATCTTTAAAATAATGGAGCAAAAGGCACATGTTTTTTCATATGCCTTGCTTTTCTTTTGTATCTGTCTTGTTATCTTCTTTTCACTGAGTACTACTATGTAAACCAAACAAATAACACGTACCTATCACAATCTCGTTAACCACATGTTGTAGATTCGAGACACAGCCACTTCCTCCTTTTCTGCCATCTCCCTTGTGCTTCCTGGTCTTGGGACACGAACAATTATAGCTCCCGGGTAGGTTAATGCAAATGTCTGAACAGTCATTTAGACTCGGATTTGCACACTCATCAATATCTAGTGAAGAAATAGGCAAAAAAGGTTGATACTTCATTCATTTAACAAGCAAAAAAATTACATTTAGACTAATCACATGATGGGAACATAATCCATACCTTGGCATCCACCCTGAAGGTATGCATTTCCCACATAACCTTCTAAGCATTCGCAGAGGTAACCGGGTCCATTTTGAGAATCAATACACACGCTATTTTCTTGGCAAACATAACTAGTCAAATTGTTCTTAGCTTCTTCACATGTTAGATTCCCAACAGCCCAGTCAAGCACTGTGGGAACTGTTCTTCTCTTCTGCAGTTTGATGAAGTCATCCCTGGAAAACTCGAAAGAGTCTTCTTCCACCAAAAGAGAGTAGCTGCAAGGAATATTCATATCCCTATGAAGCATATTTGATCTCAGGACACGAGCTTGATATGCCAAAATGTTTTTTGGGATGGAGGTTTGGCAGAAACCAATGCCAAACCCGGATCCATTGGTTGAACTTTCTACACTACTGCAAAGCGAGAAACACCCTCCAGCAGAGTAGTTTTTCCCGATTGTTGCATTGATGGTTGAAAGGGTGTCGCATCCAATTCCTACGAACTTGTTCTGGGTGTAGGAGAAGGGAAATGCTTGCAAAGTCATAGATGAATTCCCTGAATCCACTAGCACACCCTTTTCATCATAGCAGACATACGCTACTGGGGATTTTACTCGCAAATGGCCATTCAGTGACAACTCTAATATCTCAATATTTTTTGTGACATTCCACAGAAATAGTTTGGGAGGCTTGTGACTTGTGTTACAAGCAACATAAAAGTTGCTGTTCATGTAACAGTGCTCAGTTGTACCAAATGGATACGGAATGCTAACGCTTCCACATTCTTTTTGGCAGCTCGGACGAATTGTTTGTGACGCTGCTGAGATCATTACTAAGCAAGCAACTAGCACAACTGTTGTAGTGTCTCGTGCTGAAGCCATTGCTGCATCCAATTCATCATCAAAAACTTTGAGATTAAGCAATAGCCGACACGGCCAAGAATTTTTAACTGCTCAAACTTCAGGCCGTAGAAGTCAAGCTTCCATTGTTACTTCTTTTTTTAACTATAGTTGGATTTGTCTTTTGGTTTAGGAGAATAAATATCTCTTTGATACCTTCTTAGCTAGGCTTCTATTGGACCTACAATTCTATTTTTCTTTTAGGGAACTACTACGTAGAAGAATCATTGTCGTGGATAGTTAACTTTACAGATAAGTTCTGGAGTAGTGATTGTGGCAAGTTTTTATATCGATAAACGACCAGAGTGGGGGACAGGGATTGAAACTTTTCTCTAGTGTATTTTGGAGTCAGTAAAGGTCATTTGAGAAGTTTAATATCCTTTGGTAATATGGTAAAGGTAACGTTGAAATCTTGTATTGTTCCGTAGTCCTATGAAATTGAAGAGGCTGTTGCTATTTCAAATATTGGCCTCGAAGGGGAAAAAGAAAAATGAATTCTAGGATTCCAAGTTTTCATGGTAATTGACCAGTTAAGTTGTTTTTCTGTCTAAGGTGAGTTCGTCTTACGGTCCAATACAGAAGAGAAAAATGTTTGGGCTCGTCATAGAAAAGATGTGTTGGTATAGAATTAATACACACATAAATAACGTAAATAATAGTAGCTGAAAAGGAGACAAGATGTTACATAATCGATAAGTATATCAAATCGCACAAGTAATAAAATAAAAAGTTAAAGTATTAATTTTTAAGAAACTAAATTAGTTTTAAAAAAATTATGTTTGTTTATCAATGAAGGTTAAGAATTTCAAACAAGAAAACATTTTGATGAATGAAAATGAAATAAGTTTAAAACTAAAAACGCATTAAAATTAACAAATGAAAATAATTAATTTGATTTTAGAGAATATACGATAAAATTTTTTACTGAGATTAGATTTCATAATTCAATTCAAAGCAAAAATCCTTGAACAATATACTTCTCATCCCAACTCTAGCTTTCACAATTTGTATAACGAACCGTAATGTCTTACCCACAAGTCTAAACTTGAATAATAAAAGTTCTATGTCTAGTAATTTTTTATAAGTTTGTATTAATGATCAAACTTATGATGATGTTAGTTATTTTATCTTACTCAGGTTTCCCAAACTATTTTTCAATCAAGGTACTCTCACACATGAAAGCAATCTAGAATATGCTGTTAAGACAAAAATACCACAAGAGTAATGGAAAAAAAATACATTAAACAGTGAAATTCACATAAAATTAAGAATACATAATATCCAACTCTGTGAACGAGGAAGTTAGTTACTCCTAAACATACTGAGTACTATAATAGTGAGAAAATTGAATGTCTTGTGCCTTCAAAATGCACTCCTATCAAGTGATTTGTGATCAAATTTCTTTTTTCTCAAGTGTGTTTTAACCTATGTGAGGTCCTAAAAA
>Ga0214542_1010315_pt1 | contig 13716 bp, 7 predicted proteins | sample CNSS1metaG_FD_160096 | JGI IMG/M metagenome (GOLD analysis project Ga0214542, IMG submission 160096) | Root nodule microbial communities from cowpea collected in UCLA plant growth center, Los Angeles, California, USA - CNSS1 | ecosystem: Host-associated > Plants > Roots > Nodule | place: USA...
GAGGAGGCAAGAAAATGATATTGGAGGAGGGTGGAATTGGACATGACATGCATCATTGTTGTTAAAAGCATGCAACCTCCTCTATACAGCTTTTGGATGTAGTACCTATATGTTAAAAGCTGCCTTTAACATGTTTGCTTTTGCTTTTTTCTAAGAGTTGTGATTCCAAGATCAATGAACATGAGTGGTTGGACTCAAGTCACTGTTGTGCACCTAGCAAAGACAGCTCACCAAAATCTTTAATCCTAAACCCTGCCAGCATGTTCTAAGCAAGGTGAACTACCTCTGTCTGAAGGGATTACCAACCCTCATAAACATGCATTAAGGGCATTGATTCACATAATATGTTCATCTCTCGCTTTGTACATTTCAGTTGTGGTGTTAATAATTGTTTGTTTAGGAGATTTTGATGGCTTAGCTGCAAGCATGAAGCATGTATCTAGAAGTACTAAATGTCTCTTTTTTCTTTTAAGTGTTGATAGACATACATCACAAAAGTTACATACATCAACTTGATATTGTTTACCTAGACTGTGTATTACATGTGTTAAAATTGATATATTGTTTTAAATGAATGTAACTAATAATTATATTAATCTAACCTAAACATTACACTGATTTAACCAAAAAATGCGGATGTTTTAACTTCATACTTTTAAATATTTTCTTGTTTAGTTTCTTACGAGTTAAAAAGTATTATTTCAATCTTTAATATTATGCGGCAGTAGTTAACTATTTACGTATTATACAAAAATCCAATTATCATTCTAATTTACTAGTATTGTGTATAATATGTAATATGAACAATTAGTAATACTTTAAGAAAATTAAAAATGTTATTTATCCATCCTAAAATATGTTAGGAATAAAAATTAGTGATTTTGACTTTTTTTAAGGAAAGAAAGAGAAATGTCTACTGAAATTAAAAGTGATATTCAGACATAAAGATTAAAAGTAATAATTTTAATTTTTATAAGATGAAAAATAAATAGATTTTTATTTTATAAAATTTGAAATAGAAATTTCCTCTTTTATTAAATATCGAAAACAAATAATGATATTTTAATATATTTTTTAATTATTTTTAATTCACTATTTCAATTATTTTTAAATCATCGCATCACTGTAAAAAATAAAAATAAATAATTAAAAAATAATTAAAATATAAGTTAAAAATAAATAAAAAAATAAAGTCAAAAAATCATTATCTAAATATATATTTATGTTTTAATTATTCAACCAATTGTTTTCTTAGTTCCTAGAAAATATTGTGGTCAAATCAGTAGACAAGATATTTTGACGGAAGGGTAGATAGAAACTTTGTCGATGGATTATTCTCACGTGGGATTCATCAGCTATGTCACCACGCGTGCTCACTTTCGTGTCATTCACATTTTCTTAATATCATAATCTCAAATTACCTCATGCCTACATCTTCATCATACAATAATTTAGATTTTCTTTCTTTTTTGCAACACTCACATTAGATCGATTAATTTTAACACATGTTTATCTATTTGTACGATGAAGTGAACAAAAAAAAAGTTTTTATGGTCATAAAATGTGGGTAAAGTATAATATACGTATTGTCATTTTTTTAGAATATTAATACAAAATATTATTATATTTTTTATTATCATTTTTTTATATTTTATACATGGGTCAAATTTTGGTCGGAGTCGAACAGTCGACTTTCAATCGGCCAATTCGGTCGAATTTTGAATGTGGCCAACTCATTGGAACAAGCACGAGAAAGTGAGAGAAAATTGTGAGACTGTATTATTGAATGATAGGAAGAAGTCTTTTTATACAGAGTAAGTGAATGAGTAGTATGGGTTCTGTTAAAACAAAAAAAAAACAAAATACTTGACTTATATCTACTAACACTGTTTACAAGCTAATACTCTTCCTTAAGTCAAGTATTTGACAGATACAACTCCAACTCTCCTCCTCAAGTCTTCAAATCTCTCAATCTTCAAAGCTTTTGTGAAAACATCTGCTAATTGTAACTCTGATTTGCAGTATTTCATAGCAATTCTCCCTTTATTCACCATGTCTCTCAAGAAGTGATATTTCACTTCTATGTGTTTGCTTCTGCCATGACTCACAGGATTTCTAGATAAGTTTATGGCAGATACGTTGTCAATTCTCAGCTCCATAGGTACTTTTATAGGGATCTTTAATTCCTTTAATAATTCTCCAAGCCAAACTCCTTAGCATGCTGCAAGGCTTCCCGATATATATTCTGCCTCGCAACTGGATAGAGCTACCACTGACTGTTTCTTGGAGCACCATGAGACAGGAGCATTGTTCAGCAAAAACACATACCCAGAGGTGCTCTTCCTTTCCACCAAATCACCATTGTAATCCGAATCAGCATACCCTACTAGCTCCAGTTCTGATTTCTATTGTCCAATAGGAAACAATATTCCATAATCTGTTGTGCCTTGGATATATCTCAGCAATCTTTTGGCTGCTAGCATATGTGACTTCTTTGGGTTGCTCATGAATCTGCTTACCAATCCTACACTATAAGCCAAATCTGGTCTGCTGTTACACAAATACCGCAAAGAACCAATAATTCGTTTAAACTTTGTCTCATCCACTTCATCTCCTGATTCGTCCTTGGTTAATCTCAAGTTAACCTCAATGGGGCTCATTATAGCATTACATGAGATCATATTAAACCTCTTTAATATATCTCCAACATATTTTTTCTGATGCATGATCATTCCTGCAGCAACGTAGGTGAATTCCATTCCAAGAAAATAGCTCAACCTTCCTAGATCTGTCATCTCAAATTCAGCCTCTATTGTCTTCTTGAAATTTTCAATGTCTTTAATGTTTGACCCAGTCACGAGTAGGTCATCAACATAAAGACATATGATTACCAAATCTCCTTTTGTGCTTTCCTTTACGTACACACCATGTTCAACAATGCACTTAGTGAACCCAAGATCAAGCAAGAATGAATTAATCTTTTTATTCCAAGCTCTAGGAGCTTGCCTTAATCCATACAAGGCCTTCTGTAGTTTGTAGACCTGATGTTCCTTCCCCTTTACCACGAATCCAGGAGGTTGCTGAACATAAACCTCCTCCTCTAAAGGTTCATGTAGAAATGTGGACTTAACGTCAAGTTGGAATAATGGCCAGTTTCTCTCACATGCCATAGCTACAACCACTCTTATAGTTTCTATTCGAGCCATTGGAGCGAAGACTTCAGAAAAGTCTACTCCTTGCCGCTGGAGAAATCCTTTCGCAACAAGCCTTGCCTTGTTCTTAGAGATTGATCCATTAGGATTCAACTTTTGTTTGAACACCCACTTCACACCTATGCAATGCTTCTTGGCTGGAAGATCCATTAGTTTCCAGGTCTCATTCTTCTGTATTGACTTGAGCTCTTCATGCATTGCATTTCTCCAAACTGGTTGTGTCACAACTTCTTTCTCATTAATTGGTTCAACCCCTGCCATTAATGCTATGTGCACTAAATCTCCATCATCATCAACCTGTTCATCAAAAACCATTTCAAAATCAGCAAACTTGTGTGGCACTACTCTCTCCCTTTGTGACCTTTGAGTCACAACATCTTGTGCCCCATTTATATTTCTTGTTGTGACTGTTTCTGGTGCAGTTTCAATTCTTAACTCAACTGTTTCAGATTCTGTCAGTGTTGCACTATCAATTGTGCACTTCTTTAAGCTAGTTTGCTTATTTTCCCAGTCCCAACTTTGATCCTCCAGTACATCTCTGCTCAGGACCACCTTTTCTTGGTTTGGATCAAAGATCTTATATGCTCCTGTAGGATGATATCCAATGAAGACCATTACTTTACTTTTATCCTGCAACATGGTTCTCTTTTGATCATGTATGTGCTTAAAAGCCAATGACCCAAAAACCTTAAAATGCCCAACTGTAGGTTTTACTCCAAACCACACCTTCAAAGGTACTTCACCTTCCAAAACACCTTTGTAGGACATCTATTTAGGATGTAAACAATAGTGGAAGCTGCTTCACCCCCACAACTTATGTGGCAACCCTTTTTCTTTCATCAAGCTTCTTACCATGTTCAAAATTGTCCTGTTTCTTCTCTCCGCAAGAGCATTATGTTGCGGCGTGTAGGGTGTTGTAACTTCATGCATAATCCCATTAGCTTGACAATAATTTTCAAATGTATTAGAGGTGAATTCTCCTCCCCCATATGTTCTGAGAGTTTTCAGCAATTTTCCACTCTCCCTCTCGACATTAGCTTTGAACTTCAAGAAAACTTCAAAAGCCTCACTCTTCATTTTTGATCACATGCAGCCAAATCATTCTACTATACTCATCTACGAAGGTAATGAAATACCTATTTACACCCAATGAGGGAACTTCGAAAGGTCCACATACATCTGAGTACACCATTGCCAAGCATTCTTTAGCTCTCATCTTCATGTTGGTCTGGAATGGTCTTCTGGTTTGCTTTCCAGCCAAGCAAATCTCACAAACATTCTCTAGTAGGGTTATATCACAAATCCTAGAAACCATATTCTTCTCACAGAGTTGCTTTAGACTTCTGAAATTCAAATGGCCATACCTAAGATGCCAAAGCTAGCTTTTGTCATCCTTCTTGATTGCAGATAGGCATTGCGCATCAACAACTTTTATGTTAACTTGGAAGGTTCTGTTCTTTGAGATCTTGCTTCTCAAAATCAGATTCTTGTTAACATCAAACAACTCAACTTTGTCATAATTTCCCATTACTACAGTAAACCCCTTCTGCACCAATTGACCTATGCTAAGGAGATTACATTTCATCTCTGGCACAAACAACACATTTGCTATCACAGCTTTTGAACCATCTTTTCTTAAGATGACTACATCTCCAGCCCCCTACTCCTTTTCTCCGCATCAAAATTGATAAGCCACTCTCTATGACAAGTCATATGATTCGAGCATCCCGAATCTAAGTACCATGACTTAGCTGTGAATTCGCATTTCCTGCTGTAGTGGTTACCATTAGGGATAAGGTTTCTGAAGAATCGGAATCCTCTTGTGCCATATGAGCTTCTTTATCCCGATGCTTCTTTTTCTTCTTGTCAGCATAACATTCAGAGGCGTAGTGACCCATCTTGTGGCAGTTGAAGCATTCGATGCTTCTTTTATCTTTCTTCTTGTGATGGTTCTAATGCTTCTCTATTCTTTCACTCCCCTCTGTTGTATCTGACTTGTCATAGTAATCTTGAGCAATCTTACCAGACTTCCTTTCTCCTTTTGCTTGCTTCCCTTTCCACTTCTTGTTTCTTTCATTTTTCGTGAAATGGTGCGTTTTCAAAGCCTGCTTAACATTATCTGAGTCAATCAGCAGCCGCATCTCATGTGCTTCCAAGGAACTTTGGAGTTCCTCGATCTTCATCTGTGATAAGTCTTTAGACTCTTCAATTGCCACTGCAATAAAATTGAATTTCTGTGCAACAATCTCATAATCTTTTCAACAACCATAAGATCAGATATCGACTCACCAAAACCCTTCATTTGATTAGTGATCGTGAGTACCTTGGTAAAGTATTCACTAATTCTGTTACCTTCCTCCATCTGCAATAACTCATATTGCCTTCTTAGGGTTTAGAGTTTCACTTTCTTGATCTTTTCCCCTCCCGCATGACTTCAAATTAAGATGTCTCAGGCTTCCTTTGTAGTGTTCGCATTATGAATCTTTTCAAAATGACTATCATCAATACATTGATGAATAAGAAACAATGCCTTACTGTCCTTCTTTGCAAGTACTGCCTTCTGCATTTCAGCTGATCCGAAATCAATCACTTGGCCAGTTTCTACCACATCACTAACATCCTGAAACCTGAACAACACCTTCATCTGAGTGCTCCATCTATCCCAATTTTTCTCTGTAAGAATTGGAATATTTGATAAGGGAATATGATTGTCGCTACCAGCCATTCTTCACCCACAATTGATCAAGAAACTAAGTCTTGATTCCCATGCTGTGTTGTTTGCTCTTCGCTGCTTTTTCAATCGTGATTCTTGAAGTCAATCGTCCCGGAAATGAACCTGGTCTCTAGATACCACTTCTATTGGAACAAGCACAAGAAAGTGAGAGAAAATTGTGAGACTGTATTATTGAATGATAGGAAGAAGTCCTTTTATATAGAGTAAGTGAATGAGTAGTATGGGTTCTGTTAAAACAGAAAAAACAGAATACTTGACTTATATCTACTAACACTGTTTACAAGCTAATAGATCGAATTTTGGTCGAGGAAAATTGAGCTGAATTCAGTTGCATTTTTGCTCAGGCCGACTTGACCAAACTAGATGAATTTCATTCAAGGCTGACTCGGCAAAATACGACCAAATTTCTGTTAGGGTTAACTTAGCGAAATTTAGACCGAAGTCGACACGACCTAACACGGCCAAATTTGGGCCATGGCCGAGTTAATCAAATATCGGTCAAGGCCGACTCGAATGAATTCAACTGAATTTCGGTCGAGGTCGACTCACCCGAATGTGGCCAAATTTTGATCGCAACCTACTAGGCTGAATTTGACCGACTACAGCCAAATTTTGTCAAGGCCTGACTCAATTGAATTTGGCCTAATAAGATCAAATTTCATTTGAAGTTGACTCGATTAAATACGACTAAATTTCGGTCAGGGCTTACTTGGTCAAATACGTCCAAATTTAGGTTAGGGCTGACTTGTCCAACTTTCGGCTAGGGCAAATTCGACTGAATTCGGTCAGGCCAACTCGGCTAAATTTTAGCTGGGGCCTACTCGGTTGAATTTTTGCCCAAGAAGACTCGATTGTATTCGGCCAAAATTTAGTCAGGGCCAACTCTGCCGAATATGCCAAAATTTCGATCGCGGTTGAATTCGACCAAATTTTTTTTTCACGGTTGACTTTGCTAAATATGACTGAATTTCGGTTGGGGTCAACTCAATTGAATTGGCCGAATTTTGTTTGGGACTGACTTGGTTGAATACACCCAAATTTTGTCCAGGGTCGAGTTAGCTGAATTTGTTTGATCTTCAATCGAGGCTAAATTAGTCAAATTTCAAGAAGGAAATCTCGGCCGAATTTTAGTCGGGACCGACTCATCTTAACCGTTGACTTGGACCAATTCGTCTAGACCTTCGATCAGGTCTAGTCTGTCTCGATCTTCAGTCCAACCTAACTAAAACTTTAGATTGAATATTTTGGATTTTTCTTATTTGAAAATCTAGATTCAAAGAATGGATATCCAGTCCAAAAAATATATAAAATATAAATCAAATTGAAGTTCAGATCGAATAAAATAAATTTTAAATCGATTGAATTTTTTATAAAATAGATCTTAGTTAGATTATATTGGAACAAAAGTGAATTGAATAAAAAAAATTAGAATTTTTGTCTATCCCCAAATAATGATGTGGAAGTCACTAAAGAAGATAACAACCTTCTTATCCAACAAAATTGTGATTTTATATTAACTACAATATTCCTATATACATAACTTCATATTTAAATAACTAAGACTAAACAATATAACAATCAAGTCATCCGGTTAATGAAAAAAAATTAAATAACATATATTTAATTAAAAAATATTATTTTTAAATATTTAACAAATAAAAAAATTAATACAATTTTAATTTAAAATATACAAATTTATCAAAGACTTCAAACGAATTTAATTAATTCAATATTTAAAAAATGTCTGCATCAATAACTTAAAATCACTGGGAGAGATAGTGACAGAACTATGCAATGACAGAGGGGAGTCACAGTTCCCCCAATTTTTTTTTGGAATTTATTATATATATATATATATATATATTTATATATTTTTTAAAATTATATTTATATATTATTTATATTAACTTTATATTATGGAAATTATAATAAAAGATAAAATAAAAAATTTAATGGAGACATTGATTTATAAAAGAGATTAGGATCTATTTTGGCTATAGGATTTTTTCACTGTGTAAATTATCATAAAAGTGTGTGAGGAGAAATAAATAAAAAAAGATAGATTGGGAAACAAGGTTGGGGAATACATAGATTGAGATTGAAGTATGCGTTCTCGCATGATCTCTCACATATCAAGGTTAGTATCTTATTATGATTTATGTAGGTTAGATTTATGATTCTTTTTAGGGTTAAATATGTTTTTGGTCCCTTAAGTTTCAGTGAATTTTGGAATTAGTCCCTCTTCAAAACTTTATACCAATTTAGTCATTCATCTTTAGAAATGTGTGAATTTAGTCCTTCTTATCAAATTTTGTTAAGTTTATTTGACATTTTAAACGCATTTGATGATAATATTTGAGTTAACATTGAAGCGAAAATATGCCAAACGGTGTAAATAATTCAAATACTATCATGAAATGCGCTTGAAATGTCAGATAAACTTAACAAAATTTGGTTAAAAGGACTAAATTCACGCATTTTTAAAAATGACGGACTAAATTGGTCAAAATTTTTGAAGATGGACTAATTTCAATTTTTACTTAAACTTGAGGAACCAAAAACATATTTAACCCTTCTTTTTATGATGTTTCTCCAAATTAAGTTTATCCCAAATTAGTATAAACTTAATTATGATAGGATTCTTTTATGAAATTCGTATGAACCCTAATTATACTTTTTCCCAAATTATTATAACCCTTAATTATGAAATTTAGGGATTTTGTGTTTTTCGCTGCCTATGGTAATTTTTTTTAAAGTTTTGAATTTATACCGTGTTGCTTATTTAATTAAAGTGGTATGAGTTTTATTATGTTTTGCATTGTGATAATTTTGATTTGTGAATATAAATTTTATCATTTTCTAAATAGGTGAGATGTGATAAATTTATATTAGAAAGATTATGATAAAGAGTAAAAAAATTAATTCTTTTTTTAGAGAAGAAGGTTTGTGATAAAGATGAAAAAAATGCATATACGTTAACTAAACTTTCCATGAGAAATTTCATGAGAACTAAGAATTCAAGACAATGAAAAAAAAAATCTCTAGAGTTCCTAGAGTTATATATAATGAATTTAAAAATTCATTAGAACACGATCCGTGTACCCACCAAATCAAATTAATGAGATACGAAGGACTTATCTAAAAGGCTAATCTAAAATGATATTCATGATTTGATATCATGATATAATAACAAATAACAGTCATATTTTTTTTGAATTCTATTGTTATGTGTGCTTGTTTTAAGTAGAGGAAATAAAGAGAAAAAATGAAAATTTTTTTTTCTTACTAAAAAAAATTATATATAAGAAATCTAGTTTGACATCCTAAATTTTTTGTCCAAATTTCGCAACCGAGGAGAGATATGCTATTGTTTTTCTCTATCTAAAGAAGCTATCTTAAAAATAATACTTGAAACTCATGTAGTTATACCTGAATAACTATAACGTGTCATTTGTGGTCTTCTAGTCGGAATGTCTAGTCAATTTGGTTCCAATATTAATAAATAAGATTAAAATCTAAACATAGTTATACCGATTTAATTAAAAATAGTCATTTTCTTACAATTATACCAAAATTGATAATAGATAATATCTTATGTATGGAAACATATAATAAATTAATATGCCACATTTTTTTTCTTTTTTTGCGTGACAGTATATTATTAACAAACCTGACTAAAACCTAAACAAAATTTTAGTTTTTGATTTCTTTGTTACTGTAATAAAATTAAGGCTTAAATACCTTTTTGGTCCTCATTTTCGTAGTGTTTGTTGCAAATGATCTTTTTTTTTTAAAATGGTCATCATTTTCACAGAATGTTTAAAATGGTCCTCATTTTTACCGAATGTTTAGAATGGTCCTCATTTTCGCAATTCGTGTTTTATTTGGTCCTTTTCTGTAACGCCGTTTAAATCATTAATGAAGCATTGTACATGTGGCACGATTTGTATTAGGGTGTATTACGTGTACCGTACAGGTGGCTTAATTAGATATTTGGGGATAAATAAGTGAGCTAGGGTTTTGGTAGGGAATGTTTGGGCAGTTGGTGAATTTTGGCAATCTTGTTTCTCCATTCCCAATTGGTATTGTTGCAATCTTCTTCTTTCTGCAATCCCATTATATAGGTATGTTACGGTCCCAACATCGACAACCGACAAACAAACCAACTAAAATAATACCCCACTGAACCCCACCTACAGACACAAACTACACAAAATCATGGAAGTAATTTAGAAACCATGCAGAACATCACAACAATCGAAAGACAAACAAACCCAAAAATAGAATTACGAAAACCCTAACCCACGAGCAAACACAACCCAAAAAACCCTGAACCCACTTACCTCGTTGATGATGATTAACTAGAAAATTGAAATGAAGAGTGCAACTGCAATCCAATGATGAAATGGCAAATCCGAAATCAAGAAAGACGAAGATAAAGAAATTTCCCTAATTGCAAAATTTCCCCTAAATTGAAAAATTAACGTTAATTAGCCACCTGTACAGTACACGTAACACACCCTAATACAAACTGTGCCACCTGTACAATGTTCCGTTAATGATTTAAACGACGTTACAGAAAAAGACCAAATAAAACACAAGTTGCGAAAATGAGGACCATTCTAAACATTCGGTAAAAATGAGGACCATTTTAAACATTCTGTGAAAATGAGGACCATCCGCAACAAACACTACGAAAATGAGGACCAAAAAGGTATTTAAGCCTAAAATTAAAAGGTATAAAATAATAATTCTTTTATCTTAAACACTTTTGTAGGATGAAATTCAACCCAAGGAATAGAAACGTGTTAGAAGAAAAATCCAACAACAATACATTCAAATTAAAAGTACTTCATGGGCTTAAATGCACACATAACATTACTTTTGTCTCATACACACTTTTATGGTTTTTGTAGTGCTATCATGTGAAAAGTCTAGTCCGTATAAAAGATTAATACCATACTGGATATCTCATATCAATTAGAGATAAGACGATTTTACAATATATAACTAGAATTGCAAATCTTATCTTACAAATATGATTTTGTGAATTTGAATTAGTTTTAAAGTTCACTTCTTAACATGATATCAGCATAATGAGTTGAGGTTTATCCCAACGAGAATAATTGTTTGTTTGGCCTATTGTGTCACTCGCTATTGGAAAATTTGTTGTTTGTTGGGTTATCGTGTCACCAAGTATCAAGCCGTTATCTTCTAGCACGAATAGTTATATGTTTGATTTATTGTGTCACTCGCGATATGAAAATTTGTTTTCTTGGACTATTGTGTCACCTAGTATTAGATCATCCATGATTTCATAGTAAACAAGTAGATAAAAACCTCAACTTACAAACCGATTTTGTGGAGGTGAATTAAGTTTAAAATCCACTTTTTAACACTTTTAATTTAAAATCTCAAAATATTTATTCTCCGATACTTTCGGTTTTATGGTATAAATCAAGAGTTTTTAAGTATGAAAATTCTAGCAACCAAAACGAAATTTTCTCAAATTCTATGGCTTGGTCTTAGCAAGTTGCCATGGCAATGCCATGAAATGATTGGTTAATTTGGCCGACAAATTTTGATTTATCTGTTTTTAAGAGTTGAAAGTTTTAGGTCCATAACTAAAGTTAGGCTCATAAAAAACCAATCCAACTACTACTTTTAGAGGCCGGTGGCTTAAGGAGAATATTACTTAGAAATCCTCAAACATTATTTTGTTGTTGAAAGGAAGTTAAATTTGTCCACTTTCTTTTAAGAGAAATGCTAGTAAGTAATATGCTTTCATCACACTCTTTTGAAATTTATCTAAACTTACAAAAAAGAAATGGTAGATCTCATACCTTAATTAACAACTTCATTTCGTGATTTTGTTATTTTTAATAATTTTCAACCAAATACAATATGTTTCATGAAAAAGTTGAATAGTGAGTAGCACTTGTCAATTTTCTATCCCTCTCTCCATCTAAAATAATAGTATTTTAATTTTATATAGGAAAATTACCTCAATATTTTAATTGTTTTTTATAAATATGTTTTTCGTCTTTAAATTATTATAAAAATATTATGTTTCGTCTTTAAAATAAATTACAATATAATTTATGAAGTTATATAAAATATCATTTTTAAATATAATACGGGGAAATTATATTATATTTTATTATAAAATATTATTTGTTATATAAGACACACTCCTGTTTGAAGAAGTTTCTTATTATTTTCATAAGATGTAGTAAATAAATATTTGATAATTAAATTTAAAAATTAAATATAACTTTTTTATAATAGTTTGAGGACGTATAACATGTTTAATATTTTTCATGAAAGTAATATTATTATTTAATAAAATAAAAAAAATTGTTATTTTTGAATAGAAATAAATACTTCTTATTACATACATTAACCTACCAATAATTCATATGGGTAAGATTTAAATTCAGGTCAGCTCATTTAAAACCATTTGCCAAATTAAGATTTGAACACTTCACCCACTCTGATGCAAGACCTACCACAGTAGGCCACATTTATACACTTCATTTGTTTATCTTAAATTAATTTATGAGAGTTATGTAGAAAAAATTGTGAGATAGTAGAATTTCCGTTAAAAAATAGCGTGAATTCAACGTATCTTTTATTTTTATAGATGCTAGGTTAAGTATGTTTTTAGTCCCTGAATTTTGACTCAAAATTGAAATTCGTCTTTGGTCGAAACTTTGATAAATTTTGGTCTTTACACTTTAAAAATGAATGAATATAGTCTTTTTAACTCAATTTTGTTAACTTTTTTTCAACATGTGGAATGCGTTTCATGTTAATATTAGAGTTGTTTACGTCATTTGACACATTCTCGATTCAATATTTATTGAGAAATGCGTTTGAAACCTAAAAAAAAATTAACAAAATTAGGTTAAAAGGACTATATTCATTCATTTTTAAAGTCTAAAGACCAAAATTTATCAAAATTATAATCAAAAACGAATTCCAATTTTGAGTCAAACTTTAAGAAATAAAAACATATTTAACTCTGCTTTATTTTCAATATTGGAAACATGTGTTGCTGTCAAATTTGTTGCCAAGTTACGATAAAGAAAAAATGGTCAATTTCAATACACTTTACCTGAAACATTCCTGAAGAATGAGTAAGAAAATTATTATTTTTGTTGAACAATCTTACACTGCAAAGATGTGAATTGTTGAACAAAACTATCACTTCAACCATATTCTCACATGATATTTAATTCATTATGCAGAAATTATGATAATTCAGGTTAAATAGGTTTTCGGTTTCTAAATTTTAATATGAAATTGAAAAATTCTTTTTATTTAAAATTTTGATATATTTAAATTTTAAAAGTAACTCAATTATATTAATTATTTTTATTATTAAATTCATTTTTCATCTGAGATTAAAGGGAAACATGTTAAATCATCTAAAAAATTTAAATACCAGCATAAAATGTAATTGAGATGTCAAATAACCAAATTTCAATTTCAGGAGAAATTTCATCCACTAAAAGATGTTAATGTAACTCTTCATTTTAATATTATTACAAGTTGCAGAAAAGATGTTAATGGTCACATTAGTTCTGTCTCTGAAAGTGTGAGGCAAAAGCACCCTGCTTCAGTTTAGTCTCTATAATTATCTCTATAATTACTTCAAAACCTTTGTGAACAGTGAAATCTCATTTCTTTGGTTGAAATCCCTGCTTCTACCATCATTGCATCCAACCCCTCTTTCATCATTATCCATGTCCTTTGCATCCAACAAGA